>Ga0265293_10012813_pt1 | contig 11029 bp, 12 predicted proteins | sample Munlanlewell138R_FD_192505 | JGI IMG/M metagenome (GOLD analysis project Ga0265293, IMG submission 192505) | Leachate microbial communities from a municipal landfill in Southern Ontario, Canada - Leachate well 138R | ecosystem: Engineered > Solid waste > Landfill > Unclassified | place: Canada... | reverse complement strand
CCTTCGGACGGTTGCTCGACGGCGCGCTCAGCGCCAATGCAGCCTTTTTTCAAACCGCGCTGGCCGATGCCCTCGGCGTGGAATTCGGCAGCGCCGTCAGGCTTGTCTCGCCTTCCGATCACTTTTTGCTTCTCGTTTCGCTGCGGGCGCTGGATTTGAGGGAAGCCGAAGCTTTCCTGATCGTAAGTGCTGCCTGCCCCGGTTCCTTCCCGGATGTGCCGAGCGTGCGCCTGTTCGTGGAACGCTACCGGGGCATGGAACGGCAAGCCGCCGTGGCAAAGGTTGCGGCGTGGACGAAGACCGGCGGCTCGCAGGCCGGTGATGCGGCAAAGACCCTGAAGGCCAGCTAGATCATGTCATCGATTCACGGGATCGATGACATGATCTAGCTGGCTGTTTTTGCTGCATTTATGCGACGCCGAATGTTTCCATTCGGCTGCAAAATACTCTGATTTCAGTCCCTGATCGAAACCAGTTCCTCTATCGGCACCGATCCCACCTCGATTTCCACGACCCATATGTCGGGGTCGAAGCGCTTCTCGCGCTCGATCCGCGCATCCAGTTGCTCCGCGGTCTCATCCGGCGCGATGCGAACGAACAGCCTCTCGTCGGGCCGGGCTGAATCATAGCTGGTCTGCGGCGCCGGGCCGAGCAGCGCCACGCTTCCGAACCTGTCCCTGACGAGGAGGAAGGCCGCTCCCGCCTCACCCGCGCCACGTTTCAGCACCGCAGCGAAGCCGCCGGCGCCGAAGACGCGCCGCACCAGCGCCGAGGCCCACAGATCAGTCGTCACGCGCATATCAGTTAACCAGTCCGATTGTCGGGCGATCTCTGGCTTGAAACCGTTCCAGCCAGATCGCTTCGCACGTTTTCCGGAGTTGCTCTAGTCGGTCAGGCCGACTTCCCGCATCTTGATGTAGACGGCCGCGTCCGGCTCTCCGCTTACAGCGAGACCGAAGATCGACTGGAACTCGCGTATTGCCGCCTTGGTGCGCGCTCCGGCTATGCCGTCCATCTGGATATCGGTGTTGCCGAACGCCCTGAGGCCCGCCTGAATCTTCACGATCTGGCTGCTGGCGGAGGCTGGTCCCGGATCAAGCCTCACCGATCCGGTCAGATCGTCGCGGCTTGCAGGAACCGGCACCGCGGCGGCCTGCCCCGCCCCCAGTTGATTGAGCAGGGCGTCGTCGATGGAGCCGGTCGGGGGGAGCCCCACCTTGCCCTGATAGGCGGCTATCGCATCGCGCGTATTGGGTCCGGTGAGCCCGTCGGGTTCGGCCGAATAGAAGCCCAGATCGCGAAGGATCGACTGGACCTGCCGCACGACTGGGTCACCGCGCGGCCTCTCCGGTGCCGGCGCGGCGTCCGGATCGGGACGCACGATGTTGATCGTCGTTTCCGGCTCGGTCTGCTCGACAACAGGAAAATCCTGCTGGCTTCTGGTCGCGAAGAAGGCGCTCGAATGCGGGAATGGCTGATACCAAAGCGCATTGGCGGAGACGTAGAACAACGTCACCAGAAACGCCGTGGAGCCGCCGACGAGAACAGGATTGCGCGAGACGAGATCGCCTGCCGCAACCGCGCCCCGCTGAACTATGCCCGGGCGACTGGCCTTCTTCCTGACCTTGCTGCCCTTAGCCCGTTTTGCGGAGCGAGCCATTCCAATCCCCGTTTTTCCTGCCTGCCGGCGTTGCATCCGCCAGCATCACCAGTCTGTCGCTGTCTCCCTTCGGGCCATCCACTGGAATGCTCACCGAAACCGTCGTTCCTTCGCCGGGCGCGCTGTCGATGGACATCGTGCCGTCGTGCAGGCTCACAAGCCCCTTCACCAGAGACAGGCCGAGCCCAGCCCCCTCGAAGCCGCGCGTATAGTCGTTCTGCACCTGTACGAAAGGCTGGCCGATGATTGCCAGATCTTCCTCGGCGATGCCGATGCCTGTGTCGCTCACCCAGAAATGCAGGCGCGAGCCGACGCGTCGCGCGCCAAGCGCCACCTCGCCCCCTTCGGGCGTGAACTTGATGGCATTGGAAGCAAGATTGATCAGGATCTGCTGGATGGCGCGCCGGTCGGCGTTCACCTCGCCCGCATCGGCCGCCACGCGCAGTTCCAGCCGGATCTTTTTGGCATCGGCCTGCAATTGCATCATCGAACGGCACATCTGCGCCGCCTCGACGAAGCGGAACGGCTCCGGATGCGTGCGATAGGCCCCGGCCTCGATACGCGACACGTCGAGGATCGACGTCACGACCTCCAGCAGATGCTGGCCGGAATCGCGCACCAGTTCGACATACTCCTTCTGCCGCGGGTCGTGGAACGGGCCGAACATCTCATGCAGCAGCATGTCGGAGAAGCCGATGATGGCATTGAGCGGCGTGCGCAGCTCATGGCTGACGGCGGCCAGGAAGCGGCCCTTGGTCACGTCGGCGCTGGCTGCGGCTTCCTCGGCACGCTCCAGATCCTCGCGCAGTTCGACGAGTTCGGAATTGTCGCGCAGCAGCGCCAGGAAGGCGTTGCCTGCTTCGTCGGTTCTGGCCAGTTCGAGCAGGAATGGCCGGTAATTGCCCGAAGAGTGGCCATCCGCCTTCGGCACGCGGATGCGCAGTTCCATGCGGGCGGAAGCCGCCCCCTCGCGCATGTCGGCAAGCGCGTTCAGATAAGCGATGCGATCGGCGACAAGGATGCGCTCGAACAGCGAATTGCCGAGCAGCAGATCGGGGGCCAGACCAAGCACCTGCGTGGTGCGCTGGCCAGCATCGAGAACCTCTCCCTGCCTGTTGAGGCGCAGCATCACCGCGCCCATCAAGCCTTCGACATTAAGGTCAGGCGCGGTTTCGGCACCTGCATCCGCATTGCCGCGAAGACCGGCCAGACGCGGCACAAGGGTAGCGCCCCACGCCAGCGGCAACAGCCAGTGCCACGGCTGCGGCTGCGTATAGGCAGCCAGCGACACGTCTGCGGGAAGGAACTGCATGGCGCAGGCCAGCGCTGCCGCTGCCGCACCGGCCAGAACCCAGTGCCTGGAACGGCTCACCCAGAATGCTTCGATCGGCAGGGCCGCCACAAGCAATGCCACCGGCGATGCAAGGCCACCGGCGGAAGCCACCAGCGCACCCATGGCGACAGCGGATGCCACAAGCACGACCGCTCCCGCTCCCACCAAACGGCCGCTTGCCGAAACCCCGAGCGCTGCCAGCCAGCACAGCCCGAATATGCCGAGTATCGCCGCCAGCGTCGCCGAGGCGCCGAGGCCAGCGGTCACCAGCATCACCGCGCTTGCGGCTGACAGGAAGGGTGCTGCGAGCATCAGTCCGATGAAACGGGCATGACGGGCGCGCGCTTCCGGCTCAGCCACGCGGCTGTGCACGAGACGCTCGCAGCCCGACGCAATCGCGTCAGGCATTCCAACGTATCTTGCCGCAATCGAACTCAACTCAACGCCTCGTACGGACCCGCTTCGCAGATCATTTCTGATTAGAGCCGAAAGTCGCATCCAGCCTTTAAGGAATGGATAAAGCTGGAGCATGAGCAGCGGATTCGGAGTCGTTTTTCTGCAAAAACAGCGTTTGCGGGAATGCAATTCAGCCCATGGTAAACACGGGGTTAGCTGTCACGGACAGCAAAACGCTCCTCACGACCACCATACAGAACGCGGCTTTCCACAGCGAATCAAACGGATAGGGCACGACTTGCAGCGAAAGGCGTAGGCTTCATGCCCCGTTCAGGTCGGCGGGTGTGAATGAAAGCGGGAAGTCGATTGCTTCAAATTTTAATAAAGTTGTCCTCTTGCTTGCAATCGCTCATTTGGCCGGCCCGGCTAAACTGGTTTTGTTGAAGACAGGTGCTCTGGAAAGAAGACGGATATGGGTTTCCTGATCAGGTTTGCGTTCTGGTTTTCGCTCGTTCTGCTGGCTCTTCCCTTTGATGTCGGGCCAGACGGGGAGGGTCGCGAAAACGTCAATCCCATCCAGGCGCTTCTGGCGGCAAAGGATGCTGTCGGCGACATCGCCGGCATGTGCGAACGCCAGCCGGACGTGTGCGAGACCGGCGCTTCTGCGCTCCACACGGTGACGGAGCGTGCCAAACTGGCAGCACGCATTGCGGTGAGCATGATCGAGGATGCGCCTTCGCAACCGGCTACCGCGCCAAAAGAGCCTGTCACGACCGGCTCCATCAGGCCCGCCAACTGATCTGCTTCGGACGCTCCTGAAGAGCGTCTTCCGCGTTCTCGCCTTTTTTCCGTGACGCCCGGCTGCCACCGAACTATATCGTTCGGCATGAGTACGACGATCCAGAGCATCACCGAAGACTTCGCCCTCCTCGACGACTGGGAGGAGCGCTACCGCTATGTCATCGAACTCGGCGAAGCCCTGCCCCCGTTCCCCGACAGCGAGCGCACCCCCTCCAACAAGGTTCCCGGCTGTGTCAGTCAGGTGTGGCTGACCACCCGCTATGGAGAGGGGCCGGATCCGGTCGTCACTTTTGCGGGTGATTCCGACGCCCATATCGTGCGGGGTCTGGTGGCGATCCTCCTCGCCCTTTACTCCGGCCGCAAGGCCAGCGAAATTCTGACGACCGATGCCGAAGGCACATTGCGCACGCTGGGCCTTGACGAGCATCTGACCCCACAGCGCTCGAACGGACTGCGCTCCATGGTCAACCGCATCCGAACCGATGCGCAAAAGGCAGGTGAGAACGCCTGAGCCGAGCCTCAGACGCTCCGCTTCCAGTCTTTTTTCTAGCGCGCGTGCAGGTTCGGCCTGTAATCCTGTGCGCCCCAATGCAGCATCTGGGCTGGCTTGCCGCCTTGCTGAGCCGCACCCGGCCAATAGTGGCGGGCCAGTGCCGCCAGAGCCGTCTTGAGCACCACCTTTCCCGAGCGTACCGGCCATGCGCGTTCAGCCTCGACGGTTTCCATGCCCTTGAGAAAACAGCACACATCGATCAGCACGCCTGACAATTCGGGTCCAACTGCCGTAATGGCTTTCTCTACCCGCATCCGCGCGCCAAGGGCGACATCTGTAAGTTCTGCAGCACCACCTCCGCCCGAGCGCTTGCCGGAAGCGACACTTGCAATCCAGTTGGCACCCAGCCGGGGCATGAGCTGGCCCCGGGTGTAATCGGCCCGCAGCCGCTCGCCCGCCTCAAACTCGCGCGCTGTCAGAAAGGCAGCGCCGGCCTTGGTTCGCAAGCGCGCCAGTTGTGCAAGCGGCGATTCCGCGAGATTTATCTGCGCCAGCCGCGGGCCCTCGCCCGCATCGACGCAGATGGTTTCGATATCTCTCGGAGAAGTATCGGAAGCACGTGCTGCATCCATTTCACGCATCATCCGCTCTCCCTTAGGCGTCACGGAAACACAATTGCCATTCAGCATCAGCATCTGCTCCGCGACCAGGCAATCGAAAGGCACACGCCCCACACTGACGGTACCGCGCTCGCCGGCTTCAATCAGGACCTTGTTTGCCTGCGCCGCCGGGCTGACCTGACCCGGCCCCTTCTGCAGGAACTTCAGGACGCGCAACGGAACCGCGCGGGAAGAAGCCTGCATGCTCATATCCCCAGCCGGTTGCGGAAAGCTGCCGAGGCAATCTGCTCGAACATATGCACCACCCGGTCGAACTCGGGGTCGTCACGAAGATCTTCAATGGTCTGGCATGCGTGAACCACCGTCGTGCGATCGCGCCCGAAACCGCGTCCCACATCACCCATCGACAACCGCAGAACGACATGCGCCACATACATGGCGATCTGCCTCACCCGTGCCACCGGCTGCGACGTGCGTCCGGGTTTGCGCAGCTCCTTCGATGAAAGCGAAAACAGCGCCGAAGCTATGTCGATCAGGCATTCGCAGACGTCCAGCGTGATCTCGTCACGCCGTTTGGGAAAGGCATGTTCAGGCTCTCCATCCGGAGCAGGTTTGACTATCGGATGAATGGGATCATCTGGAATAGCAGTCATGTTGGCGTGCACGAAATTTCCTCCACCATAGGAATAGATTCCTTATAGAGGGTGTTCGCCGACATGTGAACAAACAAAGAACTACGTACAGCTTTGCATGGGGATAACATATTGATTTCATTTGAAATTGGGAAATGACCGTGTCCAGACGCAATGCATTTACTCCCCACCGCGGTTCCCAGGCCGATAGTAAGCCCCGATTTCACAGGAGGTGGCACATGCGATCGCTGAACGAGCAGGCGCAAGCTTTCGGCCAACAGAAACGGCAGCATGCCAGGCACGCCGGACAACTGGCAGCATTGCAAATTTTATGCGGGATTGATCTGGGAGAAGCGTCTGTCAGTGAGGGAGCGGCAAGAACGAAGCTGCTTGACCGCATAGAACGCCTTCTGGAGCGCGAACGTCTGCGAGGCTTGCGCCGGCATTGGAACTACGATCTGAACCGTCACATAGCTCTCAAGCAGGCACGCGATCAGCTCAGGAGCAATGGCAAGCCGACTTCTCCGTCGCATGCGCTCACTGTGTGATGACAGTCGAAACTGAAAAGCCCCCTGATATCTGCAGGGGGCTTTTTCGATTGGGTGAGGCCGCAGGAAGGCCACCTCTTCGAACTTTAAGGCTTCCTCAGAACCAGGAGCGGGTGGCGCGTCCAAGCAATGTGGAATCTTCCGGCACCCCAGCATCCACCGGCGTGCCGCTCGGATCATAGCTGGCGACCCGGGCGCCAAGCCCGTTGGTGACGACGATCGGCGTCTTGCCGGGAACGCGGCTGTGGAGATCGATGATGTCCTGATTCATCAGGCGCACACAGCCCGATGAAATGGACTTGCCGATCGAGTGCCATTCCGGAGAACCATGGATACGATAGAGCGTATCCTCGTTGTTCTGGAAAATGTAGAGCGCGCGCGCGCCGAGCGGATTCATCAGCCCCGGAGGCATGCCGCCATTGCGGACGCTGTATTTTTCGAGTTCCGGCTGGCGGGCGATCATCTCGTCCGGCGGGGTCCACTTGGGCCACTCGCGCTTGTACTGAACCACTGCGCGTCCGGCCCATTCGAAACCGGCACGGCCAAGGCCGACACCATAACGGATGGCCTGTCCGCCCTCGCGCACCAGATAAAGGTAGTGCTGCGACGTATCGACGACAATCGTACCCGGGCGTTCGCCTGTCGGATCGGGAACGATCTGGCGCAGGAACTTTGAATCGATCTTGCGATAGGGAACGGCCGGAATGTCATAGCCGCCATCGAAAACGGGGCCGTACATGATGTCGTAGCTGCCGAGTTCGGGATGGGCTTGCGGTTCCGCAGGTTTCAGGGGCACCGGTGGAGCCGTTGTGGTGCAGGCCGAAACGGTGGCTGCGGCGGCTCCCATTGCCGTCAGGTTGAGAAAACGGCGTCTGGTCAGCAGGACGGGAGGTGAATCTGTTGCCATGAATTGTGGTCTCGATCTTTCTCTACTGTTCACATGGGCAAAGCCGTTGCCGGCATCGCCGCTCCCGACAGGGGCGATAGGTAGCGCCAAATCTGGCCGCACGTAGGACAAATAAAGGCGAACATGTGACTAAGGTTCCACTGTTGCCGATCGGCAACGGGTTGTGTGAACCCTATATGGGGCGGCTGAAAGGAAGGTAAACAGATTATCCCTCCGCTCACCGGCCAACCGATATGACGTCTTTGTGATCGCCATCCCGGCCATGCGGCTCTCCGGATCAGGAGCAGATTGTTCGCCTCAGAAGCGGGCATTTAGCATCTGGACCAATGGTCAAGATGCCGCGAGCCCTCTATTGAGAGAAGCGCATTCGACTCCCCCTTAGCGAATGGCTGAACGGGGAGTGATGCCTGCCCGCGGGGTGTTGTTCCCGGGGCTTACAGACCTATGTTAGTCCGGTAACCCCCCGGATTTTTTGAGGAGTAAGACGAATGGCTTTCGAACTTCCCGAACTTCCCTATGACTATGAGGCGCTTCAGCCTTTCATGTCGAAGGAAACGCTCGAATATCACCATGACAAGCACCACAAAGCCTATGTCGACAACGGCAACAAGCTGGCGGCCGAAGCCGGGCTGGGCGACCTGAGCGTCGAAGAAGTGGTGAAGCAGTCCTTCGGCAAGAATCAGGGCCTCTTCAACAACGCGGCCCAGCACTACAACCACATCCATTTCTGGAAGTGGATGAAGAAGGACGGCGGCGGCAACAAGCTGCCGGGCGCCCTGCAGAAGGCCGTCGACAGCGATCTGGGCGGCTATGACAAGTTCAAGGCCGATTTCATCAACGCCGGCACCACGCAGTTTGGCTCCGGCTGGGCATGGCTTTCGGTCAAGGATGGAAAGCTGGAGATTTCCAAGACTCCGAATGGCGAGAACCCGCTGGTTCACGGCGCTTCGCCGATCCTCGGCGTCGACGTCTGGGAACACTCCTACTACATCGACTACCGCAATGCGCGTCCGAAGTATCTGGAGGCTTTCGTCGACAGCCTGATCAACTGGGATTATGTCCTTGAGCTGTACGAAAAGGCAAACGCCTGATCGTTTCAGCGTGAAACCCCGGGGGTAGATCCCCGGGGTTTCAGTCTTCAGGTATTCACCAAAGCTTCACGCAAGCGTGAAGCGAAATCATCCAGATTTTGAGACAGTTTAGCACCATCTCCGATTCTGTCGGAGCAGCCACGTTTCTTCATCAGATTCGGAGCCAGACATGAAAAAGCTTCTACTCGCCATTTCCATCTTTGCCATAGCCGGCTCTGCCGCATTTGCCGACACTCTGGCCGACCGCAAGGCCCTGATGAAAGAGCGGGGCAAGCTGACTGGCGAGCTCTCCAAAGTGGTGAAGGGCGAGACCCCCTTTGACGCGGCTGCCGTTCTCAAGACCCTGCAGGACATGCAGGCCAATGCCGGGAAGTTCGACATCGAAGCGCTTTATCCGGCTGGTTCGGATACGGGCGATACGACCGCCGCGCCGAAAATCTGGGAAGACCCGGACGGCTTCAAGGCTGCTGAAGGCAAGTTCGAGGCCGCCGTCAACGCGGCCGTGACCGATGCGCCGGCTGACGTCGATGCACTCAAGGCAAAGTTCGGCGCCATCGGCGCAAGCTGCGGCGCCTGCCACGAGACGTTCCGCGTCCGCAAGGGCTGACCGGCCCCAATGTCCAGACGCGGAAAAATCGCCGTCACTCTTGGCGTTTTGGTTGGACTGGGCGCAGTTGCCGGATGGGTCGCCTCCACCCCCCAGCGCCCGGATTCCCAAATCATGGCCTCTGCCGCACCGGGAGACGCTGAACGCGGAGCGCGTATGTTCCATGCCGGCGGCTGTGCTTCCTGCCATGCCGCCAAGGGCGCGGAAGGCGATGCACGCTTCACGCTTGCCGGCGGTGTGAAGCTTGCCACACCGTTCGGCACCTTCGTCGCGCCGAATATCTCGCAAGACAAGGATGACGGCATAGGGGGCTGGACGCTCGACGATTTTGCCGCCGCCATGCTGAAAGGCGTGTCCCCGGACGGGCGCCATTACTACCCTGCGTTTCCGTATGCCTCATATGCCCGCATGAAACCGCAGGACATTGCCGATCTGTTCGCCTTCATGCAGACGCTGCCTGCGGTAGCCGGGCATACAGCTGAGCATGATCTGGCCTTCCCCTACAACATCCGCCGCGGGATCGGGCTGTGGAAGCTTCTCTATCTTGACGAGCGGCCGGTGGTGGAATTCGCCGAAGGCGCGCCGGACAAGGTTCTGGCCGGGCGCTATCTGGTCGAGGGGCCCGGCCATTGCGGCGAATGCCATACACCGCGCGATTTTGCCGGTGGAAGCGACAGGAACCAGTGGCTCGCCGGCGCGGTTGCGGCAGAAGGCGAAGGTGTTGTGCCCAATATCACCTCCGGTGAGGGTGGCATCGGCGACTGGTCGGAATCCGACATTGCCGGCTATCTCGAAACGGGCTTTACGCCAGACTTCGATTCCGTCGGCGGATCGATGGTGGAAGTGCAGAAGAACATGGCGGAACTCACCAGCGAAGACCGTGAGGCGATCGCGGCCTATCTGAAAGCCATACCGGCACGCCAGAACGGTTATCCGGCGCGCCAGTAGCGACCGCTGTCAGGTGGCGGGCTTCACGTCCGCCTTGCCGGTAGCCTTCAGGGCAAAGGAATAGGTGTAAGCTATCTCCTCCAGCCGCGAGAAGCGGCCTGATGCGCCTGCATGGCCCGAATCCATGTTGATCTTGAACAGGACGGGATTGTCGCCGCTTTTGGTGTCGCGCAGGCGCGCCACCCATTTCGCCGGTTCCCAGTAGGTCACGCGCGGATCGGTGAGCCCGGCCAGCGCCAGGATCGGCGGGTAGTCGAAAGCGCCGACATTGTCGTATGGGGAATAGGCGGCAATCGTCCTGTAATCCTCTTCCGAGGCGATCGGATTCCCCCACTCCGGCCATTCCGGCGGCGTGAGCGGCAGCGACGCGTCGAGCATGGTGTTGAGCACATCCACGAACGGCACTTCCGCGACGATGGCACCGAAGGCTTCAGGCGCCATGTTGGCGATCGCGCCCATCAGCATGCCGCCCGCCGAGCCACCCTGCGCCACGATGCGGTCATGCGACGTGTAGCCTTCATTGACGAGATGTTTTGCGACGGCGATGAAGTCGCGGAAGGTGTTTTGCTTGTGCGCCCTTTTTCCGTCGTCGTACCAGGAATAGCCTTTGTCCTTGCCGCCCCTCACATGGGCGATCGCGTAGACGAAGCCGCGATCCACCAGCGACAGGCAGTTGGTGTTGAAGGATGCGGGAATGGTGATGCCGTAGGACCCGTACCCATAGAGCAGACAAGGAGCTGTACCGTCGAGCGGCGTATCACGCCGGTAAAGCAGGGAGACAGGCACGGCCTCGCCATCCGGTGCGGTGGCCATCAGGCGGCGGGTGACGTAGGCGTCGGCATCGTGACCGGAGGGAACCTCCTGCGTCTTGAGCAGGGTGCGCTGGCGCGTGCGCATATCGTAGTCAAACACCTGCGCCGGCGTGGTCATCGACGAATAGGAGAAGCGCAGAACGTCCGTGTCATATTCATATGATCCTGCCATGCCGAGGGA
>Ga0265293_10012812_pt1 | contig 11029 bp, 10 predicted proteins | sample Munlanlewell138R_FD_192505 | JGI IMG/M metagenome (GOLD analysis project Ga0265293, IMG submission 192505) | Leachate microbial communities from a municipal landfill in Southern Ontario, Canada - Leachate well 138R | ecosystem: Engineered > Solid waste > Landfill > Unclassified | place: Canada... | reverse complement strand
CCTCTTTTAAAAGGTTTATTTTCTTTGTGATAGTCTCAAACCACTTTACACTATCAATCCCAAAACCGCCCTCAAATGCTTTAGCTTTTGCAATTTTGCGCATCTCATTTACTTCATTAACTACACTTGATTTCATCTTAGTTTCATAAAAATCTTTTGAAGAGTCAGTTGCCATTGCTAAAAAAGAGTCTAGATATGCATCTTGTTCAGCAACTAGAGTCATCCACTTAGCAAACATCTCATCGCCAAACTTATCTGTTGCAAAAGTAGCACTTAAAACTGCTCTCTCTATACCAGCTCTCTCTTTTGATTTTAGAAAGTTAGTATAAGAGTCTAGCGCCTTTACAAGTTCTTGCGTAGTAGCAAGTTTTGCACTAAGCGCTACTATATTTAAAATCTTAGCATTCATATTTGTATAGTAAGAAACTACATCTTTAGTGCTAATTTCAAGAGTATCAACTTTTGAACGAATTTGTTCTATTTTTCGCATCTCTTCATTAAAACTCTCTATCTCTTCTTGAAGGGATTTTGGAAATGAAGCAAAATCAAGAGTAGACGCATATGTACTAAGTTCTTGATTTCTTTGTGAAGTCATTACTCTTTGCTTTGGGAGTATATCTGTAAACTGTGTACCTTTAGAGCCTATAAATCCGGCACTTGCACCTCTTTCTTTTTGTGTTTCATGGATAAGTAAAGAAAGTTTTTGAGAAAGAATATTTAACTCTTTTGCTTGTTCTAGGATAGCTTTTTCTTGCAAAGCTTTAAAAGAAGATAGCGCAATAATGATAAGAGCAAAAGATATGACTATAGTAGCGATTAGGTTTAGTTTAAACTTTATGCTCATATTAAGCCTTTCTCGCCTTGAAGGTTGATGTTAGGTTAAGGTCGTCTATGAGTTCCATAAGCTGTTTATTTCCTATACGCATATCTATGTTTATCTTATCTTTTAAGATGAGTTTATTGAAGTAACCAATAACAGAAGATGTAATAGAGAGAGAATCAACTATATTTATAGTTACACTTTTATGGCTAGCAACAACGCCATCAACTAAGCTTTTGATTTTAGAAAAATCACTTATACTTTTTATGTTTCCAGTAATCTCGATAGTGTTTGCTGAGGATGATATTTCCATCTTAAAGCTCCTTGTATTTTAGGTGCATAGTTTAGTATTAAAAGCATTAATCTATTATGAATTTTTGATCTTAAAGATCCACTCTTTCATCTTCTTTTCATAGCCTATGTCTTTTAGTTTTACAAAGCTTAGAGGCTTTGATAAATAGTCTTGTTTTACATATCCACCAAAGTCATGAGGGTACAAATAACCACTATTTTTTTGAGTTATATTTTTTGGAATCTCTAACATCACGCCATCATTTACAGCTTGAAGTGCGGAGTTTATTGCTAAGTATGCTGAATTTGATTTTGGAGATGCGCAGAGGTAGATAACAGCTTGAGCTAGGATGATTCTAGCTTCAGGGTAACCGATCTGTGAAACACTTGTAAGTGCCGAAGTTGTGAGTGTTAGTGCTTGAGGATTTGCGTTTCCTACATCTTCACTAGCGAGTATAACAAGTCTTCTAGCTATAAAAGCCGCACTCTCTCCACCATCTATAAGTCTTGCTAAGTAGTAGATCGCAGCATCGGCGTCAGATCCTCGTATGGACTTTATAAGAGCACTAGCTAGATCGTAGTGAACACCAGCTTCGCTACTTCCAACACTAAGTGCATTTGGTCTGAGTGACTTTAGTAGATCTAGTGTTATGTGAGTTTTTATGCTTGAAGAAAACTCTAAAAGCTTGAGCATTGACCTAGCATCGCCTCCACTACTTGCAACTAAATACTCTTTTGCATCTTCATCGCACTCCAGATCTGCGTGTTTTAGAGCTTTTTCTAGGAGTTTTAAGAGTGAAGAGTTCTCAATATATTTTAACTCAAAGAGCATAGATCTAGATCTTATGGCAGAAGTTAGAGAGAAAAAAGGATTTTCTGTTGAAGCTCCGATGATTAAAACTGAGTTGTTCTCCATCACTGGTAAAAGTACTTCTTGTTGGTTTTTTGAAAGCCTGTGAACTTCATCTATAAATATAAGTGGTTTTTGCAGAGTGTTTTTGTATTGATCAAAGATCTTTCTTAACTGCTCTACTTTTAGTGAAGTTGCATTAAATTCATAAAAAGGTAGCTCCATTTTTTTGGAGATGATTCTAGCGATAGAGGTCTTTCCACATCCAGCAGGGCCGTAAAAAAAACTATGCCCTAATGCTAGTTTTTCACACAAGATCCTAAGTGGAGCATTTTGCCCACTTAGATGCTCTTGACCGACTAACTCATCAAATGAGCTAGGTCTTAGAAGATGCGTAAAGTCCACTCTATTTCGCTTTTTCTCTATCTTTTTTCTTTACTTCTTTCATAAAGGTAAAGAGCGCTGAGTACTCACTTCTTGAGAGAAATCTAACCTTTCCTGTTGGAAGGTTGTTAAGTTCAATCTCTGCAAAACTTACTCTTTTTAGATCTGCTACTTCTGCGCCAAAGTGAGCGAAAAATCTTCTGATCTCTCTGTTTTGACCTTCAGCTATAGCGATTTTTAGTATGGAGTAGTTTTGCTCACTTTTGTGGATCTTATAGCCTATAAAAGGTGAAAAAGTCATGCTTGTGATCTTAGAGTGAGAGTGTCCGCCAGCTGTTGCATCGCTTAACTCTAATCCGTTCATCATCGCATCTTCCATCTCTTTTGTTATAGGACCCTTTATCTTAACTTTATAAACTCTCTCAAGGTGCGAGTTCATAAGAGCAGTTGCAACTTTTGAAGCATCAGTTAGAAGTAAAAGCCCCTCAGTCGCAAAGTCTAGTCTTCCGATTGGGACATAGTGCTTGTACTGTTTTTCTAGTGAATCGTAGATAGTCTTTCGCCCTCGTGGATCACTCTTTGTTACAAGCTCACCCTTTGGCTTGTTATAGACTATGACTGTGTATTTGTCTCTTACAGTGATCTGCTTTCCACTCACATAGACGATGTCTTCGCCCTCATTTACCTGAGTAGCTGGGTTGTCAACTATTTCACCGTTTATTCTTACATAACCATCTGTTATTGCTTTGTCTGCCTCACGACGAGAGTAGCTTGAATGGTGTGCGATGTATTTGTTTAGTCTCATATTTACGAGATTCCTTTTTCTATAAGCGTGTGAATGTGTAGTACGCCTTTAATGTTTTTATTTTTGTCTGTTACTACTAAGAGTTGTATCTTCATCTCTTCTATAAGCACAAGAGCTTCGCTTGCTAAAATGTCTTCATCGTCAAGAGTTTTTGGATTCATCGTCGCATACTTAAAGATCTCATCTTCAAGTGAAAAGTTCTCTTCTAAAAGAGCACGACGAATATCGCCATCACTTACAAGTGCTATGAGTTTGTCATCATCATCTACGATCAAAACAGTTCCTAGTCTTCCCTCTGAGATCTTTACTATGGCATCTTTTACTTTTGTATCTTTTTTGATGATAGGAAGATCATCTTTTTTCATAAGATCTTTTACTTTTATGAAGAGTTTTTTCCCTAAGGCTCCACCGGGATGAAAAGAGGCAAAATCACTCTTTTTAAAGCCTCTGGCACGCATCAAGCAAACTGCAAGAGCATCGCCTAGAGCTAGAGTTAGAGTTGTAGAGCTTGTAGGCGCGCTATCAAGCGGACAAGCCTCTTTGTTTACAACTATATCTATCACCGCGTCGCTATACTTTGCTAAAGTTGAAGATCTATCTCTTGTCATACCGATAAGTGGAGTATCAAACCTCTTTACATGGGGAAGTATTGAGCTTAACTCTTCACTCTCTCCACTATAACTAATGGCTAAAACAACATCATCTTTGCTTATCACCCCTAGATCTCCATGGAGTGCTTCTGTTGGGTGTAAGAAAAAACTAGGAGTTCCAGTAGATGCTAGCGTTGCAGCTATTTTTGCGCCTATGAGTCCGCTCTTTCCAACGCCTGTTACTATGAGTTTCCCCTTGCAAGCAAGTATAGTCTCAATAGCCTTAACGAAGTCATCAGTGATGTTCATTGCGGCATCTAGCAGTGTTTGTGCTTCTATGTTTAAAGTCTCTTGTGCAATCTCTTTATAATTCATAGTGCGATTATATCCTCTTTAGCTTCATAAGTGTATAATTTTCGCATGAAAAAAATAGTAATTTTGTTTAGTGGTGATGGGTTTAATGCTCAAAATATTGTAAGAAAAATGCACAAAAAAGAGTGTGAAGTAGTTTGTGGGATCTCAAACAAAAGAGATGCAAAAGGGCATAAAAAACTCCAAGATCTAGGCGTAAAAACAGAGGTCTTAGAGCATGCTGGATATGATTCTAGAGAGAGTTTTGATAGAGATCTTGTAAAGCTCATAGAGAGTTACGAGCCAGATCTTGTAGTTCTAAGTGGTTTTATGAGGATACTTAGTCCTGTCTTTACTTCAAATGTAAAAGCGATAAATCTTCATCCCTCACTTTTACCAAAATACAAAGGTGCAAAGGCAATAGAACAGAGTTTCTCAAGCGAAGATCTAGAGTGTGGAGTAAGTGTTCATCATGTAAATGGCGAGCTTGACGCTGGAGAGATCATTTTGCAAAAAAGTTTTTTAAGATCTACAGACGAGACATTTGAGAGCTTTAGTGCAAAGATAAAAGAGCTTGAATACTCTATCGTGCCAGAGGCTATAGCAAAGGTTTTAAATGCAAAGAATTTTTGATGAGGTAGCCTCTCTTGATGAGAGGTGTTATGAGGAGTTTGCTTTAAGTGAAGATCTACTAATGGAGCACGCTGCTAATGGAATGGCTTCATTTATAAGAGGGCGTTTTAAAAGAGGCTCAAAAGTCATTATAGTTTGTGGAAGTGGAAACAATGGTGCAGATGGCATTGCACTTGCAAGGATTCTTCATGGTGATTATGAAACTAAGATCTACCATGCAAAAGAGCCAAAAAGTGAGATGGCAAAACTACAAAAAAAACGATGCGATGCTATTGGTGTTGAAGTTATAGACTCACTTGAGATCTGCGATGTTTTAGTAGATGCAATAGTCGGAACTGGTTATAGTGGCGGGTTTAACGAGGATCTAAAGAGTTTGATCTTAGAGATGAACGAAAATAGAGCTTTTAAAATAGCTTGTGATGTTCCTTCATCTGGTTTTTATGCTGATGTGACTCTCACAATGGGAGCTTTGAAAAAGTCATCGTTCTTAGATTCTCAAAAAGAGTTTATTGGCGAAATAAAAGTCCTAGATCTAGGAGTTGCAAGAGAAGTTTATGAGACAGAATCATCTTGGCATCTGCTTGACTTTGAAGATCTGATCTTGCCAAAAAGAGAGAAGAAAAACACTCATAAAGGTAGTTTTGGGCATTTAGTCTTAGCTTGTGGGCAAAAGAGTGGGGCGAGCATCTTAAGTGCAAAAGCAGCTCTTAGGTTTGGGGCAGGTTTAGTCACACTTATGGGTTATGAAAACACACAGATCCCACACACCATAATGTACTCACATGCTATGCCGTACAATGCAACAGCACTCGCTTTAGGTATGGGTTTGGGAAATGAGTTTAGCGACATAGAACTTAGTGAGTTTTTAGATAATTTTCTTCCTCTAATAGCTGATGCAGATGTTTTTCACATGGAGATTATAAAAGAGATTTTAAAGAGAGACAAAATTGTTTTAACTCCTCATGCTAAGGAATTTGTCGCACTTTTAAAGCAAGTTGGTTTAGCAGATCTGAGTGTAGCCGAGCTTCAAAAGGAGCGATTTTTCTTCGTTGAGCTTTTTTGTAAAGAGTACCCTCATGTGACTTTAGTTTTAAAAGGCGCAAATGTTATCATCGCCAAGGGTGATGAGTTTTTTATAAATCCACACGGAACATCGGCACTTGCAAAAGGTGGAAGTGGAGATGTTTTAAGTGGACTCATCGGAGCACTTCTAGCTCAAGGCTATGCTCCACTAGAAGCTGCAAAGAGTGCATCCTTGGCACACACTGCTTTAGCGCAAAGTTACAAAGGTGCTGATTTTTCTATGACTGCGGAAGATTTAATAGAGGGCATTGGTAAGCTGTAAGAAAGTCTATGTTATAAATTTAAAACTCTCTAGTTCCAACGCTCTGCGTCGGAATTTATATATATCTGAGTTGCAGTTGTATATATGGACTCCCACGCGGAGCATGGGAGCCAGTTAAACCCTCTAGTTCCAACGCTCTGCGTCGGAACTCATATATATCTGAGTTGCAGTTGTATATATGGACTCCCACGCGGAACATGGGAGACAGTTATAAAATAGTGAAATAAAACTAAGGAAATAATAATGGATAATATTTTAAAAATCGGAAAGTATGAACTAGGATCTCGCCTTATTGTGGGAAGTGGAAAGTATAAAGACTTTGAGACTACAAAACTAGCGACTCTTGCATCTGGGAGTGAACTTATCACAGTTGCAGTTCGCCGCCTAAATATTACAGATCCAGATAAAGAGAACTTGCGTGATACCTTTGCTGGCACAAATGTAAAGTTTCTACCAAATTCTGCTGGGTGTGTAACAGCTGAGGAAGCTATTACAACTTTTAGACTAACTCGCGAGGCCACAGGTATAGATCTAATAAAGCTTGAAGTTATAGGCGATACACAAAAGACTCTATATCCTGATGTTTTAGAGACTATAAAAGCTTGTAAAATTTTAGCCGAAGATGGTTTTACTATCATGGCTTACACTTCTGATGATCCAATAATGGCAAAAAGACTTGAAGATGCAGGTGCTCACGCTATTATGCCTCTTGCTGCTCCTATTGGATCTGGACTTGGTATTCAAAACCCTTACAACATTGTATTTATCCGTGAAGCGGTTAATGTTCCTGTTATAGTTGATGCAGGAATTGGTTGTGCTTCAGATGCAGTTTACGCGATGGAACTTGGAGCTCATGGAGTTTTAACTAACTCTGCAATTGCGTGTGCTCAAAACCCTATGCTAATGGCTGAGGCTATGAAGCACTCCATATTAGCTGGAAGAATGAGCTATCTCTCTGGAAGAATCCCAAAGAGACCATATGCAACAGCATCAAGCCCAATAGATGGAATGATACAGTTTTAGTTAATTGGGTGCTCTGAACAATTATTAAGGTAGATCCTGAATTAAGTTCAGGATGACGGTTTGTTTGTTCAGGATGACGCGTGTCCCGTCATTCCGTGCTTGACACGGAATCTAGTTTATAAATTAATCAGAAGGTTCGATTTACTAAAGGAGCGAACTCCTTTAGTAAGATAGCTTACTTAACAATGACTTTATTTCTACCTGCTTCTTTGGCCTCATAAAGTGCTTCATCAACTCTTTTTATAAATGACTCTTCACTCTCACCGTTTATATACTCTGTAATACCAAGAGATATAGTAATTTTGCCAACAGTCCCAAATAGATGCTCTTCTACCTTAACTCTTAACTTTTCGCCAAGTATAGAAGCGTTAGCTAAAGATGTAGCTTGTAGTGTTATCATAAACTCTTCACCGCCCCATCTAGCAGCTATATCTCCTGTGCGGATAGAAGAAGTTATGATGTTTGCAAGCTCTATTAGTACCTTGTCTCCTACACCATGTCCATGTGTATCATTTACTTCTTTAAAATGATCTATATCTAAAAAGATTACACATAGTGGTGAGGAAATTGTGCGCGAAAGTGCTATCTCTTTTTCTAAAACATCATTTAGTTTATTTCTATTAAAAAGACCTGTCAAAGCATCTGTAGAAGCCATATGCTCTAGTTCTTTTATTTTGACATATTCTTTAGTTATTTCATCAAATGTTATGAGATAGAGCATCTTATCCTCTGTTTTTATCTCTTTTGCATAAGGTTTGAAATATCTATGCTTATCATTTTTTTCTATACAAACTTTTAGTGTTTTGCTATCTTGTTCTTTTACAAGATATTCTATCCAGTGAATGCCATCATTATATGTTTGTATAAAGTTGCTATTACCTTCTACATACTCAAACAAATCAGACATATATTCGTAGTTCTTTTTAAACTCTTCTATAGAGGAATAACCAGTAAAATCAAGTACAGTTTTATTAGCATATATGACATCTTTACCATCTGCAAGGACCATAAAACTAGAGTCAGTGTCGATAATCTCTTGTAAGAGCTGTTTGGTAGATTCTATCTCTTTTGTTCTTCGCTTTACTTCATCTTCTAGTTTTTGACTATATCTTAGTTGTTTGAAGATTAGTAAAAATATACTAAATAAGAAAACCACTACAAATATTTTCAATAAAATTACTCTAGTCTTTATAGATGAGGTGACTTCAAAGTACTCTTTAGAGTCTAAACTAACGCTTATCCCACCTCTAACATCACCGAGTGAATAACCTTGATGCTTATGACAAGGAAGACAGTAGTTAGTTGTAAAAAGTGCTCCCATATAGTTAAATTCAGAATCTTCATCTATTTCGTAGTACTCTTTTTCATTTGTATTTTCAAAATGATTTAGTGCTCTCTCTTCAAAAGGGGTGGCTTTATTGTCTGGATTAATTGGTTTAAGACTTGTTATACGAAAGTGAAAACCATCTATGTGGGAGATCTCAGATAATTGCCTAGACATCCATGCTGGATTTATTTTTATAAGAGTAAGGTTTTCATCAACTTTTAAGATATTGTCTCTTAAAAAAGGGTTTGGTTTTTGACCCTCTTTAGGTATGGCATAAATTCCACCATAGCTGGCATTCCACACTCTTGTGTTTACTTGATCTTTAAAATGTGTCTGAGCTTGCTTTACAAGAATTTGTTTTTGAAGTTCCATATTTTTTTCATTAAAAACATCTATAAAGTAAAAAGAAGTGAATACCGATACTAAAAAAATGGTAGCAAGTAGTATATATTTGGTAAGTTTAAGCATAACGCGAATTATAACAAATAGTTAAGATACTTTATCTTAAAGTTCAATTTTTTTGGATAGATGAGTCATCAGTAAAAGCTGTCCCATTCCCTCAAAAAATCTATCTACACCCATGTCTTTAGCGTCTACGGATTTTTTTAAAGCTTCATAAAAGACAAGTTTTGACTCCTGGGATGCACTCATAAATGTCTCTATAATGTAAGCAAAGCTAAGAGTGTGAACTTTTTCATTTACTTCAAAGTCAATTGTAGAAGCCACATCTATTCCCTCATCTATAAGAATCTGTTTACATTTTTGCTCAATATCGGTTTGCATTAAATAATCTCCATCAAAGAAAGTAAAAGTAGTATCATAGCAACAGGTGTTATATAACGAAGTGAAAAGTACCAAACTTTAAATGCTACAGCTCCAAACTGATGCTTTAAAACAGATTCTACTCTCTGTTTTTCTACTCTATATCCAATAAAAAGAGCCATGATAAGTCCAGCAAGAGGTAACAATATAGAAGCGGTAATATAATCCATCCAGTCAAAAAAGTTTCTACTTCCAAAGCTAAGTAACTCTTTGTATGCATCCGCATTTGACAAAATAGCAACTATACCAAAGAGATAAAAAAACAGACCCATGGAGATAGAAGCCTTCAATCTGCTCCATTTAAACCTATCGATAAAGTATTCTATCATAGGCTCTACTAAAGACACAGCAGAAGTCAAACCTGCAAAAGCAAGAGATATAAAAAACAAAACTGCAAAGAAGTTGCCAATGATCCCCATCTCGTAAAAAACAGTAGGTAAAGATATGAAGACTAAGCCAGGACCTTTCGCAGGACTAGATCCATACTCATATAAAAATGTAAAGAGCATCAAACCTGCAACAATTGCTATAAGAGTGTCTAAAAATGTTATCCAAAGAGCATTTTGAACAAGGTTTGAATCTTTTGGCATAGATGCAGAGTAGGTAAGAATTGCTCCCATACCAAGAGAGAGTGTAAAAAAAGCATGACCAATAGCGGTTATAAACACTCTAGAATTAATCTTGTCCCAATTTGGAGCAAACATAAATTCTACAGACTGGGAGAAAGCATCAAGAGTAGTGGCGTAAGCAAACATTCCTACAATGATAATCATAAGCGTTGGCATCAGTAGCAGATTTAGTCTTTGAATACCACCTTTGATGCCTTTTGTTAAAATGTAAGTGATGATTAAAAAAGTTAAAGTATGATAAAAGAATTGAGTTAAAATATTTGAGTGAAGCATCGTTGTAAATGTGGATTCAGCCTCTTGTATAGATGTTGGAAGTGAAGTGACTGAAGTTACTATATAGTTAAATATCCAACCAATAACTACAGAGTAAAAGGTCATAATCAAAAGCCCAGTTACGCTTTGAAAACCGGTGAGTTTCCAGAGGTTTTTATGTTTTGGTGCAAGGGATTCAAAACAACTCACTCCATCTTTTCTTCCAATATAACCTATGAACATCTCGGATATAAGTATAGAAAAACCAATGAGTAAAACTGTTACTAAGTATATAAGAACAAATGCTCCACCACCACTCTCACCTGCAATATATGGAAACTTCCAAATATTTCCAAGCCCAACAGCACTTCCCGAAGCTGCTAGTATAAACCCTATTCTACTAAATCTTGCTATCTTCATATGTAAAAAACCCCTTAAAAACAGACAATTATACTAGAAAAACAAATTATACAAAAGAAATGATATTAAAGCATTGACATTTTAAAAGTAATTGACTATAATTTCGCCTCATTAATCAGCTACTAGCTCGGTTAATGTACAAGTGTCGGGGTGTAGCTCAGTATGGTTAGAGTACCTGGTTTGGGACCAGGGGGCCGAAGGTTCGAGTCCTTTCACCCCGACCACTTTTATGTCTATGAAATTATGGTGAGATTAGCTCAGTTGGTTAGAGCACTGGTTTGTGGTGCCGGGGGTCGCGGGTTCGAATCCCGTATCTCACCCCACTATAATAAATATAAAAACTTCGTAAAATAATAAAACAATAGTTGCGTCCGTGGCTCAACTGGATAGAGTTTCGGATTTCGGCTCCGAGGGTTATAGGTTCGAATCCTATCGGGCGTACCATTTATTTGAACGATAAATGAACAAAGTCCATTTATCTACGCTA
>Ga0265293_10012811_pt1 | contig 11030 bp, 8 predicted proteins | sample Munlanlewell138R_FD_192505 | JGI IMG/M metagenome (GOLD analysis project Ga0265293, IMG submission 192505) | Leachate microbial communities from a municipal landfill in Southern Ontario, Canada - Leachate well 138R | ecosystem: Engineered > Solid waste > Landfill > Unclassified | place: Canada... | reverse complement strand
AAAGCTATCGGTTACAATTTATATAATCTTCATGGTATCGTCAATAAGGAGACGGGATAGCGTTAGCTATCAAGAAAATCCCGTAATGTGTGAAGATTAAGGCAGAAATAGCACAAATTAATCGATAATGAGGGGAAAAACCAGGTTAATAGAACGTTCAAATTGAAAGCATTGAGGTAGAGCCCTTCAATGAACGCTTATCGCGGGATAATCGAAATCCTCATTTGGTGATCTAAGATGGAATTGTACTACTCTTACCTGACCTTCCAAAGAGGTTAAATAAATCCGCCGCGAAGGGTCGCCTGGTGATATATAATGTCATTTGAGATCGAGAACGTTCACGCCCGGGAGATCCTCGACTCCCGGGGCAACCCCACTGTCGAGGTAGATGTATTGACCTGCTGCGGCTTCGGCCGGGCCGCCGTCCCCTCGGGCGCGTCGACTGGGACCCACGAGGCCCTGGAGCTCCGAGACGGTGACGACAGGTACGGCGGGAAGGGCGTCCTCAAGGCCGTCAAGAACGTCAACGAGATCATCGGGCCGAAGCTGATCGAGTCGGGGATCTCTGCCCTGGAGCAGCGGGCCGTCGACGACTTCATGCTGGCTCTGGACGGAACCCCCCTCAAATCGAACCTCGGCGCGAACGCCATCCTGGGGGTCTCCCTCGCCGTCGCCAAGGCCGCAGCCCGCGAGTTAGGGATTCCACTCTACCATTACCTCGGCGGCGTCAACACGACTACGCTTCCCGTGCCCTCCTTGAACGTCCTCAACGGCGGCCAGCACGCCGGAAACGACCTCGCCATCCAGGAGTTTATGATCCTCCCCAAGGGCGCAAGCTGCTTCTCGGAGGGCCTGCGGATGGCGGCCGAGACCTACCACGCCCTCGGCAAGATTCTCTCGGGGAGATACGGCGCAGGAGCCACCAACGTCGGCTACGAGGGTGGATACGCCCCGCCCCTCAACAAGACCTGCGACGCCCTCGACGCTTTGATGTCCGCCCTCGACGTCACCGGCTACGATAAGGAGATTGGTATCGGGATGGACGCCGCTGCCTCCAGCTTCTTTGCGAACGGCTCCTACGCCATAGACAGCAAGAATCTCTCCAGCGGCGAGATGGTCGACTTCTACGCGGATCTGGTGGCCACTTACCCCATAATCCTCATCGAGGACCCCTTCGAAGAGGAGGCATACGAGGATTTCGCGGCCCTGACGGCCCGTCTTCCCGGAACCATAATCGTCGGCGATGACATATACGTCACCAACGTCGAGAGGCTGGCCAAGGGTATCGAGATGAAGGCGACGAACGCCCTCCTCCTTAAGCTCAACCAGATAGGCTCCGTCTCCGAGGCCTTCGACGCCGCTCGGATGGCCTTCAGAAACGGCTTCAAAGTTATGGCGAGCCACAGGTCCGCCGAGACCGAGGACTCCGCCCTCGCCGACGTGACCGTGGCCCTGGGGGCCGAGATGCTCAAGACGGGTGCTCCCGCCCGGAGCGAGAGGAACGCCAAGTACAACCAGCTCCTCAGGATCGAGGAGGAGCTCGGCTTCGCCGCCAGCTACGCCAAGATCTAGGCGAACTGGGGCAAGGCTCGAAAGGTCTATAATCGAACGGCTCCAAGGGCCGGAACATGGAATACTCGTTCAAGAGGGGCTTTAAGCCCGAGCTTGAGAGGATCAGAACGGCCCTGGAGGAGGAGTTTCCCACCGAGATCCGGGAGGAGGGGGGGAGGCTCCTTCTCAGCTACGGCGCCCTCAAGTCCATCGAGGTCTCGATCGAGGGAAAGAAGCTCTTCGTCACCACCGAGTCCTCTGACGAAGTCGGGGACGAGCTGATCCTCGATACCAACAAGCGGTTTCGAAACTTCCTGGAGCGGGCCACCGGCTACACCGCAAAGCAGAGGCTCCAGCAGGCGAAAAAAGAAGCGAGCAAGGGCTAGGGCCCTTTTCTCACGAGCCGCTCTTCTTTACAGCTTCGCCAGCCCCGCCTTTGCTCTAAGCACTCGGTCTCCCGCCTTTTATCAAAGGCCCTTCTCTAGCAGATCCGGAGCCTTCCGGCCACGAACTCCTCCACCAGGTCTCCGATCCCCTCCAGATGCCGGTTGAGGACGGCCTCGATCCTCCTCTCGATCTTTTCGTCCGGCTGCGACTCGCCTCGTATCTCTACGGCTCTGAGGAGCGGCTCGGCCAGGGGCGCTCCGATCCTGCTCACCAGGGTGACGTATGCCTCTTTGACGTCCTCGATCTCAGCGATCTCCTCCGCTGCCCTCGATGCGACGACGTTGTAGATCTTTCCAACGTGGTTTACGGGGTTCTTCCCAGCGATCGCCTCGATCGACATCGGCCTCAAGGGGGTTATGAGTCCGCTCCCCCGATTGCCCCGACCGGTGGCTCCATCGTCCCCCATCTCTATCGAGGATCCTGTCAGGGTGAGAAAGATGTTCTCGTCGCTGTCGGCGGCGTTGACGGCGACCTCAGCGTCGTCCGCCTCGCCGATCGCCTCGCGGACCTTCGCCTTCACCTCTCGGTAGTCCTCCATGGAGGTGACGTACCTGGAGACGATCGCCGCCGCAGCCACCAGGTTCAGCCTATCTCCGATCCGAACCGCCATCATTTTCGTGTCCTCGCCTACGCCCCTCACCCCTCGGATCTTCTTCTCCATGTCTAAAACCAGCTCTTCGGTGGGGTTCAGAGGTGCAAACCCGACCCCTATCGAGGTGTCGTTCGCTCCCTTCTTCATGAGGCTTACGAGTTCCGGAGACCCCTCCCTCACCCTGGAGTCGACCCTGTACTCTTTGAGGTTCTTGACCGATTTTTCAAGATGACTTGAGGCAACCCTCGCGATGAGAGCTTCCATATTCTCGCCCTCAGGCGCAGTCGCCCTGCCGCCGACGATCACCGTTGGCGGCTCCAGAACCCGCCCGCCGCCAAACCGGACCTCGGTCCTTCCGGCGGTAATCAGGACCTTGTCGACGTTGTGGTGAAGGATCTCCCCGAACTCCTCCAGGTAGATCCGAGAGAGCTCCACCGAGATCGCCTCGGATATCCCGTCCGCCAACGTATCCGGGTGGCCCAGACCCTTCCTCTCCACCACCTCGAAGGGAAGGGGCCTGTACTTTAGAAATTCGATCATAAAAACTCCCAATATTTGGATGATCTCCGAATTAATATTTTGATCGGTTAAGATCAATGAGATCGTCGCCAAGTACGTTTATCGACGTTATAATCCGGGGACAAACGTCGATCAGACTTATCTCAGAATTATGATATCGCAAGGATTAATAGATGCAAATTTGTCAGCGAGCTGGGGCAGCACGTGCGTTGGAGATTTATAATGCTCAACCTATTCCTGAGGGTGCGATTTATATTCATGGAAGGGCATTCCATTGACCACATGACTGAGTCAACAATAACGCCAGATCAGGAGTCGATTCAGGAATTACACTTAAAGAGGATCGCAGCTCTGGAGAACGAGAACAAACGCCTGAGCGAGGAGATAGAGACCCTCAGGATGGAGAAAGAGGATACCAGAGCCAAGCTCGTTGAGACCCTCATATCCAACAAGAAGTACATGCGGGAAGAGGAGAGACTCAAGAAAGAGAACGCCCTCCTCAGGAGGATGCCCCTCTTCTTGGCGACGGTCGTGGAGATGGGAGAGGATTACGTCCTTCTCCGACAGCACGGAAACAACCAGGAGTTCATAACCACTACCTCTCCAGAGATGATGGAGAAGCTGGAGCCGAATACTAGGGTCGCTATAAACAACTCCCTGACGATCGTAAGGGTGATGGACAAGTCCGTCGACGTCAGGGCGAAGACGATGGAGCTGATCGAGGCCCCCACCGTCTCTTATGATCAGGTGGGAGGCCTGGAGGACCAGATAAGGGAGGTGAGCGAGACTGTTGAGCTCCCTCTCACCCAGCCCGAGCTATTCGCCGAGATAGGGGTGGAGCCTCCAAAGGGCGTCCTCCTCTACGGTCCGCCGGGGACGGGAAAGACCCTCATCGCCAAGGCGGTGGCCCACCATTCCAGGGCTACCTTCATCCACATGTCAGGGAGCGAGCTCGTCCACAAGTTCATCGGCGAGGGCGCCCAGCTCGTGAGAGACATATTTCAGATGGCGAGAGACAAGGCTCCCTCCATCGTCTTCATCGACGAGATTGACTCCGTCGGCAGCATCAGGACCCACGATGGAACTACCGGGAGCGCTGAGGTGAACAGGACGATGATGCAGCTGTTGGCAGAGCTGGACGGTTTCAGGGCTAGAGGCGACGTCAAGGTGATCGCGGCCACCAACAGGATAGACATCCTGGACCCGGCCCTGCTACGACCTGGTAGGTTCGACCGGATAATAGAGATTCCTATGCCGAACTTCGACGCTCGCCTCAGCATACTTCAGATACACACCAGAAACATGAAGATGAGCCCCGAGGTGGACCTTCGGGTCATGGCGAGGGAGACGGAAGGGGCGAGCGGTGCAGACCTCAAGTCCATCGCTGTCGAGGCCGGCATGATGGCCATAAGGCGGCGCGGCAGCTCAGTGACCGCAGAGGACTTCAAGAGGGCCGTGGACAAAGTCCTCGGCGAGGAGATGCTCCCCCACATGGACGAGTCGATGAGAATGTTCTCTTAATCAAAAACGATCAGTTTTTTGCGGGTTTGCGGCAAAGTGTGGCCGCAAACCACAACAGCTATCCTCCCACCACAACAGCCGCTCTCTTTTATGGATCTTCAGGTGTGCAGGGTGTATTTCTCTGATGGTTTTTTCAGGGGGTTATAATCCTTCACATTCTCCACCACGGTTTGAGGCAGGTCTCCGAGGCCATCCCCGAAGGGGTCGGGTCCAAAGTATCCGCTCCAGTAGTTGCCCACGTACCTCTTATACGCCACGCCGTTATAAGAGTAGGTGATGAGCTCAGTAGAATTCCAGAAGTTCGTCGAGTTCCAGGAATGGGCGTTGTTTTGGTTGTTTATCAGGTTGTTCATGTAGATTCTGTTGTTGAAGGAGTTGTCGACGTAGATTCCGTAGTCGTTGATGCTCAGGTTGTTTCCGGCGAGGATGTTCCCGTTGGAATTCTCGATGCTTACGCCGTCCAGGTTGTTTCTGACGATGTTGCTGGTGACAGCGTTCCTGTTGGAGTAGAAGAGCCGGATTCCGAAGATGTAGTTGTACCTCACATTGTTTCCTCTGATGGTGTTGGCGGCGGAGCGGAGGAGCCAGATCCCCTCATTATCGTTGTAGCGGGCAATATTGTTGCTGACAGAATTGTTGCTGCACTCTCCTAGGATGATCCCCGCCCACCGATTGAGGCTCGCATTGTTTCTTCTTATGGTGTTGTTATTGGCTCTGCTGAGCAGTATGCCGCCGAAGGTGTTTTTGCAGGCGACATTGTCCAGGATCGTGCATCCATCTGAAGAGTAGAGGGAGATTCCTACATCGTTTAGACAGACAGAGTTTTTCAGGATATTGTTTCTGGCGGAACCGTCCAGGACGATGCCGTACTCGTTTTTGGTGATGTTGTTATTTCTTATGATACAATTTTTTGATTTTACCTTTATCCCGGCGTCCTTCCACAGCTTCCCCGAATTGGTGACCTCAAAACCCTCAAACAACACCCCATCGGCGGAGATGACAACGGCGCTGCCCAACCCCCCAGCATTCACCACAGGCTTTCCGCCGCCGGTGTCCAGGCCGATGAGGGCGACCTTCTTGGTCACGTTCAAATTTTCGGTGTACAGGCCGCTCTTCACGATGATCCTGTCCCCGTAGCCTGCGCGGTTTATAGTGGCCTGAATGAACTTATCTTCGTAATCCGGAGAGACCACGTACGTCGCTCCCAAAGTCTGCCCCACGGAGGTGATGAGGACAATCGCCGAGATTACAAAGAACCTTTTGTAGACATCGTTTCTTAGCATAAGATCAACTCTTTTACATCGACAAGGGCATTTTATGCGTTAAAAGCTTTTTTATTCCTCGATCGGCTCGAATTCAACGTGCATTAAGACGAAACTCTTAAGTATTTCTCTGTTATCTTTTTCATTATGGAAGGGGACGAAAATATATCGGTTGAAGAGGGCATCTTCTACGAGTATACCTTCCCTTCCGAGATCAGACCCGATGGTCTCGATTCTGCTTCGAACATTTCGAACCTCACCACCGGTCTGCCCCAGCAGCTATCGTCGGAGGTCCCCTCCCAGCTTACTGGCGAAGGTGCCCAATCCACCTTGATCTCGGCGATTGAGTACCTAAACTCTGCTCTGGGAATTGATCTGGTATCGATCGTCAGAATCTTCCTTGAGATAGCGGTGATCTTCCTCGCCACCTATCTGGCCGCCAAGATGGTGAGGCGTGCGATCACCGTCCACCTGCCCAAGATCTTTGCGGGCGGAAAATCCGGCCTTGATGCTGAGACTGAGCTGACCTTCCGGACCCTAATAAGCAGGCTTCTGGTGGTGGTGATCTACATCGCCGGCTTCCTTCTAGTGATCTCCCGGATACCGCCCCTAAACAAACTTGCAGTAACGCTGCTTGCAGGAGCCGGCATTGCCGGTATAGCCATAGGCTTTGCGGCTCAGGATTCCTTATCAAACGTCATCTCAGGCATATTCCTTGCGGTCTTCCACCCATTCAGGGTCGGCGACTTCATCGACTTCAACGGGGAGTACGGCCAAATAGAGGATTTGACCCTGAGGCACACCACAATAAAGACCTGGGACGGCCGGAGGATCTTCGTCCCGAACAGCATCATGGGCAACCAGCCGATAGTCAACTGGTCGATAACCGACCCGATTATAACCTATCCCGTAACTGTCAGGATCGCCTACGATGCTGACATAGATAAGGCGAGAGAGATCATGCTCGAGGTGGCGAAGAGGCATCCTCTGGTCCTCAAAAATCACGAAATAACTGTGAGGGTGACCGAGCTGGGAGACTTTGCCGTGAACTTGCGGCTCGGGATTGACGTTCCCAACAGAGATGTGGCCTTCACCACCGCCTGCGATATAAGGGAAGCGATCAAGAAGAGGTTCGACAAAGAGGGTATAGAGATTCCATTCCCTTACAGAAACCTCATCATCCAAAATCCGCACGGATCGTCGCAAAGCCCGGAAGATCAGGCTCGAGAGCTCCAGGCGATGCAGGCAGATAAGGAGCTTTTGGAGGACAATGCCTCTTAACTTTGGAGTTTGAGCCTTATGATCTCCTTCAGAGGTTCAATCTCTCCCTTTTTGGCAGAGATGGGGGCGATTTTGTCTTTCCACTGGCTCCAGGGCGGGAGCATCCCAAGCCTTTCGCCGATTTCGTCCAGGGTGTCGTCGGGCCTTTCGACTTTGTCCATCTTGTTTGCGGCCACCACCACCGCAAGATCCAGATCCGTCAGAAACTCGTAGAGCTCCACCTCCAAAGGGACCTCGCCTCTTTTCACCCAGCGGTCAGCTATCTCAAGAAAGCTGGCGGCATCTATCACCTGTATAGCGAGGAGGATCTCTTCGGCCTTCTCCTCTAAGTACTGGACTATGAAGTCCTTCGTCCCCTCCAGGAGCCTCTTTTCGATGCCCTTCATGTAGCCGTATCCAGGCATGTCGACGTAGACGACGTTGCCCAACCGGACTCTTGCAGGGCCGACGGTGACCCCGGGCCTCCTTCCCACCTTTACCTTCTTGCCCGTGAGCTGGCGAAAGAGGGTGGACTTGCCGACATTTGACCTTCCTATAAGCACGATCTCAGAAGTCATGGATCGATCATCTCTCATCTATTATGAGATCCCTTCGGAAATTCGTTTCTTTCCGTGAAACCGACCCGATCTGCAGAAGGCCTGCAGCTTAATACGGCGCTTGAAGATCGGCCGTTCTTGGGCCACCGAAATCCTTATATTCGACGAATGACGTTGATAAACTAGGCAAAAGTCGAGTATACTTTTCCTCCCTCCCTAAATCCCTACATACGACTTTTGCCCCTCCCTTCATTGCAATCCTATCTTTGCCGAACACATCAATCTATCTGCACCCCACGATTGCTCAGATTTTGCGCTTTTTTGGAGGCCATCGAAGTCAGCGCATCATTGTTCACCAGCTGCCATCGGAGGCGAAGGCTTCCGGGAATTGAGATCAATGGAAAGGTTTATATTCGTCAGATGACGAAGGGATCACAGGCAAAAGTCTGACGTCGAAGGTATCCTTCCCTCCCGAATCCCTGATAGCGACTTTTGCCCCCCACCTCCCTTTTCTTCACCGCGTCAGAAACCTTTAAGGGTCGTGGTCACCACTTGATCTGCTGGGAGCCTGACGTTGACCGAAGAGATCCTGATTTATCTGTCGGCCATCTTGGTGCTGGGCATAGTGGCCCAATGGCTGGCCTGGAGGCTGGAGCTGCCTTCAATACTGGTCCTGCTCATATTTGGCATTCTGGCAGGCCCCATAACAGGTTTCCTCGATCCCGACCAGATCCTAGGACCTCTTCTTATGCCCTTCGTATCCCTGTCGGTAGCAGTGATCCTCTTCGAGGGCGGCCTGAACCTCAAGATCGACGAGCTTCATGAGATAGGCGCCGTCGTCCGCAACCTGATAACCGTGGGGGTGGTGGTTACATGGGTTCTGGCCTCGGCGGCCGCCCATCTCATCCTCGGGCTAGACCTCCGCCTTGCGATCTTATTCGGCTCGATCCTGGTGGTGACGGGCCCGACGGTCATTCTGCCGATGCTCCTCCACATCCGTCCGAGCGGAAGGATCGGAAACATCGCCAAGTGGGAGGGGATCATGAACGATCCCATCGGCGCCATGCTGGCGGTTCTGGTATTCCAGGCTATCCTGATGGGCGGGGCCGAGGGGACGACGGCCGCCATCTTCTCGGGGATTATGAAGACGATCTTCATCGGCATCCTGACCGGGGTTGGGGGCGAGATCTTGCTGGTCTCGTTACTGAAACGGTACTGGATCCCCGACTACCTCCAAAATCCTGCCGCTCTGATGCTGGTGGTCACAGTCTTTACTATCTCAGAGCAGTTCCAGATCGAGTCGGGCCTCTTCGCCGTGACGATGATGGGGGTGGCCCTGGCCAACCAGGAGGTCGTCGCAGTCAAGCACATAATCGAGTTCAAGGAGAACCTGAGAGTGCTGTTGATCGCCGTCCTCTTCATAGTTCTCGCAGGAAGGCTCTCGATCTCGGACCTCGACTACATAGATGGTTACAGCCTCCTATTTCTCGGAATTTTGATGGTCTTAGTCCGCCCCGCCGTCGTCGCGATTTCCACCTGGGGTGCGAAGCTCAGATGGCAGGAGCTGGTCTTCCTCTCTTGGATGGCTCCTCGGGGGATCGTGGCGGCATCGGTATCTTCGCTCTTCGCCCTCAGGCTCTCCGAGGCGGGTTTCTCCCAGGCTGAGAGGCTTGCGCCTCTCACCTTCTTTGTGATCATTGGAACTGTGGCGATATATGGGATTGGAGCCGGGTCCCTCGCCTGCTGGCTCGGTCTCGCCGAGTCAAACCCTCAGGGGGTCCTCATTGTCGGGGCCAACCCCTGGGCCCGGAGGATCGCCGAGGCGCTCCAGGAGGTTGGAGCGAGGGTCCTCGTCGTCGACTCCAACTACAGCCAGATATCCCAAGCCTACGGGGCGGGGCTTTCCACCTATCATGGGAATATCATGGCGGATCACGTTCTGGAGGAGATCAACCTCGAAGGGATGGGCCACTTCATGGCCCTCACCTCCAACGACAAGGCCAACTCGCTGATATGCTTCCACCTCTCAGAGATCTTCGGAAGGGCGAACGTCTACCAGCTTTCCCCCGTTATGGAGGCCTACCGCGGCAAAGAGTTCGTCCCGCCAGCCCACCTCCGGGGCAGGTTATTATTCGGAAGAGAGGTCACCCTTCCCTATCTTGCTCAGAGGTTTGAGGCCGAGGCAAAGATCGAGATCTTCAGGCTGACGGAGGAGTTCGATTATGATGACTTCAATAGCTGTTACGGCAAATCGGCGGTGCCGATGTTCCTCTTCGAGGAGGATGGCGATCTTCATATCTTCACCGTCGAGGAGAACAGGTTCAACCCAAGGCCGGGCCATACCTTAGTCGCCCTGATAAACCCCAGCGGCAGAGACACCAAGACCTGCTATCCAGAAGGAATCAAGAAATCGCCCTCCTCATAGAACGGAAAGCTCACCGATAGAAAAGTTGGAGAGGGGGGACGACGCCCCTCCCCCTCGGTTTAACATGCGCAGTCGAATACCCCGACCTCGCCCCACGAGACGAGGCTGCAAGGATCGAGGTCGGTACATCCGCCGACGCAACACGATAGCCAATCGGTCTCGTTCATCGTATTGTTGTAGACTGACTCCATCTCGACCCTTCTCGTTATGTCGTAGGTGCCGGTGTACCTCTCCTCGCCGAGGTTGATCAGATCTTCCCGAGAATCGATCTGCCTGTACCTCAGGTCTGCGATCCCCGTCGAATGAGATTTGGTGTCGTAGACGGTGGACCTGGTGGCGAAGACGTCGGCGCTTACGATGGTGTCGTTGGTGGCGACGACGGTGGCGTTGAACCGATCGAGCCTGAGGAACGCGTTCCTCTCCCGAGAGAGCTCGGCGTTGTAGAGGAAGGTCGAACCGACGCTGTCGCCGTTATTTTCTGTACAGTCCCTATCGTTGATGTTCTTGCCCAGGTAGTCGACGGTCCTGCTGGCGTTGAGGGTTACAGGCCACCTCTCCTCCAGGTTTATCGTCCAGACGTCGCTTCCCGAGGGCTTGGCGTAGGTCAAATTGACGTCGGCCTCAGCCTCGGCCTTGAGCGATATCAGCTCCTCGGAGCTGTAGGTGCCCTCAAGGGCAGCCGTACGCTCCTGGAGACGGACGTCGTTGGCTTCCAGGTCGGCAAGACCTGAGTAGTAGGGGGAGAGGATCCTCCCCACAGGGGTGACGGCTATCGGCGCGATGTCCCCATCCACTGAGCTTGCGAGGTCGAGTTTCATCGTACCGCTCTGGCGGTGGATCCACCAGGAGGAGCCGTCGGTCACATTGTCGACACCGAAGGTGTACGAGGTGGCGGA
>Ga0265293_10012810_pt1 | contig 11030 bp, 12 predicted proteins | sample Munlanlewell138R_FD_192505 | JGI IMG/M metagenome (GOLD analysis project Ga0265293, IMG submission 192505) | Leachate microbial communities from a municipal landfill in Southern Ontario, Canada - Leachate well 138R | ecosystem: Engineered > Solid waste > Landfill > Unclassified | place: Canada... | reverse complement strand
GAAGTGGGTTAAAAACTATTTTAATTCCAAAAGAAAATGAAAAAGATATTGATGACATTCCAGATGAAGTTAAAGATGCATTAGAAATCATAACTGTTGAAAATGTTCATGAAGTCTTTAAAATTGCACTTAAATAAGATATAATGAAAGTAGTCTTAGGACTACTTTTTTTTAAACTAAAGGATGTGAAAAAATGATTAAAGAAGCCATTTATGTGAAAAGCTTAACTGATGTTAAAGATCAACCAGAAAGACTTCCGCAAGCATTACTGTTAGGTAGAAGTAATGTTGGAAAAAGTTCTTTTATTAATAGTTTGACACATAGAAAGAACTTAGCTAGAGTATCAAAGACACCAGGAAAAACATTATTGCTTAATTTTTATTTAATCAATCAAGCATTCTATTTAGTCGATGCACCTGGATATGGATATGCAAGAAGATCAAAATCGACAAAAGATGATTTTATTATCATTATTGAGTCTTTTTTACTAAACAACACAGATGTTAAATTTGTAGCCTTGCTCGTTGATTTTAAAGTAGGTCCTACAAAAGATGATATCGCAACTTATAATTTTTTAAGGCAACTTGGTATGGAAATTGTTGTGATTGCGACTAAAAAAGATAAAATTCCAAAAACGAAACAGTTTAAACAAGAAAAACTGATAAGATCAATGATGGATAATCCAAAAACTTTGATTTCAATTAGTAATGTGACCAAAGATAATATGGATGTCGTAGAAAAATTATTTATAGATAAACTTATTGGGGGACATATCGATGCGTAATGTATTAATAGTTACAGATTCAACGGCTGATTTAGATAAAAGTTTATTAGATAAACATTTTATTAAATCTATACCGCTTTATGTATTATTTAATGAAGAAGCTTATAAAGATGGTATCGATATTGATACGATAACACTTTATAAAAAAGTTGATGAGACAGGTGTGCTACCTAAAACACAAGCAGTATCTCCAGGGGACTTTATCACTTTTTTTAAACCTTATATCGAAAAAGATTATGATATTGTCTATATTGGTATAGGTTCAAAAATATCTGGGACTTTTCAATCTGCTTTAATTGCACAAGCGGAATTTGGAAGTGATCGCATTTATTTAATTGATTCTAAAAATTTAAGTAGTGGGATTGCCTTACTTGTGTTAAAAGCTAAAGATTTAAGAGATCATGGATCATCTGCCAAAGAAATCCATGAAAAAGTGTCAGCTTTAGTACCTCTAGTTAGAAGTCAGTTTGCGATAAAAACACTTGATTATCTTCATAAAGGTGGTAGAGCAAGTGGCACAGCAAAACTGATTGGTGGTATTTTAGGTATAAAGCCTATTATTCAAGTTAGAGATGGTAAACTAGATGTCTATAAAAAGCCAGCAGGTAAAATGAGTAGAGCACTAGATATTATGTTAAATGATTTTTTTGATGAATTTGATAAGGATAATATTGATCTTGACTATGTCATGATTACACATTCATTAGCTCATAGGCAAGCGGATTATATGATGGATAAAGTGAAATCAAAAATGAAAGTCAAACATTTAATAGAATCATCAGCAGGATGTGTCATTAGTGCACATTGTGGCGCTGGAACTATTGGGATCTTATATATCGTTAAATCATAAGATATACAAAAGAAATCACTTGTTTTATAGAAGAACTTGTGCTAATATATTGACATAAGCGATGAATAGGAAGAGTAATCATCTATTTTAGTTAAAGAGACAGATTGTATGGTGCGAAATCTGACAAAATGATGATGAAGGTAGCCTAGGAGCTCTTTTGATGAAATGATAGTAGTTAAAAGCGTAAGTCTTGCGTTAAAAGATTTGAGGGCTAGATGTTTATCTAGAACTAAGGTGGTACCGCGATTATTTTCGTCCTTAGATTTTATCTAAGGGCGTTTTTTTATAGGTGAAAGATGAAAACATTAGTGACTAAACGACTTATCTTAAGAGATTTAAGACTCACAGATTTAAAAGCATTTCATGCATATGCAAAAAAACCTAATATTGGACCAGCTGCTGGTTGGGCACCACACAAATCATTAGAAGATTCAAATAAAATCTTAAAAATGATGATTCATGAACAAGAAGTGTGGGCAATCACACATAAATTAGATGACGTGCTTATTGGTACAATCGGTCTACATGTTAGAAATTTTGACAATGCTATTGAAAATAGAAAAGAGATAGGTTATGTCTTAGATGATCTTTATTGGGGTCAAGGACTTATGGTTGAAGCTGTCTATAAGGTCCTAGAGTACGGATTTAAGACACTTGAACTAGATGAGATAACTTGTGGTCATGCAGTAACTAACCTAAGGTCAAAACGCGTGATTGAAAAAACAGGATTTACATATTCTCATATGGAGATAAGACAAGATGCATACCAAAATGATATTGAGATTATGATGTATGTGATTAGATTAAAAGATTATAAGGAGATGTTAGAAAATGACAAACTTAAAACCAAAGTATGATTTTAAAGAAGTCGAAGAAAATAGATATCAAACCTGGTTAGATAAAGGTTATTTTAAATCAGGTGTTAATAAAAAAGCGAAACCATTTACGATAGTTATACCACCACCAAATGTTACAGGAAAACTACATTTAGGCCACGCTTGGGATAATACCTTACAAGATATTATCATTAGACGTATGCGCATGAAAGGCTATGATGCATTATATCTTCCAGGTATGGATCATGCAGGTATTGCAACTCAAGCTAAAATCGATCAAAGATTAAAAGAACAAGGCATTTCAAGATATGATATCGGAAGAGAGTCTTTCTTAGAACATGCATGGGCATGGAAAGATGAATATTCTAATTTTATTAGAACACAGTGGGCTGCACTAGGTAACTCACTTGATTATGATAAAGAAAGATTCACACTAGATGATAAACTAAATCAAGCTGTTAATAAAGTATTTCTAGATTTATATAACAAGGGTTTAATTTATCGTGGTCATCGTATCATTAATTGGGATGTTGAAGCTAAAACAGCTTTATCTAATATAGAAGTAGAACATGAAGAGACAAATGGCAATCTATATTATTTTAGATATCCATTTGTAGATGGCGATGGTTATATGGTGATCGCAACCACACGTCCTGAGACGATGTTTGCCGATCAAGCATTAATGGTTCATCCAGATGACAAAAGATATCAATCATCTATTGGTAAAAAAGTATATATTCCAGGTACACATGTTGAAATACCTATTATTTTAGATGACTATGTTGATATGACATTTGGTACAGGTGTTGTTAAAGTAACACCAGCACATGATCCTAATGACTTTGAAGTGGGAAAAAGACATCATCTAGATATGCCGTTATGTATGCATGAAGATGGTACGATGAATCATATGGCACATAAATATGAAGGTATGGAAAGATTTCATTGTAGAAAAGCACTTATTAAAGACTTAGAAGCTTTAAATTTAGTTGAAAAAATTGAAAATTATACAAATAACGTAGGTTATAGCGAAAGAACTGGTGTTGTTGTTGAACCAAGACTATCTTTACAATGGTTTGTTAAGATGGATGAATTATCTAAAAATTCATTAGATAAATCGGTTGCTGAGTTTGTGCCTAATCGTTTTAAAAAGATTTTTGTTAATTGGATGACAGATACCCAAGATTGGTGTATCAGTCGCCAATTATGGTGGGGTCATCGTATTCCTGCTTGGTATAAAGATGAAGAAGTTAAAGTACAAGTAGAATCACCTGGTGAAGGTTGGCATCAAGATGAAGATGTATTAGATACTTGGTTTAGTAGTGCCTTATGGCCATTTTCAACATTAGGTTGGCCAGAAGAAACTGAAGATTATAAACTTTATTATCCTACACAAGTGATGGTTACTGGATATGATATCATCTTCTTTTGGGTAGCAAGAATGATATTCCAAGGGTTAGAATTTACTGGACAAGATCCTTTTGAGAAAGTCTTAATTCATGGTCTAATTAGAGACAGTGAAGGCAAGAAGATGAGTAAATCATTAGGAAACGGTGTCGATCCTATGGATGTTATAGATACTTATGGTGTTGATGCATTAAGATATTTTCTAACAACTAATTCAGCACCAGGATCTGATCTTCGTTACGAAGAAGAAAAAGTAGAATCTTCATGGAATTTTATTAATAAATTATGGAATATCACAAGATTTATCACGATGAATATCGATGATATTCATGTAAAAAAAGAAAGTGAATTTAACTTACAAGATCGATGGATCTTATCAAGATTATCTGAAACGATTAAAGAAGCAGACTATAATTATGATAAGTTTGAGTTTGGTGAAGTTTCTCGTGCGCTTTATCATTTCATTTGGGAAGATTTCGCAAACTGGTATGTTGAGTTTGCAAAAGTAGCGCTTCAAGATGAAAGACAGAAAAAAACAACGCAATGGGTTTTATTAAAAGTTTTAAAAGATATTTTAAAATTAATGCATCCATTTATTCCTTTTGTAACTGAAAAATTATTTTTAGAAATATCAGATGAAGAAACGATTATGCTAAGCCCATGGCCAGAAGCTGATAATATTGATGATAAGGCACTAGATGCGTTTAAAGAAGTAAAAGAAACGATTACTAAGGTTAGAAACTTAAGAGCTGAACACCAAGTGGCACCTTCTAAACCACTTGATATTGAACTTGTGATAGAAAATAACGATGAGCTTAAGCTTTATGAAGCTCAAAAAGCATATTTTAATAAGTTTTTGAATGCGAATAATCTTACATTTTCTAAAGCATTAGAAACAAAGGCTGAAACCATTATATTAGTTGGTTCTAGCATTCAAACATATGTCTTAAAAGCTGATATTATCGATAAAGCGAAAGAAAAAGAAACTTTATTAAAACAAAAATCTGATCTAGAGTCAGAGATTACACGAAGTGAGAATCTTTTAAATAACGAAAAGTTTGTTTCAAAAGCTCCAGAAGCTAAACTTAATTTAGAAAAAGAAAAATATGAAGATTATAAAAAACAATATGAAATTGTTGTAAAGAAATTAAAGAATTATGTTTAATCAGTTAAAAGATGCTATCAACTGGATAGAAACACAAGTAAAATTTAAACCAAAAACAGATTTAAAAAGAATGGCTTATGCAGTATCTTCTCTTAAGCTTTCTTTTGATGATATCAAACTGATTCATGTTGCTGGAACTAATGGTAAAGGATCTGTTTGTTCCTATTTAACACATATTTTATTAGAAAAAGGGTTAAGTGTTGGTACATACACATCACCTTACTTAATCTCATTTAATGAAAGAATTAGTCTAAACGGAAAAAATATAAACGATGATGATTTATTAGATGAGATTAATTTTATCAAAGATTTTAATGAGAAATTTTTAATTGAGTTTGGTGAACATCTAGCTTTTTTCGAACTTATCACTTTAAGTGCACTTCATTATTATCATAAAAAACAAGTTGATGTCATTATTATGGAAGTAGGACTCGGCGGATTATTAGATGCAACAAATGTCTTAAACTATGATCTATCTTTAATTACAAATATCGGATTTGATCATATGAAACAATTAGGTAATACCTTAGAATCAATTAGTCATAATAAATTAGGGATATTAAAACCACATAATCATTTGATTACGACTGTAGATAAAGAGGCATATGATATATTTTATGCATATTTAAAAGATAAGGATATAACATCAAAATTTATTCTAGATTCTGATTATGAGATATTAGGATATAATCCTTTAAGATTTAAATATCAAGATGAGTTATTTGAACTATCTTTACTAGGCAAACACCAAGTATTAAATGCTATATTAGCCATAGAAGCTGTAAAAAGACTATATCCAAGTTTGGATACCTTTCATATCCAAAAAGGGCTTAAAAAAGCAATATGGGCAGGAAGATTAGAAGAAGTTATGCCAAATGTCTATATTGATGGTGCACATAATGCTCATGCGTTTTTGGCTTTAGAAAAAACGATTACAGAAACATTTAATCATAAAAAAGTGTATATATTATTTAGTGCGCTTTATGATAAAGATATCTTACAAATGTTAGATATTGCTAAACGCTTTAGCTATAAAATTGTATTAACTTCTTTTGATGATCCAAGATTTCAAGATCTAGATCAGTATTTAGATAATGATATGATCTATATCAAAGATTTTAATCAAGCCTTTGATTATGTTAAAAATGAGTTAGATGATCAATCGGTAATGCTTGTTACAGGATCTTTGCATTTTGCAGGATATGCAAAAAAAATGATTAAAAGGTGATAAGGTGTTTATGGATAAAATCAAAGTAGGTTCTCATCAATTAACTTCATATCCGTTTAATTTAGAACTCTTTAAGAGCCCTTTTGAACTTGATACAAGTGCGCCAGTGATCATTTTTCTTGGTGAAAATGGAAGTGGTAAATCATCATTGTTGAAACTCATCCAAGCAAAACTATCACTTGTTGAGATTTCTATCCCTATTCAAGATCAAAAGATAAAACTTAATCATACACCCTTAGAATTAAAAAAAAGTTTTAAAAAAGTGTCTGGATACTTTTTTGAAAGTCTATCATTTATTAATTACATCGATTACATCAAGCATGAAATCGATTCATCAAAAAAGATGATTGAAGAAGTAGATGAGACCTATAAAGATAAATCAGATTATGCGAAGATGATGGCTAAATCACCCTATCATAAAACAATCTATGAATTAAAAAACATGTATGAACATGATTTATCAACACAATCTCATGGGGAATCTTATCTAGATTTTTTTAAATCACGAATGAGAGATCATCAGTTTTATTTACTTGATGAACCTGAAACACCGTTATCAACTCAAAATCAGCTTGTTTTGACCTCTATGATTATGAATCAAGTTAGTAGAGGATGTCAATTTATGATCGCTACTCATTCTCCTATATTAGCAGCGATACCAAACGCAATCATCTATTTGATTAAAGATGATCAGTTTTTAAAAGTAGCATATGAAGATGTCGAATCAATTAATCTTCTTAAACAGTTTTTAAATCATAGAGAACAGTTTTTAAAACATTTATAAAAGTAATTTATACTAATCCTTCCTATCATATAGATAAGGGAGGTTTTTTATATGTATTTAATTAAAGAAATGCCAGCATCTGAACGACCTAGAGAAAGATTAGTTAAGTTTGGGGCTAAATCACTATCTAATGAAGAACTTTTAGCCATTTTATTTAGAACAGGTCATCAAGACTTATCCGTCTTAGAACTTGCAAAAGAAGTATTATATAAGTTAGAATCCATCGAAGATTTAAAATCATTATCTTATGAGTCATTATTAAAAACAAAAGGCATTAAACATGCAAAAGCGACGACATTGCTTGCTGCTATAGAACTAGGATATAGACTAGCAACTTTTAAAAGAAAAACAAAACTAAAAATCACATCACCTCATGATGTTTATCATTTACTTGTTCATGATATTGGACACTTAGATCAAGAAAACTTTATTGTGCTTTATTTAAACATTAAAAGTGAAATAATTAAACAAGAGACTTTATATATTGGAACAATTAATCAAATGATGATTCATCCAAGAGAAATCTTTAAAAAAGCAATCTCACTATCTGCTTGTGCAATGATTTTTGTTCACAATCATCCTTCAGGTGATAGTGAACCTTCTAAAGCAGATATTAGAGCTACCGATCACTTAAACAAGACTTCAGAGGTCATGGGTATAGATTTAATTGATCATATCATCATTGGACATCATGAATTTTATAGTATTAAAACAGAACATAAAACAAAATTATAAAATTCATGATATAATTTTTTCATAAGGAAGTGATCTAATGAAGAAAAAAGACTCTACTAAAATATTTTGGTATTTAGCAGCAATCGGCTTTATCATCTTATTCTTACTCATGTTATTATCGAGTGTGTTAGATGTAGGTGAACGTTTAAGAAATGTATCTAAATATTTAGAATATGCATTTTACGGCATTACTGTCATCTTGGTTTATGCATTAATCTTTAGACCTGTGCATATCATTGTGTTTTCACCAACGTTTTCTATTCAAACGACATTAGATGATGAACAAACGAGTTATAAAAACTATCGTTTATATAAACGTGTTGTTAAAAGACTCTTAGATGAGCCTTACCTACCAGATGAAGAAAAACAAAATTTGCTTGCTACATTAAATGATAAAAAATTATTACAAGATAACTTAAATCATGCATTTAACAAATACGTAAAAAAAGAAATCAATAAACGCATTAAAAAGCATGCGAAAACTGTAATGATCTCAACAGCCATTTCTCAAAATGGTCGACTTGATTTTTTTACAATTATCGTTGTGAATCTAAAAATGATCAAAGAACTTGTCCAAATGTGTGGCTTTAGACCTTCATATAAGAATTTATCAAAACTGACGATAAACGTATTTACTACTGCATTAATTGCAGAAGGTTTAGAAAATCTTGATATTAATGATGTGCTCCCACAATCAACGATGAATACTTTAGGTGAGATACCTTTAATTAAACCTATTTTAAGTAGTGTCACTCAAGGGATTTCTAATGCTTTATTAACCTTAAGAATTGGTATTGTTACACGTAAGTACTTATTTATAGATGCTAAAGAAATTACAAAAGAAAAGATTAGAAGAGATGCATTATTAGAAGCAGCTAAAATGCTACCTTCAGTAGTTGGTGATGCAATGCTTATCATTCCAAAAAGATTTTTAGGCATGTTTAAAAAAACACCTAAAGAAGATCCAGATTTAGAATCATAAGATGTAAGAGGTGGTTTTATCAAAACAATCGTAGAAAAGCTAAAAAAACTATATTTTACTGAAATAGAAGCTACTATATATATTTATCTTTTGCAAAACCCAGGACAAACGATGTATCAAATCACAACAGGATGTCATTTAACAAAACTACAAACTGTTGATACTGTTGAAGATATGGTTAGACGTGGTATATTACTTCTTGAAAATGGTGTTAAAGATCTTTATTATAGTGAAAAACCAAGTGATTTATTAAATCAACTTAAACTAAACTATATCAAAGAGACTGATAGTTTAGTCGATGATTTAACGCATCTTTCACAAAACTATCATCAAGAGCCTTATTTAAACTATCATGGCTATGATGAAATCATTGGTCAAGCTAGAACCATGATTTATGAAGCAAAAGAAGACATATATATGAATACAGATTTAGATATTAGTATCTTTGATGATGCATTTAAGTTCTTAGAACAAAAAGGTGTCGATATTTATATCTTTTCATTTCATAAGCAATCTTCAAAAAGAATGCATGTGACGATCTTTACTCATGATTATGAGAAAAAAGATCCAACAAGACTAATGCTTGTTGTTGATATGCATAAAGTCATGGTCGCAAACCCGCATCCACTAACACACAAATGGAGCGCAACAACGACCAAAAACGAACTTATGATCAATATCATCGCAGAACATATTCATCATGATATTTACTTGCTTAAAATCAAAAACGCAAATCAAAAATCTCTCTTAGAACGTGATCCAAATTTATTAATTGGTACACGTTTTGAGAAAAGAAAATTATAAGTCGTAAAAATGGTTAGAAAGTTGATAATATTTAATGTTTTTGTTGACTTTTGACCCCATCTACGATAAAATATCTTTGTTGTACCACATAGAAGAGGTTTAAACGCATAAAAATGCTACCTTAATAGTGAGTCTTCATAAAAAAACAAGGAGGTGTAACAACGTATGTATGCAGTCATTAAAACTGGTGGTAAACAAGTTAAAGTCGTTGAAGGTCAAGAAATTTATGTAGAAAAACTTGATGTTGAAGAAGGCGAAAACTTTGAATTTACAGAAGTATTAATGCTTGGTGGAGAAAAACCAGTTATTGGAACTCCAGTCGTTGAAAATGCGAAAGTCGTTGCTAAAGTAATTAAACATGGTCGTGGTAGAAAAATCATCGTGTTCAAGTACAAAGTAAGAAAGAAATATCGCAAAAAACAAGGACACAGACAAGCCTATACTAAGTTAGTCATTGAATCTATCGTAGCATAACCCTATGATTAGTGTAGATGTAATTTATCACAAAGATCTTATCAAAGAGATTGTTGTGAAAGGACATGCCAATTATAAAGCGAAGGGCGAAGATATCGTGTGTGCAGCTGTTTCAACTGCAACCATTCTGACCGCAAACGCAATTGAGCATTTGAAACTAAATCAGCATATTGATTTAGATGTAAGTGAAGGATATTTTAAAATCAGTCTTAAAGAATCACAAGATATTGTGTTAGGACTTTTAAAGAATTTAGAATATACTTTAAACGAATTAGAAAAACAATATCCGAAATATATTAAAAATCGAAAAGGAGGGATAACATGTTAAAGTTAAACATACAGTTATTCGCATCTAAAAAAGGTGTAGGGTCATCTCGTAATGGTCGTGACTCAGAATCTAAGCGTCTAGGTATGAAGTTATCTGATGGTCAAAGCGCATCTGCTGGAGCTATCATTTATCGTCAAAGAGGCACTAAAATCCACCCAGGTAAAAACGTGGGCCGTGGTGGCGACGATACATTATTCGCAAAAGTTACAGGCACCGTAAAATACGAACGTCTAGGCCGTGACAGAAAGCAAGTATCAGTGTACGAAGGATAACCTAGTTATCCTTTTTTTTAACAAAAAGTTGGTGAAAATATGTTTATAGATGAAGTAACAGTAGAAGTATTCGGTGGTAGAGGCGGTAATGGTATGGCTTCTTACCGTAGAGAAAAATATGTAGAATATGGTGGTCCATGGGGCGGAAACGGCGGAAACGGCGGGTCTGTGATTTTTGTTGGCGACGAAGGTAAACAAAACTTAATTGATTTAAGATATCAACGTCATATTCGTGCAAAAAATGGTGTTAATGGTATGTCTAAAGGGATGCATGGCGCAAACGCTGAACACCGTTATATCAAAGTACCTTTAGGTACGATTGTATATAGTGAAGATAAATCCTTTGTCTTAGGAGAAATCACAGCACACGGTCAAGAATTG
>Ga0265293_10012808_pt1 | contig 11031 bp, 11 predicted proteins | sample Munlanlewell138R_FD_192505 | JGI IMG/M metagenome (GOLD analysis project Ga0265293, IMG submission 192505) | Leachate microbial communities from a municipal landfill in Southern Ontario, Canada - Leachate well 138R | ecosystem: Engineered > Solid waste > Landfill > Unclassified | place: Canada... | reverse complement strand
AAACCTACGGTTTTTTTTCTTGTTCGCATGTCACAAGCTCAAGCGAGCTTGGCTTGGACATGCTCACTGCGAAAGCGGGCCATCAACTCGTAAAACACTTAGTTTTACTCGTTTCGGCCCCTTAGCGAGGCGTAGGGCAGCGCCCCACCCATAAATGAGCGCTTCCTTAAGCAAAAAAAATCAAATATTTTCATTCTATGTTGTAAATACAACGTACTTTATTTTCAAATTGGTGGATATTGCGCTTGGGGCAAGGGACTAAGTTTTCAAAAGAAAGTATTAGTGATGAAAGTATTGCGTACGATGGTGAAGATTGATGAAGAGAAGTGCAACGGCTGTGGTGCCTGTGTTACAGCCTGCCACGAAGGTGCGATCGAGCTAGTCAACGGCAAAGCACGACTTATTCGCGAAGATTACTGCGATGGTTTAGGAGACTGCTTACCAGTTTGTCCAGTGGATGCGATTCGCCTTGAGGAGTGTGAAGCACTTCCCTACGACGAGCAAGCTGTCCAAGCGGCGATGTCGGCCAAAGCCAGCAAAGCAAGCGATTGCGCGGGCAAAACTAAAGGTCGCGGCTGCCCTGGGACGCAAGCAAGAACTTTACTAAAGCCTACATTCTTGGGCGCAAAGTCGACGACAAATTCTGCCCAGCGCCCCAGCGAGTTGGCGCAGTGGCCCGTACAATTAAAATTGGTCCCCGTCAATGCTGCTTTTTTCCAAGATGCGGATCTACTTTTGGCGGCAGATTGTACGGCGTTTTCGTATGCGCGTTTTCACGAAGATTTTATCAAAGGCCGAGTTTGCCTCATTGGATGTCCAAAGCTTGATGCCGCTAATTACGCGCTAAAGTTAGAGCAAATACTTTGCAGTAACGATATTAAGAGCTTTACCGTTGTTCGCATGCAAGTACCCTGTTGTGGTGGCCTCGAACTTGCTGCAAGGCAAGCATTGCAAATTAGTGGAAAATCGATTCTAATGAAGGTGCTTACTCTAAGCACCGATGGAACTGTGCTTTAGCGCTGGATTTAAGCTAAAATGCGCTAAAAACCCAAAAACTCTTTTATTTGCAGAGCCACAGAACACAAGCCTCTGCACCTCCCCTACCCTTTAATAGCGAGAAAACTCGCCCATGCTTAGCATCTCTTAGCAGCGATGCTGTTTGTTTAACTCTTTACTCTCTTTTAGGAGCCCCCCAATGAACGAAATGTTTTGTTTTCAGTGTGAGCAGACTTCCCGTGGAACTGGCTGCACAGGTAAAGCTGGCGTTTGCGGCAAGAAATCATCCACATCGAATCTTTTGGATCGTCTCACTGGCGCCTTAATTCTACTTGCGCGCGCTGCCGAAAAAGGCGAACCCACCACAGAAACCAATCGATTGGTCATGGAATCGCTTTTTATGGCCATTACCAATGTTAACTTCAACGATCCCGTTATCGAAGAGCAACGCGCTAAAATTATCGCCGAACGCGATCGTCTTGCGCCCAACGAAGATAACAAACCGTGGCGCGATGCTATTTACGAAGCTGGTATGCACAGCGTTTGGAACGCAAACGAAGATACTCGCAGCCTAAAAAGCCTTATTCTATTGGGTTTACGCGGCATGGCGGCCTACGCGCTACACGCCTTTGTCCTCGATTACCAAGATGATACGGTCAACGCCTTTTTCTACGAAGGCTTGCGCGCCGTTGGTAGCGATATGAACGCCGAGCAACTCACTGCCCTCGTACTTAAAACAGGCGAAGTGAACTACAAGTGCATGGAAATCCTCGACAAGGCCAACACCGAAACCTATGGCGCCCCAGAGCCAGTCGAAGTTCCGCTCACCATCGAAAAGGGCCCCTTCATTATTATTACTGGCCATGACTTGCTCGATTTGGACAAACTCCTACAACAGAGCGCAGGACGCGGCGTCAACATCTACACCCACGGCGAGATGCTTCCGACGCATGGCTACCCCAAACTTAAGGCGCACCCGCACTTTAAGGGGCACTTTGGCACAGCATGGCAAAACCAGCTCAAAGAATTCGACAACGTCCCCGCGCCCATCCTCTTTACCACGAACTGCCTCATGCCACCGCGCCCAAGCTACATCGACCGTGTCTTTACCACCGAAGTCGTCTCCTTCCCGGGCTGCACACACATCGGCGCCGACAAAGACTTTAGCCCCGTCATCGAAAAAGCCTTGGAACTCGGCGGTTACGCTGAAGATCACCCCATGACTGGAATCAACGGCGGAAGCACCGTTTGGACTGGCTTTGGTCGCCAAAAAATCCTCTCCCTAGCCGACACCATCATCGACGCCGTAAAATCAGGCGCCATCAAGCGCTTCTTCCTCATCGGAGGCTGCGATGGTGCCAAGCCTGGTCGCAACTACTACACCGAACTCGCCAAGAGCACCCCAGCCGACACCGTCATGCTGACCTTGGCCTGCGGAAAATTCCGCTTCAACGACATTGACTTTGGCAATATCGGCGGCATTCCACGCTTACTCGACATGGGTCAGTGTAACGACTCCTACGGCGCCATCCAAGTCGCCCTAGCCCTTGCAAACGCCTTTGATTGCAGCGTTAACGAACTCCCGCTCTCCATCATCCTATCGTGGTATGAGCAAAAAGCGGTCTGCGTTTTGTTAACCCTACTCTACCTCGGCGTGAAGAATATTCGCCTCGGGCCCTCGTTACCCGCATTTGTTTCACCTAATATTCTGAAGTTCCTCGTTGAAAATTTCAACATCACCCCCATTTCTAGCGTCCAAGAAGATCTAGCCGCTTGTTTAGCTTAGCTCTTTTTTTGGGGGGCAACACCGCCCCCCTACGCGCGGGCTTCCTCCAAAAATGCGACAACGAACGCAAAATATTGTGCGCTGTATTTGCTGTTCGCGCATCCAGCGCACAATATGCGTTCGTAGCGCATTTTTGAAGGCGATCCCGCGCTACCCCCCACTATGGCCATTTCGCTCCCACACCGTGATCGATAGCACTGGCGCGCGTTTCGTTACGCGAAACCCATAAAAGAATATGCTACAGCGCGCAAGCCTCGATGAGTTTTAACACCGCTTGTGGCCGCACAGTCGACTTATAAAATAACAACTGCGGGTGAACGGCATCGAGCGCCTCGCGGTCGACTTTGAGCTTATCGCTAAGAATGAGGATGAGATTTTTTGCCGCCCTTGTTTTTAGCAACTTTAGGCGCCGTCGCAGGTAGTCGCTGCGCCAAAACCCGATAATCTCTATATGCACGCGACGCTTCGTCAGTCTATGCTCCATGCTAAAGTCGGGGATCCAAAGCTGTTGTCCACCGAGTTCTAGTATCTGGGGATTTGGCTCGCAAAGCCAGTCTGGGGCAAGCTCTTTAAGGCGCTCTATGAGGCGTTCCTGCTCTTCAGGAAGGCGCATGGGGAGCGGTTTTAGGGGATAATCGAAATCTGCGGGGCTAAGAACAAAATCCTTATACCGATTTGCATCGCAGAGCACCTTGGCTTTTGCTTCCCAATCTTTAAAGCGAAAGAGCATGGGCAGGAAAGCGGCGAGTTGCACGCCGTATTTTTGTGCTTGGGAGAAGAGGGCGTTGGGGCCATCAAGCGAGAACTTGTAGAGCTCGCCTTCTACTTGCAGTTCAAAAAGCAAACCGTGAAACTTCAGGGCGCTAAAGATTTTTCGCAACATCGGCGCCGTATTTTTGCCACTGAGTTTGAGCTCAAAATCGAGACTTTTTGCACGAAAGAGCACAGTCTGCGCCAAACTGAGGTTGTATCTTGCAATCAGTTCTTCGTCTTCGAGGTCTTCGAAGCTTTTAATTTTGCGCTGTCCTTTAAGATCGCAGTAGAGCAGCTCCTCCAAATCGTTTGCACTAAGACCAAGTGTTTTGGCGACATTTTGCAAAATCTCGTTTCGCCACTGAAGTTTAGTGTAGCCTTCTTGGCCAACGGCGGCGCTTTCGAGAAAAATCCGCTCTCGCAGTTCTTCAGGCGAAACCGTGTCGCTAAGCTCATAGAACTCAAGCCTTTGTTCCAGCAAATGACAGAGACCACGCAATAGGCGGTGTCGTTGGCTCGTTGAACAAAGATCGTTGATATCGTCAATTAAATTCTCGTAGTTATCATCGATGCTTGCGCGAAAGATATCGAGAACCGTGTTGAGTGCCTCGACGATACTCGGGCTAGCTGTTATGTAGAGTGGAAAGACGCTGTGATTATCTTCGCGGCTGCGAAGTAAGTTTTTGGGAAGCATAATGATGATTTAATAATATTGCGCCTAGAAAACAAATTGCCAAATTTAATTTGGCGCATAGGCAAGACCAACGAGTAATATACTCGTTGCTCCCGCGTTTACGAACATTTTGGCACATGCGTTTGCAGTAGCGCCCGTGGTAATAACGTCATCGACCAAAATCACAGGCTGCGAGATTTGACGCGTCGTGATGAATGCATCCGCTAAGTTTTTTCGGCGCTCTTCGTTACTTAAACCCGCTTGATGTGGAGTGTGCTTGGTGCGCACGAGAATTTCATCGTCGAATTGCGGAATGACGCCGTGTACACTTCCAAAGAGTTTTTGGAAATGCTTTGCGAGAGTCCACGCGGGATCAAAACCTCGCTGCGCTAGGCGTTTGGAGTGCGGTGGAACCGATACAATAAGAGAATCTGGCATTGGCGGTGGGAGAATTTTCTCTGCAAATTCGGAGCAAAGGCTTAAAAGCGCATTTTGTGCATAAAAATCTTCGTGAAACTTCCACTTCGCTATGCATTCTTGGATCGCGGCTTCGTACATAAAGAAGGCACAGGCGCACTCTATAGCAGAGGGCGACGTAATATAGTGGCAAAGCCGCAAGGTGTCTCGGCATTCTGTGCAAAGCGATTGTGCCTTTGCATCGAGCAAGATGTCGCAGGCGGCACAACGCGTAGGCCAAAAAAGTTGTTTAACAGCCTGCAGTGTTTCTTGAATGCTCATCGTTTTGTCTCCGCTTAGGGCGTTGCGTTATTTGTGGTAGGGTTCATTCTTTAGGATGCTCATCGCGCGATAGAGTTGCTCTAACATGACGACCCTCGCCAATTCGTGTGGTAGGGTCAAATGAGAGAGCGAAAGTACGTATTTGGCTTGCCTGCGCAAGTTCTCGTGATGCCCAAGTGCGCCACCGATGGCAAAGAACATGGGAACGCCAAGATCAATTTTAGAGCGAATGAACTCTGCAAAGTCAAGGCTAGAAGGGCACTCGCCGCGCTCATCTAAGCAAATAAAAAAAGCGTTTGTGGGGATCATTTGTAGAATAGCTTCTGATTCGCGGCGTTTACACTCGATGTCACTCCATTTTGAGCCAGAACTAGCCTTAAGTTCTAGCTCCTTAACGGGTAAATAGTGCTTTAATCGACGCAAATACTCGTCACAGGCATGGCGATAGGGCAAAAACTTTATTTTGCCGATGCAAATGATAGTAGCGGACATAGGCTATTAACGCTTGGGTGCTTCTATTTTGTAAATGGCGCCACAAGGGGCTAGCGCAGCGTAACCGAGGGGGTAGCGTGGGATCACTGAGAAAAAGTCGCAATGAGCGCATTTTGTGCGATGGATGAGCGTATAGCGAATACATCGCACAAAATAATGCGATCATTAGCGAATTTTACGAAGAAGCCCACGCGAGGGGGAAACTTCCCCCACAAAAAAATTATTCGTAAAAATCAGCTTCGTTTCTAAGTTCTGACGGAACATCGACGGGGACTCTGGGTACGTCTGCCCAAAGTTTTTCGAGGTCGTATTCGTGACGACGCGTGCCATAAAAGACGTGAACGATTACGTCGTCGTAGTCGAGAAGCACCCATTGACCGTTGGCTAAGCCTTCATTTCCGAGGCAAATTCGGTGTGGGGCGACGGCTTCGTCGATGCCGTTGGCGATACCGTTGACGTGTCGGTCGTTGCGCCCTGAGCAAACAACTAGGTATTCGGCGTAGCTGGAGTGGCCACGAACGTCGATAACGACTGGGTTAATGGCTTTTTTTTCGACAGCGGCTTTTACGATAAGGTGGCAGAGGGCTTCGCTAGTGAGTTCATCATTCTGTTTAATCTGCATGCAATTCCTTTATTAATGCAAAAACTAATTTCTAACTTGTCCATTTCCTTGGACAACAAATTTGGTAGTGGTCAATTCGTTTATGCCCATGGGGCCAAAGGCGTGAAGTTTGGAGGTTGAGATTCCGATTTCGGCGCCTAGCCCGAGCTCGCCCCCATCGGCGAAACGCGTGGACGCGTTGACGAGTACGGTGGATGAATTGACTGAGTTACAAAACGTTTGGATTTTGAAATAATCGCTGCTGAGTATCGCTTCGGTGTGTAGCGAACCGTATTGTTGTATGTGTGCAATGGCTTCCTTAATGCCATCGACTTCTTTGACGGCTAGGTCAAGGGAGAGGTACTCCTTGCCCCAGTCTTCGTCGGTAGCGGGTACAATATTCTGTAATTGCGGAAATTTTTGCAATATTCTTTCATCAACATGCAAAGTCACCCCATTTTGTGCCAGATCTCGCAAGCATTGCTCTGCAAGCACAGCATCCAATTCCGCATCTAGCAGCAGGCATTCCATGGCGTTACAGACGCCTGGGCGTTGGCATTTTGCATTGAGTAGAATGGGGCTGAGCATTTGTGCTTGCACTGTTTTTTCGACAAAGATGTGGCAAACGCCTTTGTAGTGCTGGATCACAGGAATGCTCGAATTGTCGGTGACGTAGTGTATAAGTGATTCGCCTCCACGCGGTATGAGCAAATCGATGCAATCCTTCTGTTTAATGAGGTAAGAGACGGCTTTGCGGTCGAGCGTTTCTACGAATGAAATGCAACTAGAAGGCAATCCCACCGAAGTTAGTGCAAACTTTAAGGACTTTACTATGGCTGCATTCGTATTGAATGCTTCTTTTCCGCCCTTTAGAACGATTGCATTACCACTCTTGATGCAAAGCGCGGATGCGTCTGAAGTTACATTAGGGCGCGCTTCATAAATCATCGCGATTACACCGAGCGGTATGCGCATCCGACCTACACGAAGTGCATTGGGACGAGTTTGCATTCCTTCGATTTTACCAATAGGATCGGGAAGCATTCGTATGTGTTGTATAGACTGCGCTATCTGTTTGAGTCGTTCAGGGCTAAGGCGTAATCTGTCGATCATCGCCTCACTAAGGCCGTTTTCGGCGGCTAGGCGAAGATCTTTGTCATTTGCTTGCAAGATATCGCCAGAATCTCGTTCGATATTTTGAGCCATGGCATCAAGCGCTGCGTTGCGCAGACTTTCGCTGCTCTGGGCAAGAGCGGGGGCAGCGGCTTTTGCAGCTTCTGCGAGCTTAGCGATCTGTTCGCTGAGTTCTTCTGTGTGTGTCAAGTCGATTACCTCTATAATAACGAGCAATTGCAGGCTGATCATGGGCGAGCAGCGCTTGCGGGGGTTGGCGCTATGAGGCCTTCCCTTGCTCTATCGTGTGTTTATCAATGAGTTTTGCAAGAGCGGGCAAAGCATCAACAATGTGTTCATGCGCTTGTGGACGAAATCTAAAATATATTTTTTGTACAATCTCGTTTGCCACCTTAATGCGCCTATCCATGGCTTCTAGCATGTTTTTTGATGCAAGCTCCTCGTGACGGCATAGTATTTCGACGAAGGGCTCTATGTCGGGATCTTCACGATATTGCGCATGAATGGGATCGATGGCAAGCGCTAAGTCGTCTATGACCAAATTCATAATATGGGGGATGTAATTCTTTCTAAAGGTTTTAATGAAAAGATAAGCTGATTTAATCACTGCTCCTTTAAAACCTTTTTTTGAATGTATTTCTGAATCTAGTAGAGTACATGCGTCATCAAGAATAATTTCTCGTTCTTCCTCATTTTTTAGTATATCTACCAAACTAGTTATTTCCGACATATTTAAACCGTTTAATCATAACAAAACTTAAGTTCTTACATACACATAATGGACAGATGCTTAATAACAAATTATCACTTTATTAAACTATTAATTTAATGCATAGTAATGATTCATGCTATAAAAGTTAATCATAGTTTAGCACATTGTATTTAATACTGTAAAAACAAAGCAATACTGAGTGAAATAATGAGTATAGCAATCAGTGCAAGAATGATAGTATAAACTTTTTTGCCGCTACGCGGCTTTAGCTCTTCGAGATGAGAAACTTTAATTTCTTGGGAAAGACTTGCACCAAAGAACGCTTCTTCGTTAAAAATATCGAAGTTTTCATCTTCGGCAAAGTCATCATCATCGAGATCTTCCTCTCCCCCCATTTCGATGATGCTCTCTTGTGCAACGAATTCGTCGCTTCTTCTTTTCTCTGCCGTTTCGTCGCTTTTTAGCGCTTCTACTTCCGTGCTACGGGTTTTACCAGACTTTTCACGTTCCTGTTTTGCATCATCACTTCCTGCAACTACAGCGCTGTCCCCACTCTCAAGTTTTTCCTCTCTTTGCTCCCCAGTCGAGTCGGCGTCTTTACTGCGCTTTTTCTTCTTTTTTGTACGCGTCACTCGCTCATCAACGGCGTCATCTTTTTTTGCAACGACTCGCTGTATCTGTAACTTATCCGTGGTTTTTACACTTTGATCTTCTTCTGCATAACTACTCTGTGTGGAGGCATCATCGGTTTTTCGCGCTTTTTTAGAAAAAGCCAGCTCTTGAGTCGTTGTTTCATCTTTTTTTGTCGGGCTAACGTCGGTATTATCTTGCTTATTTTTCGCTAAAGTTGCCTCTGTCGCTGCTTGCAGAGCGGCTCTTTCTTCTTCGGTTATCGACGTTAGACCAAAGCTCGTTTCTTTCGCAGGGTTGGTTTTTTTTATTTTCGCACCACAGTGGCCACAAAACGCCGAATCTTTTGGCAGTTCAGCCTGACAGGCTTTACATTGAATCATTCGTCTCTCCCAAATCTGCCTTAAAATTAAATCGCTGCCCGCACTCTGCAAGCCTAAATCCGTAGTCTAGCGCTTTCGCAAACTGCTGTGAAGTTGTAGCATCGCCAAAATGCATCAAAACAATCCGCTCTGCCATCTCGCGTGGTAGAGTCATGAGCTCTTCAAAGCAGCAGTGCACCCCAAACTGCGTGGGTCTCTCAAAGCTAACGTCGTGAAACACCAGTTGCACACCTTTGTTAAAGAACTCCTCCAACATAAGGGGAGAGAACACGCAGTCGGAAGTGTAGACAATGCGATCATCAAACTCAATACCATAACACGGCTTACCGGGCACATGCTCGACGGCGAAGTAGCTTAAGGCCAGTTCTCCTATGGTGAAACGCTCCTTTTCGCTTAAGAGTCGCAAATTCACAAACTCCTCTAAACCTACGCGTTCACCCCCCTCGCGCCTAAACTCGAAGGTTCCCCGCAAGCAATTCTCCCACAAATCCTCCCCCTCAATACCTGAGTAGCGCGTAAATAAACCACGAGGGCTGCAAAGTTCTATGCGCCGGCAACCAAGATAAAAATAGTTATAAAATAACAGCTCTTCCAAGCCATTGATATGATCCCCATGCAGATGTGTTACGCAGACACCGTCAATATCTCCTAAAGATATCCCGCGTACGTGCAAAGCTAAGGGGCACAAGTTCCCGCAATCAATCAGATAACGTAGACCAGACACCTCTAACAAGACGTTGTTATTAAAATTCACAGGGGGTTTTGACCAAGCATTACCCGAGCCTAAAAACTGCAAGCTATATTCTAAATTCTTCCCCATAAATCTCCATAAACGCTGCAGATAACACCAACAGTCTTCATGCTAAGTCCCTCCACCCCCCCCAGCACCAAAGCTTGTAGCATATGATTAAACGCTAAACTTATCAAACTCTCTGTTCAATGCCGTTAGCTTCTCCTGTGTGGAGCAAATAAGCCCTCTATGGGCATAGCTATCGTAGCTCTCCGCGCCGACATTGAGGTACAACAAACCCAGAGCTAGCGGCTCATTTTGGAGCGCCAATTCTATGGCTGCTCCTAAATTTCGTGGATCATGTGCTAGTTGATTGGGATAGATCTTCTTTATCTCCTCCCCAATCTCTACCCCAGCGGGATCCGAGAGCAAGCACTGTTTTTGTGGATCTTTGACGTAGTCATCCCAAAAATCGCCCATAAAATGCGGACAACGCTGTCGAATCCGAATAAACGACAAGCCTTCATGAACGTGTGCGCGTTTTAGCGTTGCAAACAAGTGATCTGGTATCCAGTCTGCGCATTGCGCCACAAAAGATGCATTCGTTACGGATATCGCGGTGGCCAACGGATTAAGAGCAGAGAGCGGGGCGCCGCTAGGGTGCGTGTTAGAGTGAAAACCCTTGGGCGAAGTCGGTGATGTTTGTTTTTTAGTAAGCCCATATACACCGTTATCAAGCAATAACACCGTCATTTTCATGTTCAAGCGAAGAGCGTTGAGCCAATGGCCTGCTCCAATCGCGCAACAATCGCCATCCCCTGTAATCACAAAAATATGCAAATCGGGGCGACGCGCCCTGATACCGCAGGCAATGGGAAGGGCGCGACCATGTAAACTATGAAAACCATAGGTATTCATATGATGAGGTAAACGGCTAGAGCAACCGATACCTGAAACGACAACGGTCTTTTCAGGCGCTAACTGCGCCGATAAACACAAGCGCTGCAAGGCGAGCAATATGGCGTGGTTCCCGCAACTAGGGCACCAACGCGCCACTGGACCTTGGTAATCTTCTAGAACAAATCGTCGTAACCTCGGCTCAAGCGTCCAATCACTTATATTCATCGTAAAACCCCATCATTGACCAACAACGCCGCCGCGCTACAAAATGCGAAAACTTTACGCGCTTTACCCAAAGCAAAGATAACATACGCAGGACAACTTTGTTAAGCGATAACTCTGATTCATTGGGGCTAGCGCCCCAACTCAGCATTACGTATTTCTTTTGAGTTTGCGCGGGGGGAACCTTTTTTCTTTTTGCAAAAGAAAAAGGTTCCCCCCGCACCCCCCTCTCTTCAATCGCGACACGGATGTCAGCGATTGGTCGCGGCTGAGGCCGCGCG
>Ga0265293_10012807_pt1 | contig 11031 bp, 6 predicted proteins | sample Munlanlewell138R_FD_192505 | JGI IMG/M metagenome (GOLD analysis project Ga0265293, IMG submission 192505) | Leachate microbial communities from a municipal landfill in Southern Ontario, Canada - Leachate well 138R | ecosystem: Engineered > Solid waste > Landfill > Unclassified | place: Canada... | reverse complement strand
CTCTTAGAAAAGAGGCTCTCTGCCAAATTCAAGGAGGAATCTGCCTCTCAAGTAATGGACCTCATGCATAAAACTCAGCTTATAAACTACTCAATACAAGATAGTATTGCGTATGTCAGGAATTTTTCCTGGTAAAATAGCCTAAAGAGTTAGGGTGAAGATTGGATTTGGGGTATGTAGTAGAAAAGAAACCAAATTCAATTCTATGAAAAAATTATTGTTATTATTCTCAATGACATTTTTCTGCCTGATTCTATCTGCACAAGATGTAAAGATTACAATCAATGTGGAAAATGAGACGATTAAATCTATCCTCAACGAGATAGAGAAAAAATCGAACTACACATTTGTTTACTCATCAACCCAGATTGACACTAAGCGTAAGCTCTCCATCTCTGCCAGGAACGAGAAGGTTGAGAGTGTTATTCAACGGTTGTGTACTCAAGCGGGACTCTCCTACTCGATTGAGGGTAAAAGAGTGGTGCTTACCCAAAAGTTAACCGTTGTTGAACCTGTTAAGGGAGACAAAAAAGAGATACAGGTTAAGGGCAAAGTACTGGATGATGAGAATTTACCAATGGCAGGAGCTTATGTTTTCTTCAAGAATAATGTTAATATTTGTGGAGTTACGTCCTTAGATGGAACATTTCTTATTCTGGCCGATGAAAATCTGATTAAAGAAGACTCCTTAGTTGTTAAGTATATAGGAATGAAAAATATTATTGTTCCATATAAGGCAGCTCAGGAGTATCTCTTTAATTGTGAACAAGATGTACGTTACCTGGAAGACGTAGTTGTTACTGGTTACCAAACTCTCTCCAGGGAGAGAAGCTCCGGATCTTTCTCCATTGTAAAAAGTACAGCTCTTGAATCCAAAACTGCAAGTTTGAATGTTGTTGACCGTCTGGAGGGCCTTGTACCTGGCCTCTCTGTTAATATGAGTAAAGGCAGCGAGAAGTTCTTAATGAGAGGGCTCACCTCAATCAATGCGGCCAGGTCTCCTCTGGTTGTGATTGATGGTGTTCCTACAACTTATGAGACAGTTACAAGTTTAGTCAACCCAAATGATGTTGAGAGTATCTCTTTTTTGAAAGATGCAACAGCAGCCTCTATCTGGGGAGCATCTGCAGCAAACGGTGTAATTAATATTGTTACAAAAATCGGAAAGCCAGAGGTTAGAAGGCCAAAAATTTCTTACAATAGCTTTATTTCATTCAAAGGCAAACCCGATTATGATTATCAAAAGATGATGAACAGCAGTCAGTTGATAGATGCAGCAAGAGAGGTTTTCTCTACCACAGATTTCCCTTGGAACACAATAACAAATGATATAAATCCGAGAGTTTATCCTCACGAAAAAATTCTCTATGATATGAGCAGAGGGCTAATCAATGAGGCAACGGCTAACAGCAGATTAGACTCACTTAAAAGACTGGATAACAGAGAACAGCTTGAAAAGTTTTTAACCCGTGACGCTATTTTGACAAATCACAATTTAACATTCTTAGGTGGCTCTAATTTTCACTCTTACTATGCATCTTACGGTTATACCTCCGATAATAATTATGACAAGTCATCCTCTCAAAAGCATCAAATAAATTTACGCCAGATATTTAATTTTACAAAAAATATAAAGTTAGATCTTACAGCAAACTTTGCATATGAAACAGGTAAGCAGTTTTTAGTTCCCGGGTTACCAGCTACAATCAATAATTATTTACCCTATGCAATGTTTGAAGACAATCAGGGCAATCCTCTCTCTCAGGCTTATCTGCAAAGATACGAAGCAGCTCGTAACAATGCAGAGACGCAAAGTAAAATTAATCTGGATTATATTCCTGTATTGGAGAACACCTATGCTCAAAATGGCAGTAGTACCCTAAATGCAAGAGTAAGTGCAGGATTGGATATCAAACTACTTCCTGGGTTACAATATCAAGGCAAGTTTCAATATCAGAGAGGATATGTAAAAAGTTTTACATACTATAATCCTTACTCTTATTTGGTCAGAGATGAACTTGTCCACTACACTGTGGCGCCTGCCTCCTCAACTGCTGCCCCAACCTATTATCTGCCTACCACAGGAGGGCACTATCAGAGCATTAATAATGCTAGCACAGATTGGACTGTGAGAAACCAGCTTTCATTTGATAGAAACATAGGGGAAGCTCATCAATTTACCGCTTTAGCCGGAACTGAAGTGAGGAGCAACTTATTGGAGGGACACAGCAGTTATAGGAGAGGATTTGATATGCAAACTCAAACATATCAACCTTATGATGAAAAACTACTCTCTACAACAGGTGTTGCCGGCGCCATATTAAGAAATAGCTCATCCGGAAACAATACTCTATCTGCCAGAAATGAGAGATTTTCCGAAGTTGAGACCCGCTTCTTTTCATTATATGCAAATGCAGCCTATACAAATAATAAAAAATATACTTTTAACAGTAGTATAAGAATGGACCAGTCCAATCTGTTTGGTTCCAATAAAAGCACTCAGTTCAAGCCAATCTGGAGCGCAGGAGTATCTTGGAATATTTCACGGGAAGAGTTCTGCAATTCAAGAGTATTCCAAAATTTAGTTTTAAGAGCCACCTTTGGCTACGGAGGGAACTCGCCAAGACCTGGATCAGGAGGCCTATACGATATCCTATATCCAGTTAATATTGCGATGTTCGGGGAGTTGGGATATCAACCTGCACTGCCAGGCAACAAGAGTATATCATGGGAACGTACATCCACTACCAATATCGGAATAGACTATGCGTTTATAAACGATAGATTATCTGGCTCTATAGATATTTATCGTAAGAGAACTGTGGATCTGTTAGGCAACTACCCCATTGACCCTACAACTGGATGGTACTTTGCTTACGGCAATTTAGGCAAGATAAGCAATGATGGCTTTGAACTGGTGATAAACAGCTTAAATGTGGATAATAAAGATTTTAGTTGGAGTACTCTCTTTACCCTCTCCTATAACAGGAATAAGATTACAGAGCTTGAGAGAAACACTCCTTTAACCTATTCAAGTAAGATCTATGAGTCATATATTGAGGGCTATCCCGCTTTTTCACTATTCGGTTTTGATTATATTGGACTTAACAACAACGGCAACCCTGTTGCCAGGAACGCAAAAGGAGAAGAGGTAACACTCTCAAGCCAACTCACTTCAGATGATCCTGTTTTTGGAGGTGTAACTCAACCCAAATGGTTCGGAGGGTTGACAAATGAATTTTCATATAAAAATTTCTCACTATCTGCACTTGTTATTTACAATCTTGGATACCAGATGAGAGATAATGTCAATATGACATACAATAATAGAATTTCCACTAATTTAATGCAAAACTTTAATGACAGATGGAAACAGGCAGGAGATGAAGCCACTACTCAAATTCCTAAATATATTCCGCTAAATAGTACCAGTAACTCACAAAGACATATCGAATTATATACGCAAGCAGTGCAAAATATAATAAGTGCATCGTATATTAAATTAAGAGATATCACACTAACCTACAAACTGTCTAAAAAGGTTAGCAACAAGGTATATATGGACAATATCTCCCTATATGGTCAATTAAATAATCTTTTAATCTGGGCGAACAACAAATCTGGTATAGATCCTGAGTTCTACGACATAAGAAATGGCTCAAGAGCAGATAAGATGCCACCCTATTTTACCATAGGTCTTAAAGTTAATTTTCTATAAATCTAACAATTAATAAGCAATGAAAACTTATAACTATATAAAGATATTCACCGTAGCATTTACCCTGTTAGCACTAAGCGGCTGTGAAAAATTTCTCGACATCAAACCTAAAGGGATTGACATCCTACAGGGTATAAAACACTATAATGGGCTGCTTAACAATAATATGGCTCTAACCTTCCAAAACTACAGATTTTTGGAAGGGGGAGGAACTTCGATGCTCGGAGCCGGAGATGCACCTCTTATAATGGGGGATGACATGTTTACTACCCCTGCTAACTTTGGGACAAAAACTCGCGCACAAATAGCAGCATACAGATGGCAGGCAGATATTTATGAAGAGAATGAAGATCCTAATGAGTGGGGAGCAATGTATGTTCCCATTTACACCTACAATCTCATTGCAAACGGAGTTATGAGCAGTATAGATGGAACAGAGGCGAAAAAGAGAGAGTTGCGGGCAGAAGCCAGAGTAAATAGGGCATTTAATTATCTGTTCTTGGTAAATTTGTATGCCAAACCCTACAATAGCAATACTGCGTCAACAGATTTGGGAGTTCCGCTCATTACTGAAGCCAATATAAACGCTGAAAATCACACAAGAGCATCTGTTAAAGATGTTTATGATTTTATTGTAAAAGAAATTGAAGAGTCTATCCCTGACTTGCCAAATCAGACTTCAGTAAGAGTACGCTTAGGAAAAGCTGCAGCATGGTTTATTCTTGGCAGAACCTACTTTTACATGAAGGAATACACCAAGGCAATCACATCACTAAATAATTCAGAGGCGGCTCTGACAGCTCTTCCTTTTAAGGTTGAGCTATATGACTACAATACTATGATGAATAGTTGGTTTACACCAGCATTACCCCAAATGGGAGCAAGAAGTTTTCCCACGCAGTTTAATAGCGAAGAGACCATTTATATGAAACAACTTGTACTCGTAATGCTCACAATGCAAAACAGCATATTTGTAAAAGATTGGGTTATGGCGAAATTTGGCCAATCAGATCTGAGAAGAAAACACTTTTACGATAAGGATTATATGTCAGGAAGCATGCAATTACCGGGTTATCAGAGAGCCTCGCCTACGTCATCAAATTGGGGACCTGATCTTCCCGATCTATACCTTATGAGAGCTGAGTGTAAAGCAAGAGTCAATGACCTAACTGGAGCAAAAGCAGATCTTGAAACCCTTAGAGTCAACAGGATGCCCGCAGAAGATGCTGTTGTCCCTGTTACAACTCAGGATGCCATGGTAAGATTTGTTCTTGACGAAAGAATCAGGGAACAAGCCGGTACCGGTATGAGATGGTTTGATATGAGGAGATTGGCAGATGACACCCAATACAACAACCTTGATCGCACAAGAACTTACGGTACAGAAACTCTTACACTTACCAATAATAGACTTACCCTTAAGATTCCTGCAAAAATTCGCCTGTTCAATCCCAATATGCCAGATAACGAATAATATGTTAAAAATCATTATAATCTCAAAATGAAAAAAACAACTCTTTTACTTATCAGTTTCCTGTTTCTAACTCTAACTGCAACTCCTCTTTTAAGTCAGGATGGAATTAAGTTTGAAACAGGAAGCTGGAAAGAGGTGCTCGAGAAGGCTCGCACCCAAAATAAACTTGTTTTTATTGATGTTTACACTGAGTGGTGTGGCCCTTGTAAACAGATGGTAAAGAACATTTTCCCTCTGAAAGTTGTTGGTGATATGTTTAATGAAAAATTCATCAACTATAAGATAGATGCAGAAAAGGGAGAAGGAATTGAAATTGGCAATAAGTATAATGTTAAAGGCTACCCCACATATCTCTTTGTAAACGGAGACGGGGTGCTCTTTTACAGTTTTAGCGCTGCAATGCCGGCAGATCAATTTATGGCAGAGGCCGACAAAGCTTTAGCCGAATTTAATGACCCTGAACCATTCCCAATACTAAAAAACCGCTATGAAGCAAACAAGAACAATCAAGAGTACTTGTTAAAGCTTATGCAAAAACAACACATGCGAGATATTAGTAATGCAGAGGTTGCCGAACAATATTTCTCATTAGTTTCAAAAGAGAGGATGTTAACCAAAGAGATTCTTACACCTATCCTATCGAGCAAGACTTTAAATACAGATGGGGCTCTCTTTGAATTTTTAATAGATAATCGTGATATTATCACAGAGAAGATGGGGTATCCGAATATCATGTATATTAACTCCAAAATTGAACAACTGGTACGCCAAGATATTAACAGAGCCATTGAATTTAAAGATGAAGTTCTCCTATCTAAAATTACCGGTATCCTTTTAAAGATTAAATCATCAAAGAGCAATGATGAGTGGATTAAAGATGGAGTACTTTCTAAATACTATGCAGCTATCAACGATGAACCTAAACTGATTGAAGTAATCAAACGTTATAGCAAATCTGTGTTGAATTATGATAAAAAAATCATTGCCCGTGAAGATTCCATTTCAATTGTAAAATTTAATGAATCTGAAAAAACAGGAGCCTTTCAAGGAATGCCAAAAGAGGAGGTAGAAATATACAGGAAAATGTCTAAAAGCGCCTCAATAAACTATGCCTATCAGGTCAGGGACATTGCAGCCATAGCAGCAAATTCCATAACTGACAACGCAATTCTTAATCAGGCACTAAGCTGGATTAATTTAGCATTAGAGTATAGCGACAACTTCACAATAGACGAAATCAAAGCAGAAGTACTGTTTAAACTCGGCAGGGTTGAGGAAGCTGTAGCTTCACAGGAAGTGGCTATTTCAAAATTCGAATCACTAAAGATGAATAACGAGCCAATAATTAAAAGACTGCAAGATAAATTAACCAGGTATAAGAAAAAATTAAATTAATATGTAAAGAGGCAATCGCCGCAAACAGAGAAAGCGTCAAGGGACTCTATGCACTTATCAAGATGGGAAGTTTCCCGGTACCCGATGCCAGAGATGAAGATTCCTGGGAAGAACTTTTTGAATCTCTATCCGACAACATCAAAGAGACACAAATAGGTTCAATGTTCAAAATGGGGATGGAGGAGCGTAAAATTATATGGTATCCAAGGGATACCTATGGCTTTTATCCTTGACAAATCCGGTACAATCGTTGCAAGGAATATTCGAGGGTTTGAAGCTTGGGATAAGGTTTTTTCAGAAAATCTTAAATAATTCAAGGTAATAATCACAACTAAATCTGACAATGCGATATGTTTTATATTAAATTGTCAGATTTCTTTGTTAAAATAAATCCTTATTAGGCACTGTTCGTGATTTTGTACATAAGCCGGATTTGTTTTTTTAAAAACTTTATTTACATTTGTGTTCAAATATGTTTAAATGATTCATCTACACCATACTCCATTCCCCTTCGGGGTGCATATTTTTCTCTTTTAGCCCAAGGAGTATTTATTGTAGATTTTTTCCAATTATTCAAATTAATATCTAAAATAAACCCCGATTAAAATCTTGGTTTATTTGTAGTTATTATCTGTTTCATACTTCATTAAACATTTAAACATTATGAATTACAAAGAAAAAAACAGGGTATTAGTTACCCTTGTGGGTCTAATCAAAGAAAACTCAAGTCAAATTATTGAGACCAACATCAAAGACATTAATTCCTCTACCGGTAAAAATATGGCTTTGATTGAAAGATTAAAGATTGATTCCAACAAAATTGAAGGGATGGTACGTTCCCTTGAGTCAATAATTAAACTTAATGATCCGGAGGGCAAGATTCTTCAGGAATATAACCATACAAACGGATTGAAAATTGTAAATAGGTGTGTTCCATTTGGTAATGTATTAATACTATATGAGTCAAGACCCGATGTAACAATTGAAGCTGCAGCTCTGGCTTTTAAATCGGGAAACAGAGTCTTATTAAAAGGAGGCAAAGAGGCAATCAACACAAACCTATTTCTCATCAAACTGTGGAAAAGAGCTTTGCACAAATGCAATCAAGATATAAATTGCATTGAATATCTTGACTTTAATCGATCTGAAATTCAAAAAGTAATAAAAGGTGAGATGATGAATATAGATCTCATTATTCCAAGAGGAGGAGAAGGTTTAATCAATTATATTACTAAAAATAGTACAATTCCGATTATTGCAGGCGGCAGAGGTAATAATTTTCTATACATACATTCCAGGTGTAATCTCAGTATTGCCATCAATATAATATTAGATGGGAAAACGAGGATAGGAGTATGTAATGCATTAGATAATATACTTATTGACAAGAGTTTGCCTGATTTAAATCAAAGTATTGATATCATAATAGATAACCTCTGGAAAAGAGGAATAGAGGTTATTGATTTCACGAATATAAACATTGCCGGGTCTCCGCTTAAAGATGGAGTTTTAAAAGCACTGGAAGAGGAGTTCCTCTCCAAAAAGATATTAATAGGAGTTGTTAATTCACAAACAGAGGCAATATCCATAATTAACAGACACTCCGGGAAACATTCTGCAACAATAATTACAGAGTGCAAAAAAGCGGCTGAAGAGTTTATGGAACAAACAGATTGCGCCGTAGTATATCATAATGCCTCTACAAGATTCTCCGATGGCGGCGAATTCGGTTTAGGTGCAGAGATTGCCATAAGCACGCAAAAGCTCCATTTTCGAGGACCGATAGGTTTAGAGCAATTTGTTACCAACAAATGGTTTGTTTTTGGAAATGGTCAGGTCAGAAATTTGGTAGTTAATTAAAATTTCGATTATGAAGAAGAGAGTAGTTATTAAAATAGGCACATCAACACTTACCGCCGGGACAAAAAGAATTCTATATAGTAAAATTGAAGATATCGCCTGCCAGATAGAGAAAGTTAACGCCTCTTTTGATGTTGTAATTGTAACATCAGGCGCTATTGCTGCAGCCAGGCAATACGTAGAGATAGACGGATTCTGCAAGAATATTGAATCAAAGCAGGCAATGGCATCAATCGGCCAACCAAAATTAATGAGAATTTATGATGAAATTTTTTCAAGATTCGGTCTTAAAATCTCTCAGTGCTTAATGACATACAGAGATTTTGAAAATGAAACTTCAAGGGAGAATACCAGAAATACCATTAATAAACTATTAGAATACGGATATGTCCCTGTCGTTAACGAGAACGACACTGTTGCCGTAGAAGAGATAGTGTTAGGAGACAATGATAAATTATCTGCACTTGTCGCCCTTGCAATTAGCGCAGATCTGTTGGTGCTTGCATCAGATATAGACGGCCTTTTTGATTCAAATCCTAAAATCAATAATCGGGCAAGATTAATTAAAAATGTATCTAATATCTCTGATGTGTACACTTGTGCCGATTCAAATAAATCTGAACAGGGGACAGGAGGAATGCTTTCGAAATTTCAAGCAGCACAATTATGTATGGAGAGCGGAATCGAAATGTGGATTGTCAATGGAGGTTACAACAACTTTTTTATAGATGCCCTTGATGGCAGAATATGTTATACACAATTTAAAATATAATCTTAAAAGATACAGATATATTAAACAACCATGAGAAATTATGTCAACTATTACAGTACAATTGAAAATAAAACACTTAAACATGGGTTCATCGGATACGGGAACGCCATAAAGGCAATACACCGCGGGCTCTCCACTCAAGGTGAAACACTATTTGGATATTACTCAAGAAGAGGAGAGTACCCGTGGCTTGACAGATACTCTTCCATTAAAGAACTGGTAGATAATTCAAACATTATATGGCTTGGAATAAAACCCCAGAATCTGGGAGAAATTTTAAGCGGCTTAAAGAGTGCTTCTCTGGAAAATAAAGTGATCATCTCCATTATTGCCGGTAAAAGTATTGAGCTTATTGAGCAAGAATTGGGCAATAAGATTCCAATAATCCGGATAATGACAAATTTAGCGATTGAGTTTGGAAGCTCTGTTACAGCTTATTCAACCAACGGGATTAAAACGCCTGACAGAGACAAGCTTTTAAAAACATTAAAAAAATGTGGCGTTTTGGTGGAGATGGAAGAGCAGAATTTCGATCTTTTTACGGCAATTTTTGGAAGCGGTCCTGCATTTCTGTTAAAATTTATAGATGTAATGAAATCAAAGATGGCCGGGACAGGCGTTAATGAGAGTGTGTTAAACAGAATGCTGATCTCACTCATTTACGGTACAGCCGATTATTTGGATAACTATTGTGATCAACTAAGTATCGACACTCTTATTAAAAAAATTGCAAGTAAAGGAGGTACCACCGAAGCAGGATTGAATCATATGACAAGTTGCAAGATTGATGGAATATTCGAGCAGGTTCTGGAAATTGCCCAAAAAAGGGGAGTACAATTAAACAAGTATTAACCACACTCTGTAGTAAGATTAAAGTTCATTTCTTTTTACTATCTTTGCAGCCGTTTTTAAAAAATGTGATTGAGATGAATCTGGAGAAGCATTTTGCACCTTTTCGTAAAAATACTATTGGCTGGGATGCCACAATTAAAACTCCATACGGAGTTAAACCTCTTGTATATGCCGATTGGATTGCCAGCGGCAGGTTGTATGCACCAATTGAGGAGTTAATGCAAAAAAGGATTGGTCCCATGGTTGCCAATACCCACTCGGAGTCAAGTGATACCGGCATGATCATGACCAACATCTATAAGATGTCTCATAAGATCATAAAAAACCATGTGAATGCTGCTGCAGATGATATAATAATGACATACGGTTCGGGAATGACAACTGCAGTGAACAAGTTGCAGAGGATTCTGGGACTGAGAATTCCGGAAAGAGCAAAAGGGTTCTGCTGCCTCAAACCAGAAGAGAAGCCGGTTGTATTCATCACCCACATGGAGCACCACTCAAACCACACTTCGTGGCTTGAGACTATTGCAGATGTTGTGGTATTGGAGCCAACCGATGATTTATTGGTTGATCCCGGGATGTTACGTAAAGAGATAGTTAAGTATGAGGACCGCCCACTCAAAATAGGCGCCTTCTCTGCCTGCTCCAACGTTACAGGAATTATACCTCCATATTATGAGCTTTCAAGAATAATGCACGAACACGGAGGTGTCTCTTTTGTTGATTTCGCGGCATCTGCACCCTATGTAGAGATTAATATGCACCCTGCCGACCCTATGGAGCGCCTCGATGCCATCTTCTTTTCACCTCATAAATTCCTCGGAGGCCCCGGAAGCGCCGGAGTCCTCATAATGAATACAAATCTTCACAAAAATTATGCCCCTGACACATCTGGAGGAGGAACAGTTGACTGGACAAACAGATGGGGTAAATACAAATATGTAGACGATATTGAAG
>Ga0265293_10012806_pt1 | contig 11033 bp, 15 predicted proteins | sample Munlanlewell138R_FD_192505 | JGI IMG/M metagenome (GOLD analysis project Ga0265293, IMG submission 192505) | Leachate microbial communities from a municipal landfill in Southern Ontario, Canada - Leachate well 138R | ecosystem: Engineered > Solid waste > Landfill > Unclassified | place: Canada... | reverse complement strand
CTAACTGGCGGTCAGACCAACTACTACCTCGTCCAAGTGGATTACCCTCAACGTCCCGAGCAACCCCCTTACCAAGCGGAATGCGAGGACATTATCCAAGCCTTGAACCTGACCTTTGACGAGGCCAATATTTTCAAGGAAATCTGGCGTACTGCAAACGCCCGTCAGGGCAATGGCAAGCCGGGCAACTCTTACCTACGGGCAGCGGAGAAGATTGCACACTACGCTAACCGTATACTCAAACTCGCAAAACGAAAATTCAAGTAAGCCCGGCTTTTACACCAACCTCTTTCCTCTAAAGAGGAACGAAACATGACCGACCCATCCTCGCCGGAACTCGACTCTTTCCAACTCTCGGGTCTGAAAGACCAGATTATCGAAGTTGAAAGACTGATTTCCGGCTTAACCCAAAAGGCACACATCCAGCTCGCCGAGAACAAAACGTCGGACGTGCAAGACACTCTTGCCAGTCTCTTAATGGCTTCTGACGCTCTCAGCCGACTGAACAGCATTCAAACTGAACGCATCAACACCTTCTTCCAAGACGAGTACTAAAAGGAACCAAAGCATGACCAAAGCTACCAACGCAGCTATCACCATCAATACCGACGAAGTCGCCCCGGCCCTCGAACCCTTGGCGCCCTACGTCGGCGGCGTGGAGAAGACCATCGCTGTCCTGGAAGACCGGGCCGGAAGGTTCGCCGACGCACTTAAGGAGCACCCGGCTTCGGACAATATCATCAAAGAACTCGGCATTACGCTGAGCGTCCTGAACCTCGCCTACGACGCCCAAGGCAAGGCTTTGGAGAACGAGAAGGCTTACTGGGAGTGGATCTCGGACTACGAAGACGAGGAGGAAGAGTGAAAAGGGAGTACTTGGAGCTGAGCAAGACTTTAAGTTTCGGAGATGAGACGTGAGTAGCTATCGAATCCCTCCCTCCTCCTATTACCGCTCTCAAAGCGACCTGGACTACTACCAGAATAAGCTCTCTGAAGTTTGTCTGTTGGTGGAAGAGCTTGGCGAAGAACTCAACGAACTTGCCAAGCACCAGTCTCAGGCCATGGCCGTGGCGAGGATTAATAGGAAGTACCTTGAGTTGAAAGAGGCCATCTCGGCCTAGAGTTAGGCCCCTAGCGGCCTAAAATACAGGAAAGCCTCCGGGCTTTCTTTTAGCCTCCCGACGCCGTGTATCAAGAAGAACCCAACAACCGATTTACCCACGACCCAATTCTTCGTGCTGCTCGACGCTCCAAGCCGAAAGCTAAGAAAATCGGCCTGGGACAACTCCAAGCCTATGTGGTTTCCGACGAGTTGCTAAAAAAGAATAGATATCTAAACAGAGTTAAAAGCCATGGCTAAATATACCACCGCAGGAGCCCTCCTCATTAAGCACAACATGCCGACGGAAGAGGCCAAGAAGCGTTTTGATCCTTACCGGCCCCTGGATAAAAGGGCCATCGGTGACATGGTCAACATGCTGATCCACCACGGCGGAGACAAGGCTCACGAACACATTAACACCCTGGGGAAGACCTTCTTTAACAAGGCCACAGAGATTGGCGCTACCACCCCTCTGTCCGACTATGTGAACGAGTCTGACGAACGTCAAGCCATCATTGATGAATTCGATCACAAGGTTCAGTCCATCTTCAAGAAGAAGGGTCAGACGGCCCAAGACCGTAATCGAGAACTCACCAATCTCACAGGCCAATACAACACCAAGATTGAAAAGCAGAACCTGGAGTACCTCCTTTCCAAAGGCTCAGTCGCTGCCAAGATGGCGCAGACCGGTGCTCGGGGTAACCCTGCCCAGTTGGCGACGGGTACTTCCACGCCTCTCATGTCTCCGAATATGAAAGGGGAACTGGTCCCGGTTGTTATTAAATCCTCTTTCGCCAAAGGCATGACCCCTGCCGAGCAGTTAGCCATGTCCTACATGGGTCGAGGCAACACGGTCTTATCTCAACTCTCGACGGCCCTGCCCGGTGCCTTGTTCAAACGATTGTCTCCCACGACATTCCACGAAGTCATCAGCATGGACGACTGTAAGACGATGAATGGAATTGATGTCGACGTCTCAGACAAGAAGTCCCTACTTGGTCGATTCACGGCCGTCACCAACAAGCTCATTACCGAGGAGTACTTGAAGGAACTCTCTTCGTCTGGCACCAAGAAGGTCCGGGTTCGTAGTTCCATGACTTGCGAAGCTCACGAAGGGGTTTGCCGCAAGTGTTACGGCTTGATGGGTTCCGGGAAGTTGCCCAACATTGGTGAGAACGTCGGCGTCATTGCTTCCCAGTCGATTTCTGAAGTCCTGACCCAAGCCATGCTAGCCACCAAACACAAAGCTAACGTCGGTGAGCGCAAGGGTAACGCCTATGAGCAAGCCTCGAACTTGCTGAACAACCCCTCGGAGAACTTCAAAGACGAAGCCACGATTGCCACCATGAACGGTAAAGTGACCGACATCAAGAAGACGCCTTTAGGTGACACCCAGGTTTACATCAACGACAAAGCTCACTTCGTTCCTCGTGTACAAGAGATTCTAGTCAAGCTCAACCAAAACGTTCGCCAGGGGGATGCCTTGTCTACCGGGGTCATTAATCCTCGTAAATTGGTCTCTATGCGGGGTATTGGTGCAGGTCGGAAGTACATGGCCGAAGAACTGAGGAATATCTACGGCGGTGGTCTTGACCCTCGTCACTTCGAGATTGTCTCTCGGAACATGATTAAACACGTCGAAGTCACTGACCCGGGGGAGACTGGGTTCTTGCCGGGACAGAAGGTACCTGTGAGTCAAGTGGCCAAGTTCCTGGAAGGCCACAGAGCCGTAGTCCCAGTCGAACAGGCTGAAGGCAAGGTCTTGGCCCGGGGTGTGTATGAGTTGACTCCTGGAACCATGCTGGACAACAACCACGTTGAGGATTTGAAGAGTCTGGGTGTGAAAGAAGTTCATGTCACAGGCTCAGGCTTGAAAGTGACCCCGTTGGTACCCGGGCTTCAGACTTCAAAGCTTCTGGATTCAGACTGGATCTCGAAGTTGTCGTTTGCCAAGTTGAAGGATACGCTTCGAGAAAGCGCAGCGTTGGGCCAAACCTCAGCGGTGCATGGATATGACCCGATTACGCCTTACATCATGGGGAACGAGTTCGGGGAAGGCAAGGACGGGAGGTATTAAGTGCCCTTCGTAGCCAGGATAGGTGACCAAGGCCAGGGTGTTTGCTCTGAGCACGGAGAGGTCACAGTAACTTTCGTTGAAGGCTGTGAGTACGTCACCGCTGACGGCATTAGAGTCGTCACCATCGGCCACCGAGGTGTCGCTTCATGTGGACACGGAACGACGGCTACGACTGGTAGTACTAACGTCAACGCTGAGGGACGAGGGGTTCACCGCATTGGGGACACGGGAGTACTTGACGAAGGTGGTACGTACACTGTGACGACTGCCAGTCCTACCTGCCAAGCTGACTAACACCCAGGTGCTTGTCGGTTATAACCCGAAGCAGCGGTCTGAACTGGTCCTTGCTGCTTATTCTCAGCTTGGGTCGGGTTAGGCTTGGACGGTTTTGAAGCTACCTTGGGATCTGTGTTGTTAGCCGCTCTGTAGTCTGCTCCGAACACAATCGATCTGGCGTACTGCTCAGGTGTCATTCCCGTCTTCAGGTCCTTAGGGCCAAGGCCTAGGTACGCCGCAGTAGCCGCCAGGATTCTCGTTGAGAACGTATACCTACCTGCTTGCCAAGAGTTGCCCGAGCCTTTAACTTGTCTCCACTTGGCTTCCCACATCGTGAGACCAGCGAGGATTTGGCGGGACATATTCTCTCTACCTGCCATCTTGTCTCTGACACTTTCTCCAGCATTGACCATGAGCTGAGGAGCCAAGTCGGGGCGGTAGCGTTCGATTTCCGTCGGACCGCCTCCAGCGTTACGGATATGATTCCATCCCATGGATCCCATCAGACCCCAGGCAACAAAGGCTTGCTCCAGGTTAGCCTTCTGTTCAGCATTCCCCGTGGAGAGTACGTTCTTGAATACGGGAGAGTTCCAGGCTCGATAGGCGGTAGTCCGGGTACTGTACCGAGAGTCTCCGACGGACTTGTGACGCTTATCCGGGTCAAACCCCGTCTCACGATGGATCAATCCCATCATGATGTTCTCGATGTCATCTACGGTTCCCAGGGTTCCGGAGAAGTAGTTGTCCAAGTGGGAACGGAGAATCGCACGAATCTCCTGCCGGGAACTGTTACTACGAACGACGCCAGAGACTGACATGATTAAATCTCGGTATCAGGTTCCAGGTGGCGGTACTGTCCATCCTCAGTCTTTCTCGGAGGAGGACAAGGGTCAACCTGGGTGAAGTCGGGTTGGTAACGCTCTTCGTCAGGTTCGTCGTCCGAGGGGCAGGACATGTCTAACACCTTGGTGACACTGGAGATGATGGACACGAAACCTTGCATGAAGAGTTCTGGGCGACTGATCGAGCCGTTGTTGTCAGGGGGGATGAGAAACAAGTCATAGACCCCTCGGTTCCAACCAAGTTCGTCGGTTTGGAAGGCGTCGATGACTAACGTAACCGTTCCCTCCACACCACCAAGTATAACCCCAGACCCACACCAATTCAAGGTCTGGGAGAGGTCCATGACCTTGTAGGGAGTAGCGTAACCGTCAAAGTTGCCGTTCATGGCTGTCCTGGCCTGAAACCGGGCGGAGTACCCGGTCAGGTCCTTGGGTAGACCTAGGTCGTCTTCTACGACAAAGGTCACGGTATAGGGGGAGCCTTCTCTGAGTTCCAGGTGAAAGACGGGACGGGTGTAGTTCAAAATGAGTTCCTCGACGTTCCAGGACTTTGTATCTTGTTGCGGAGACCAAGGTAGGCTCCTGCGCCGACTGCACCGACTAAGGCTCCTTTGCGCAGTACGGTGGTAGCATAGTTAGACTCTAGTTCAGCCGCCACCTTCTCCGGATATTTGTTACTCATTGTACCATCTCAGGGTTAGAGACACAGTTAATTAGAGCGACCTTGAGATCCTCTGCGTATTGGCGTAAACTCACTTCATCTCTAGCGTAGGCCAGCAACAGTTTGTCCACGGATATTCCAGGCTTGACCGAGTCTAGAAGCAAAGTAGGCTTCAAGACCGGCTGGACCTTGCACTTGGTCTCTACCAGGACCTTGACTTCTCTAACTTCTACGAGAGGTTCGGGCTGGTGCTTCGGGGAAGCGCAGCCTAGAAGGGTTAAAGAGAGAAGCAAAGCGAGGATAAAACGCATGTAGGTATTTTAGCCCCCACTACGTAACCTCACCAAGTCCTCAGCCAAGTTCACCGCCCGCTCACACTCGGTGTTTCCTCGGAACTGTAGCTCGCCCAGTTTCTTCTGAAGGTTGGCGTTTTCCCCAGCCTTCTTTTTAGCTTCTTCCTGAGCAAACTTGACTTTCTCACTCAGTTCCAGTTCCCGAAGGACAAAGGCGTCCACCGAGTCGTTAGCCCGGCCTAATGCTGACTCTAGGGCGAATTGGTTAGCCTTGAGGGTAGCGTTGTCCAGGACGAGTTCAGAGACTCTGTCCTCAGCCTTGTCTAGGGCCTTTTGAGTCTGGTAACGGTCGTAGTACAGATGCCCCGAGAAGAGGGACGCAATGACCAGTAACACGGCCAGAGCAATGGAAAGAATTCGTTGGTCCACAGGTCTACCTCTTACCTACCCGTTGTCCAAAAGCCACTTTGGATCCACCGCTTCTTTAGCACGTAACCAGTACTTCTTCCTGTCTTCATATCCATTGTATCCTCCATTAATTCTTCTCGTCACTTCCCTGAACGCTTCTTCGGTTCCCGGCAAGGCGTACTTCGTCAAGTTTCTGGAATTCCAATACCACACCGCAGTGAGTGCCGAGGCTTCTGGCTCTACGACTCTTTCCGGGTTCTTTACCAAGTCATAACCAAACTTCAACCCAACCTCTTTCGTGAACTGGGTATAGTTGTAACGCCCTGTCAGCTGCATCCAGCCACCACCTTTAAACCTAGGTCCGTCTCCAGGTTGAGTGTTGCCAAGAGTCTTGGCAAGCTTGCTCGGAGGATTGTAAGCGGTACCTGAGGCTAGTTCCCGGCTCCAACGAAGTTCACCCGTCTCGTGCATGATCTGGGCGAGGAACATCTGCTGGACAACCTCGGGGCTAATTCCGCCTTCCAGCATGGCTTGATTCAAGGCAGAAACCGCTGAGGGCAATACCTCTTTAGAGATATTAGGTCCGATAAACCTAAGTACGGCCTCACTAATTAGCACTTAATCCCCTCATTGAATACTTCCTCGACACCGCCCTTCGACGATCTTGGCGTTGTGTTCCTCTAAGAAGAAGTCCACTATCTTGGCACTCGTCAAACTCGTCTTCCTGGCAACAATGATTCGAATGTAGTACAAGATCATCCATACGAAGAAGCAGAGAATCGCCAAGTTAAAGCTTGTCTGAACCGGGAAGATAACCTCTGTTCCAGACACGGCCATGACCAGGAAGTTACTCACGGCCGTAATGGCGACCGAGGCTAGGATAATCCTCAAAGCAGTGAACCATCCCGACCGGACAATGCCGGACTCGTGGATGACGTACGAGACGTAAAAGCCCGAGACCGCTAAGCCGCAGGCAATAAGGAGATTGAGGGTATACACGAAGCTCATGACTGGCCCCCGTCGCTAGTTGAGTCTTTTGGCTTACCCGAGTGACCCGTTAGCTTGCCAAAAAGGTTGTCGAAGATATGGTCTCCTCGACGCTCAATCCAGTGCAGACCTGCCCGGATGATGTAGACCCCGATGACGCCTAGGAACCAAGAGAGGGCGATGATGGCGTCTGGACCTGTCAGGCTGAATCTGTCTGCAATCCAAGGCCCCATGAATGTGGAGAAGGAGCAGCCGATGATAGCCATGAATAAGGCTTGTTTGAACGTGGTCTTGCGCTTGTCTGAGAATATGAGAATCGGGACAAGAGAGCCACATACCCCAGCTAGGACAGACCACGCTTTGAGCATGGTCAGAAAGGGGAGATGGACAGAATCTGAGAGAGGCACGGTGTGTTACCTACGAGGAGTACACACGTATTTTAGAACCTAACTCAGGGTTGAGGTTTTAGTATTCAAGCGTCGTATATATCCTTAATCGACTTGCAGCTTGAAATCCGGTTTTTTTGGGAAGAAGTCTGCTGGTGTACCTCGTTCGCTCTCAAGAAGTACGCCCCGTGCAGCTCCAAGAGTTCTCTAGGACTCAGCTCCACGACAGCGTTGTCCGCCGTCTTCCAACGGAACTTCGTCTCGTCCTTGTCCAAGAGCCGCAAGTGAGCCAAGGACACGGCTGAAGACAGAACCTGTAGGCTGTCGAAGTCAACGTCAAAGAGGTGGCCTTGAAACTCCAAAGGCTCCTCGTTGGTCAAGTTCCGCTGGAAGTTCAAGCCTACTTTGGCTTCGGTCTTGGCTCGGTTCAGTTGAGCCTCGTCCTCGTCCTTTTTAGCCTGTTTGAGCTCCTTGGCGGTGACTTTGGCGAGAATCCCAGGTTGGCGTTCCAGGTCCTCTTTGCTGGAACCATACCCAAACGGGGTGTTGGTCGGATACTGGGACTCCAGCATGAACTCAACCGTTAGACCCTGAGGAACCTCGGGGCCGTGGGTTAGAGGACCTTCGGTAGAAGGCGTTTTGGTGACTGCGTCGACGTAGGTGAAAAGGTAGTGGTTCAAAACGAGTCTCCAGGTTAGGCTGAGATGGGATGGATACGAACGGCACGGACGGGGCACTGGCCGGACATACTATTGTCGTAGCTACCGTTGTTCGACGAAACTCCAACCAAACGGGACATTCTTGGCGCAGTTCCGCCGTCCTGGAGCCAGGAGGAAGTAAGGAACATAGAGGAGATGCTGTTATGAATTGACTCTGATCCATCTTCTCGGAACGCAGGCACTAACGTTCTCGTCGGGTTCCCAGAAGTGAAGTTAATCGTGGGATCAGCCTGAGTAATATTCCTCATCGTGATGTCTACCGTATTAGTGGTCGAGGAAGGCTTCAGATAGTAGTACATAATCAGGAACTCTTTCCAGGACGGCACATACCAGTCGTTGAATCCTCCAATGGTCAAGCCTCTAGCCCAAACACTCTCCGGACGGTTCATGTTGTGACTCATGTTCATCAAAGTCCCGCCATGGATTTGGGACCATGTGTCACCGCTCAGAAGGGTCACGGTGTTCGTCGTGTTGAACGTCACTTGACCTCCAGACTTAGGAGCCACAATCAAAGCCACCAAGTTACCGTTCAAAACGTACTTCCCAGCGTAGTACCCTCCCATGAAAGGCGTACCCGGGACGTTCGGAGCAGCCATCAGCCAAGCCCAAGGAGACCACGGGGACACAGCGCCGCTAGTCGCTTTGTAACGAACTCGGGGAAGGTACCGAATTCCAGGAGTCAACACGTTTTCAACGTTGAGGACTTTCTTATTGACCGAATCGTTGACGCTTTGATATAACAAGGTCGTCGCATTACCTCCGTGACCACCCCAGATTTCCCAGTCGGTCGAGGAGTGGCCTGCTAGCGCACCTTTACCGATGAAGTCAGAAGACTCAATGTAGGTCAGGTTACCTTGTTGGCTGAAGGCTTCAATCCTGGGAGGAAACACTCCATCAGGCAAGGGGAACCTGCGCATGGCACGAACCCGGAGAGGAGTGTTGGTAAGGAGGTACTCAATTTGTCCCGATTGGAAGCCTTGAACAGCCATGGTATTTGCGGGAGCAGCTCTAGTCGGTAATTCTCCAGCCAGCCAGTATCCACCGTTGGTCGTTCCGAAGTTACCTGATTTAAAGACATGAGGTCCGGGCTGTTGGAATTCCGGAACCATCGTTCGGTCAGGAATCAGACCAGACGGGACGTAACCGCCAGAAATGATGGAGTTGTCGTTGGCCGTTTGGGTCGGTTTAAAGGCCCAGTAGGCGAGCATAGATTGTTCGAAGTTGGGCTGGAACCAGTCATTGAAGCCGTTAAGGTTCAGAGACGAGCACTTACTCGCTGCCGTAGCTCCGTTAGTTTCGATGTCACCCTGGATGGGAGACACAACTAGACCATACCACGTACCATTGTCCAGGAACGGACCGGCGTAGTAACCGCCTTGATAGAACTCGCCGATGGCACCTGTAAAGAAGAGGTCAATGGTCGAGAACTCAACGCTGACGGACCACTGGGTTTCTGGCAAGGTTTGTCCACGGTAACGGACTCGGGCAAAGTACGTACTGTTTTCGGCTAAAACTCCGGCTGGAACTGTAACAGAGGTACGTTGCGTCCCAGTCACTCCCATCGCTTCCCACACCTTGGTTCCAGTACCATTGGCACCGGTCCAGATTTGCCAGTCAGTGCTGGCGTGGGTATCAGTCGAGCCGTTGACGCTGAAGGCCGAGGACGTCATTTGGAACGTCTCTGGGAGGTCCGTCTCTTCGTTCGTCGGGGAGGTGATACTAGGCGTGGTAATGAACCCGGAGGTCGAGAATTGAACACTGCCAGACCAACTGGACAGACCGTAGGTAGCACCTTTATAGCGCACCCGAACGTAGTAACTAGTGAGCGAGTCAAGGCCGGTGATTTGAATAACCGTCTTGTCAGTCGTATTGTTCTCCGAGTGGAAAACTCGGGTTCCCGTCCCGTTGGGACCGGTCCAGATTTCCCAGTCAGTCGACTCGTGAGTGTCGGCGCCACCAACCACAGAGAAGTTACTGCCTCTCACCTGAGGGTTGACAGGGACACCGACAGCGCCAGCCGTGGGGGCAATAATGCTAGGCACGGCTACCACTACGTTACCCGTACTAAAGCTCGTAGGAGCCGAGAACTGGGACCAGTAACCGTCAGAGTCACAGTAACGCACACGCCAGAAGTAAGCGTTGTTTTGGTCCAGAGGTGTAGCTGGAGTCCAGGACGTCGCAGCCGCAATGGTGCCAGTGTCAGCCGCCATTTGGGTGAAGGTCGCGTTTAGCGCAATCTGAAACTGCGAACTCTGGTGGGGGTAGCCGTAGAGGGAACGAAAGTCGGAGCCAACCAAAGTCGGGGTAATACCCGTAGAGGCTGTTCCGTCCGTGGGCAGGAGGTTAACCGGTTGTTGCACTTCGTCCAGAGCCCCGGTACCACCTTGGCCTGCGGAGTCGACAATCGCCGAGACTGAACTTTGATAGACTTCGAACTCAACGCCGTAGAGGTTGGGCAGAGCGTTGCCAGCCCAAGTGACTTCGTCGGCAGAAACCGAGGTGAGAAGACGGGCTAGACCTTGGTTGGGGCCTGAGATGAAGGATAAGATGTACTTGCCCGTCTGAAAGTCGGGAAGTTTGGCACCAATACCCAGGCTCGTTAAAGCGTTGGAACCTGAGTCGGAGGTGACGCTGGAAGCTGTGACCAGGAACGGGTGAGTCGTGAACGACCACCGAGTGTTGTTCTTGAGTGCGACAATGGGGGCGTTTTGGTCGTCCAGGGACTGGGTCAGGTAGCTGTTGGCTTCCGTGTCAACCGGAGTCGGAAGCGAGTCAACCGAGTCAATGTCTCCAAGCCTGTCCACCTTCCTCGCCATGTCCCGGTAAGTCTGGGCAGTCGCTCGGTTCTCAATTCTCGTACCTGCACCAAAGCCTCCCGCCACGGTACCTTCTTGGCCTCGAACACAGGAAGTAAACGTATTCATGGACCTAGCGTAGACGTGGATGATTTCCCGGGCGCTAGTACCGGCGTCTATAGTGACCGCAAAGAAGTCTCCGTCAACAGGGTTGGGAAAGAGAGAACCGTCGGTGACGGTAATGGTAGTGTCTGCGGGGAAGACGGAGGATGCCAAGGTGGTCTTGGCGTTGTCAGCGTATAAGCGGCGGTTGGACATGTGGCTTAGTTCAAGAAGTAACTAAGGTATTTTAACCAAACGTAGCCTACTCCTCTTCCGCGTCGTCTTCCGTATTAACGAACTGTAAACCAAGCCTAGTCATTGCATCTGGGCCAGATTCATCTGAAACATCTCCCATAACCAGAAGGTCTGTCACATTTTGAAGAGT
>Ga0265293_10012804_pt1 | contig 11034 bp, 10 predicted proteins | sample Munlanlewell138R_FD_192505 | JGI IMG/M metagenome (GOLD analysis project Ga0265293, IMG submission 192505) | Leachate microbial communities from a municipal landfill in Southern Ontario, Canada - Leachate well 138R | ecosystem: Engineered > Solid waste > Landfill > Unclassified | place: Canada... | reverse complement strand
AGGCAGGAAGACCATTTGGAGCTGATTGCAAGCGAGAACTTTGTTTCCCCTGCCGTTATGCTAGCAGCGGGCACTCATTTAACCAATAAATATGCCGAAGGCTATCCATCTAAAAGATTTTATGGCGGTTGCGAGTTTGTAGATAAGATAGAGACTTTAGCCATAGAGCGCGCAAAGCAACTTTTTGGCGCAGAGCATGCCAATGTGCAGCCTCATTGCGGCAGCAGCGCTAACCTGCAAGTTTATTATGCACTGCTAAAACTAGGTGATACCGTTTTGGGTATGGATTTGAATCATGGCGGGCATCTTACTCATGGCAGTCCTGCCAGTATTAGCGGCACATATTTTAACTTTGTTCCCTATGGGGTCAGCAAGGCAACGGGCTATATAGATTACGATGAGGTGGAGCGGATAGCGGTGCAATGTCAGCCAAAGCTGATAATAGCCGGAGCAAGCGCTTATGCCCGAGAAATTGACTTTGCCCGCTTTAAGGAGATATGCGATAAGGTCGGTGCTTTGTTTATGGTAGATATGGCGCATATAGCAGGACTTGTTGCCACAGGTTTGCATTCTAGTCCCATTCCTTACGCAGATGTAGTTACTTCCACTACACACAAGACGCTAAGAGGCCCTAGGAGCGGCTTGATTTTATGCAAAAGCAAGTATCAAAAAGCAATAGACAGAGCGGTTTTCCCCGGTACGCAAGGCGGGCCTTTAATGCATATAATAGCAGCAAAAGCTATTGCTTTTAAGGAAGCGGCAAGCGAGGAGTTTAAGCGTTACTGCGCACAAGTTGTAGCCAATGCAAAAGCTCTTGCACGCACCTTAATGGATGAGGGTATTAAGCTATTTAGCAACGGTACTGACAACCATTTAATGCTGCTTGACCTTAGGGGCACGGGTTGCAGAGGTAAGGAACTTGAGAAAATGCTTGATAGCGTAAATATCACTACCAATAAAAATACAATTCCTTTTGATAACGCCAGCCCATTTGACCCTAACGGGCTAAGGCTGGGCACTCCGGGCGTAACCACAAGAGGGATGACGGAAGCACAAATGGCAATCATTGGCAAAAGTATAGTTAAAATAATAAAATATAAAGATGCGGCAGCATGCGAGGTTAAAGCGGAAGTTGCTAAGCTAACTAATGCTTTTCCCTTGTATAAGCACAGCATTAAGGTAATTTAATGAAAGTATATTTAGACAATGCGGCAACAACTAAACTTGCTCCCCAAGTGCTGGAAGCTATGATGCCATACCTAACAGACACATTTGGCAATGCCAGCAGCATACATGCTTATGGCAGAGTAGCCGCAGGAGCGGTAGCGGAAGCCAGGGCTACTATTGCCAAGCTGATTGGCGCGGACAGCGACGAAATATTTTTCACTTCCGGCGGTACAGAAAGTGATAATTGGGCGATTAAAGGTGCAGCCTTTGCAGAAAAAAACAAAAAAGGGCATATTATTACCACAGAAATAGAGCACCCCGCCTTGTTGCAAGCTACCAAATGGTTAGAGGGGCAGGGTTTTTCGGTAAGTTATGCCAAAATCAATAAGGATGGATTTGTCAGTGTTGAGCAAATTAAGCAGTTAATAAGGGAGGATACCTTTTTAATTAGCGTTATGTTTGCCAATAACGAAATAGGCACCATTCAGCCCATTGCGGAAATTGGTAAAATTGCAAGTGAGCAAGGTATATTATTCCATACTGATGCAGTTCAAGCTATGAGCTCCATACCAATAGATGTTAAGGCAATGAATATTGACCTTCTTTCTATGTCCGCTCACAAATTCAACGGACCTAAGGGAATAGGCGCTCTTTATATTAAAAGAGGTATTAAATTAGATTCGTTAGTGGTAGGCGGGCATCAGGAACGCTCCCGCAGAGGCGGAACTACCAATACCGCAGGCATAGTAGGTATGGCAAAAGCACTTGAGATAGCTTGCGCTAATATGGAAGCAAATAATGCAAAGATATTGGGTTTAAGGGACTACTTTATAGATAGGGTACTTGCAGAAATACCGTATACTTTTCTTAACGGGTCAAGAGAAAATAGGTTGCCTTTTAATGCTAATATAAGTTTCGACTATATTGAGGGCGAATCCATTTTAATGAGCTTAGATTTGGCAGGAATAGCGGTAAGTTCAGGCTCTGCTTGTTCCTCAGGCGCATTAGAGCCTTCGCATGTTATCCTTGCCTTGCAAGTGCCAATCGAGCAAGCGCACGGGTCTATCAGATTTACTTTAGGGCACGATACTACTAAGGAAGAGATGGATTACACCATAGAAAAATTAAAGGAATGCGTAGAAAAGTTAAGAGCATGGTCTCCTCTTTTTAATGTGCAATCAGGTAAAGGCTATTATGTATAATGATAAAGTTTTAGAGATTTTTGCCAATCCCAAACATATAGGTATTATGGAAGATGCATCTGCAGAAGGTATTGTAGGCAATGCCAGCTGCGGCGATATAATGAAAGTGTTTCTAAAAATAGAAAATGATGTTATAGTAAATGCATCTTTTCAAACATTTGGCTGTACTGCGGCAATAGCTTCAACAGATACCGCTATGGGTATGATTATCGGAAAGACGCTTGACGAGGCGCTTGCAATTACCAATGCTGATGTTGTTGAGCAATTAGAAGGGTTGCCGCCTCAAAAGATACATTGTTCTGTAATGGCAGAAGAAGCTGTAAGAGAAGCTATTGCCAATTACAGGGGGGCGCAAAAAGCAGAATAGCAGACAATTCAAAATGGATATTTTAATATTGACCTAAAGCCTCTTTTATGCTAAAATGTTAAAGAGGTTTTTTATTATGAAAAAGAAATGTTTATTTTGCAGAATCCTTAAAGGGATTGGCTATGCCTTGTTTAGCATAGCTACTATTGCGGTAGTGTTAGCAATAGTGATGACTATACAACCTAAGCAAAACTTAGACCTTGTAGCAGCGATACAGCCTGTAGAGCATAGGGAGCTGGAAGTAAAAAAAGACCTTGAAGGCTATTGGACTATTACCAAACCTGATGATAGCGAACTGGTGGTCTTGCAGCTAACCGATATTCACTTAGGTAACGGTATATTTACTAAAGGCAGAGATAAACTGGCTATCGAAGCAGTTACAAAGATAGTGAATTATGTTAAGCCTGATTTAATTATTTGCACAGGCGACAATGTCTATCCTATCAATATTCAAGGCGGCAATGGCAATAATTTGGCATCATTCAAAGTCTTTGCAGGTATGCTTGAGGCCTTTGGCATCCCTTGGGCAGTTACCTTTGGCAATCATGACAGCGAGTTCTTAAGCCTTTATACCAAACAAGAACTTGGGGAATATTTACTTACGCTTGAACATTGCATTTATGATTTAGGACCGGCAGACATTCATGGAGTAGGCAATTATGTAATTAAGGTGCTAAATAGTGACGGTTCTATTAATAATGCCCTTTTTGTAATAGACTCCAATGCCTATGAGGGTTTTAACCCTTGGCATTATGACAAAATCTATGATGACCAAATTGCTTGGTACGAAGACACCCTAAGAGCAATTTCACCTCCTGAAGCGGATTTAGTACCTTCCCTTGCTTTTTTACATATACCCTTAAATGAGTTTGCCGATGCTTGGAGCTTGTACAAAGAAGGCTCTGACGAAGTGGAGTTTTTGGGCGGGATAGCAGGAGAACCTAACGAAAAAGTTTGCGACCCATATTCCAAAGGCAATATGTTTGAGAAAATGGTAGAGCTGGGCAGCACAAAAGCGGTATTTGTCGGGCATGACCACTATAACAACTGGTCCATTCGCTATAAAGGTATAGAGTTGTCTTACGGTTACTCTATTGATTATCTTGCTTATCCTGATGCAATAAAAAATACTTTTCAGCGTGGCGGCACTATAATAAAAATAGCTGATGACGGCTCCTACAGTGTAGAGAAAAAGTTGCTGATAGATATGTAATATAGCTTGCAAGATAGTTAAAAAAGCGGCTTTTTTGCCGCTTTTTTTACTTTTTTACTTTTTTTATAGCTTCTTTTATGTCTTCGCTTTGCAAAAGCATAGTTGCGCTAATTATCCCCAGGGTTAGCCCTGCCCAGAATCCTTTTTTCATATCAGCCCTCCGTTTGTATTAGTAGTATATACAAAAAGTGCAAGCTAATAATGTAAGATTTTGCAAGTTACTCCGTACTTTTTAAGATAAAACCGTCGGGAGTTATATGTTCAAAAATAATTAGGTCTGCTTTTGCCTCTATTGCAGAAGCCAGCTTTTCATTATCGTTTATAGTCCAAATAGCCAGTTTAATCTTTTTTTGCTGCACTAATTTTGCAACTCTTTTATATGTAATACCTCTTGCATCATAGGCAAGAAAATGATACTTCCCAAACATATATGACAACCCGGAAATTGTATAGAAATAAATAAAGTTAAAAAAGGTATTCTTTGGTCTTATTGCAAGCTGACCTCTGATAAACTCATTGGCATGCTTGTTGTACCATTTAATTGAGGCGGGATTAAAAGATTGAATAAATACCCAATCTTGCTTACCTTTTATCAGCTCGTATGTTGCTTTTTCCAGCTTAAAAGTTAAGAAATTCAAGGACTTTAATTCTACCAGCAATCCAACTTTTCCATCAATTAGCTCTAACAGTTCACTTAGCAGCGGAATATGCTCTCCGTTAGGGAGCAAGTATTCTTCCCCTTTAATATCGGCTAAGGTTAACTTAGAAATTTTGCCCTCTTTACCTGTCATTCTTTTAGTATCCGAATCATGAAATACTACAACTGTACCGTCTTTTAACAAGCGCACATCAATTTCGATATTGTACCCGTTTTCAATAGCATTGACAAATGCCGCCATAGAGTTTTCCGGCAGCCCCGCATTATGTAGCCCTCTATGCGCTATGGGGCTTGCTAGCAGCTTATCCATTGCACCCTCCTATGTATTATATAGCTTTATCTAAAAGCCAAGTGATTGATTTATTAATATAACAAAGAATTTTTCAAAACTGGTGGGCATTTGGTGCAGAATAACGGTAGCCCTGCAGATATTGTCGCTAGAAGGGCAGTCATTGCATAATCCGTTACCTACACAAGGCGTATTGCGTCCTAATTTTTTAATATTTAGCGGAGCGGCAATATCCCGCACCCTTTGCAAGCCTTGCTCTACACTTGGCACAATTTTATTTACACCAGCAATACATATATAATTGCAAGTGCCAAATAAGCTCTTTGCCACTCTGTTGCCTCTGCTGTCCACATTAACAATTTCGCCCGTTTCGCTTATAGCATTTGCGCTGGAAGCAAACCAAGGAGCGGCATGCATAAGCTCGTATTGCAGCTTTTTTTCTATACCTTCCTTATCCATAAGGCCACGATGCAATAAGGTAATATTTTTATCGGACAGCGCAAGGGAGGAAAGCAGGCCTATTTGTTCAACTGTAACACTGCCGCCAAAGCCCAACACCGCATCTTTTTCAAGCAAATCTTCTACCAAAGCACATGCTTGCTTGGTATCTTCTACAAAAAAAGGAGTAAACCCTCGTCTTTCTAAATTCTTAATCGTCAATGCTATATCCATAATACCTTAAACGATATTATACCATAAATTGGCGGCAGATAAAGAGTTTTGTTGAAAATATTTGCTAAAAATGTAAAAATTATATATAATGGACTTGATTTTTAGGAGTTTTATGGAAGACAGAAAAAAGTATATTAGAAATTTTTGCATCATTGCTCATATTGACCATGGCAAAAGTACGCTGGCTGATAGGATTATGGAGCTTGCGGGTGTTGTTCAGGAAAGGGATATTAAAGAACAAATGCTGGACTCTATGGATATTGAGCGTGAGCGAGGCATTACCATAAAGCTCACTCCTGTCAGAATGACATATAACTATCAAGGGCAGGAGTATACCCTTAATCTTATTGATACCCCTGGACATGTGGACTTTACTTATGAGGTATCCCGCTCTTTGGCAGCTTGTGAAGGTGCGCTTTTGGTAGTAGATGCAACGCAGGGTATCGAAGCGCAAACTTTAACCAATGTATATTTGGCGCTGGATAATAATTTAGAAATTATACCAGTAATAAATAAAATTGACCTTTCTGCCGCTGAGCCCGATTTAGTAAAGCAGGAAATAGAGGATGTAATAGGACTGCCCGCAGCGGATGCTCCTTGCGTTAGCGCAAAAGCAGGCACTAATGTAGACCAAGTGCTGGCGCAAATTATTGAAAAGCTGCCCTCGCCACAAGGTGATGACAACGCACCTTTGCGTGCATTGATTTTTGATAGCCTTTACGACAACTATAAAGGTGCTATTTGCAACATAAGGGTGGTAGACGGCAGTGTGCAAGCAGGCGATGAAATAATTATGATGGCTACAGGCAAAACTTTTGAAGTTTCAGAAGTAGGGGTATTTAAGCCTAAAATGAGCGCTATAGGCAAGCTATCCTCCGGGGAAGTCGGCTACATTGCGGCAAGCATAAAGAATGTTAAAGATATAAGGGTAGGGGATACCGTTACCACAGTTAAGAATAAGGCAACAGAGCCGCTTGTAGGGTATAAAAAGACCTTACCTATGGTGTTTTGCGGGATTTTTCCTGCCGACGGTGCAAAGTACAATGATTTAAGGGAAGCTCTTGACAAATTAAATCTTAATGATTCTTCCCTAATTTTTGAGCCTGAGTCCTCGCTGGCTTTGGGCTTTGGGTTTAGATGCGGCTTTTTAGGGCTGTTGCATATGGAAATTATTCAAGAGCGGCTGGAGCGGGAGTTTGACCTGGATCTTATCACTACCGCCCCAAGCGTATCTTATAGGGTTACCAAAACAGATGGTAAGGTGGTTATTGTAGACAATCCTGCCAACCTGCCGGAAATTGGTGTAATTGAAACGATAGAAGAGCCTATTGTTAAGGCCTTTATATATACTCCTCCCGCTTATGTGGGAGCAATTATGGAATTGTGCCAAGACAAGAGGGGGACTTTTATAGATATGGTCTATCTTGACACCACTAGGGTAAAGATAGAATATACTATGCCCCTTAGCGAAATTATCTATGATTTTTTTGATGCTCTTAAATCTAAAACAAGAGGTTATGCAAGTTTAGATTATGAGTTTTCCGGCTATCAAGCGGGCGATTTGGTCAAATTGGATTTTCTGCTAAATGCAGAGGCCTGCGATGCGCTAAGCCTAATAGTGCATAGGGAGCGAGCTTACAGCAGAGGCAGACAAATTGCCGAAAAGCTAAAGGATGCTATTCCTCGCCAAATGTTTGAAATACCTATACAAGCGGCAATAGGCAGCAAGGTGATAGCCCGAGAAACTGTAAAAGCGCTGCGAAAAGATGTATTGGCAAAATGCTATGGCGGAGATATTACCCGTAAGAAAAAGCTGCTTGAAAAACAAAAAGAAGGCAAAAAGCGAATGCGGCAAGTGGGGAGCGTGCAGATTCCCAGCGAAGCCTTTATGTCAATACTAAAAATTGATAATTGATATGAATAGGGGCATATATATTCATATACCTTTTTGCAGCAGCAAATGCCATTATTGTGATTTTTATTCCATAGTTACAACTAAAGAGATTATGGCTAGTTATATCAATGCTTGTATTAAAGAAATGCAAGCCAGTACTTTTCAAGGCTCTTTAATTGATACCGTATATATTGGGGGAGGCACTCCTTCTTTGCTGCCCGTAAAGTTGCTGGAAAAATTAATTGACGCAATTTTTTCTAGTTTTGCAGTAAAAGCGCAAGAGATAACCATAGAAGTCAACCCTTGTTCCGCCCAAAATATTGCAGCCTATGCAGGATTGGGGATAAATAGATTGAGTATAGGGGTTCAATCGCTAAATAATCAAGTGTTGGCAGGATTAGGCAGAAGGCATACTGCCAAAGAGGCGCTGGATGTCCTAGAAAGAGCAAGTACAGTATATAAAAATATCAGTTGTGACTTAATGCTAGCTGTGCCATATCAGCAAGAAAAGGATATAATCAATGACATCAATATTTTAAGCGATTATGCCGCTCATATTTCTGCTTACTTGCTAAAGTGCGAGCAAGGCACATCTATGTATGCTTGGATTAAAGAAGGGCGGTATGCAAATGCAATTGCTGACGAGGAGCAAGCTGCCGATTATTATTTGTTAGCTGTAGAAAAGTTAGCACAAAAAGGGCTTGCAAGGTACGAAACCAGCAACTTTGCCTTACCCGGCTTTGAAAGCAAGCATAACTTAAAGTATTGGCAAGGCAAAGAATATCTTGGAATAGGAGCGGGCGCACATTCTTATACGCAAGGCAAGCGCTATTGCATCGAGCCTGATATTTGCCGGTATATCAAGCAGACAGAAGCAGGTAAAGACCCCAGAATAATGCTTGAGGCGCTGGATAGACAAGCGTTAATAAAGGAAAGGATAATGTTATCTTTGCGGTTGGCGCAAGGGTTGGATATAGCGGCATTTGCAAAAGATTTTGATATAGATTTTTTAAGTTTTTATAAAAAAACAATTGAAAAGTGCAAAAGACTGCTGCAAATAAAAGACAATTTTCTTGCCTTGAATCAGCAAGGTTTTTTATTGCAAAATGCTGTAATTGCAGAGTTTTTAGATATTAGTCCTGCCTAATTATTTTAGTGCCGAAAATAATAAAGTTTTTTGCAAATTATTCCATATTTGTGTATAAATTGTTTGACAATGAATAAAATAGTGATATAATAAAATTGGCAGTCTACCTTATAGACTGCTAACAGTCTAAAACGCTGTTTGCCAAGGAGAGCAATGAAGGAAAAAGCCTTATCAGCAAGAAAACAAAAGATATTAAAAGCTGTAGTGGATGAGTATATCAAAAGCGCCAGCCCTATTTCTTCTGCTGTAATTCAGGAGCGCTATTTGGCAAATGTCAGCACCGCCACTATTCGGAGTGAGTTATCTACTCTTGAGGATATGGGCTATCTTATTAAGCCGCATACCTCTGCAGGGCGCATTCCAAGTAAAATAGCATACAAAACTTATGTGGAGGATTTTGTAGAATGCTACCCTCTTAAAAAAGAAGAGTTAGAGGCAATTCATCGGGGATTTGAAAAAAGGTATACCAGAATGTCCGAAATAGTACGCCAAACTGCCAAAATCATTAGCGACCTTACCAATTATACTTCTGTGATGCTGGTTAGCGATATTACAAAAGTTCGGATAAAAGAAGTCAAATTGTTGGCATTAGATAAGGTGCAGGTGCTTGCTGTTATTATTACCGATAGCGGTATAATCAGGGATCATACAATTGTGCTTTCTACCGAGGTAGATGAAAAGTATGTACAAGAAGCTAATGTAATTATTAATAATGTTTTTTCCAATAGGACACTGGCAGAAATTAAGTTCTTTGCTACGGAAGTAGAAAAGGAGCTGGCGGATTATAAGGAGCTGTTTTTCTGTATTATCGAAATTATGGAGGAACAGGCAGAGCATGCACAAGCCTTGGTGCTTGAAGGAGCTAGCAAGATTGCCGAATACCCGGAAGCCAGCGCTAAGAATTTTTTATCAGTAATTGACAACAGGCAGGAAATGGTGCGTTTGCTTGAGGACAATAACGGTATTGAATTTGCTGTTACAATTGGTAAAGATGAGCAAGATAGGGGCATAGAGGATTGCGCTGTTGTCAGCGTTAAATATGTTGTTAATGGCAAAGAGTTTGGCAGAGCAGGGGTGATTGGACCTCAGCGTATGAATTATAAAAAGGTAATGAGCGTACTTGAGCATGTAGGCAGGACGCTGGAAGAAGTAGCAAAAAAAGAAAAAGGCGAGGACAGTAATGAATAATGAAATACCGGCAGCTAAGCCTGGCAAAAAAGCAAAGGAAAAAAGTGTTGCAAAGGACAACAATTGTAAGGAGGCTGCTGCCGCACAAGCAAAAGAGACGGAAATAATAACAGACCCATTGGCATTAGCCGAAGCTAAATGTGCAGAATATAAAGATATAGCACAAAGAGTAAAAGCTGAATATGAAAATTATCGCAAGCGTACACAAGAGGAAATGAAACAAATCTTTTGGGACGGTGCAAGTTGCGTATTAAATGATTTGCTGGATATAGGCGACAATTTTGAAAGGGCGCTTACCGCTATGGCGGACGGTGCGGACAAGGAGGGGTTTGTGCTGATAAAAAAGCAGTTAGACGCAACCTTGCAAAAATATGAGGTAGCAGAAATCCCTGCATTAGGCGAGGCTTTCAATCCCGAACTGCATAATGCTGTGCTTCAAGTAGAGGATGAGGAAAAACCAAATCAAGTGGTGGAAGTGTTTAAGAAGGGGTATGTAAGGCAAGGCAAGGTCTTGCGTTATTCAATGGTAAAAGTGGCAAAATAATTAGCTAAAAATAAATGTTACAAGGAGAAATATAAAATGGCAAAAATTATAGGTATAGACTTAGGAACAACCAATTCTTGTGTGGCTGTTATGGAGGGCGGAGAGCCCGTTATCATTACCAATGCAGAGGGCGGCAGGACGACTCCTTCTGTAGTTGGATTTTCTAAAGATGGCGAAAGATTGGTAGGGCAAGTTGCCAAAAGGCAAGCTGTGGTCAATCCTACCAAAACTATCACTTCTATTAAGAGAGAAATGGGCACAAATCACAAGGTTACAATAGATGGCAAGAATTTGACCCCTCCGGAAATCAGCGCAATGATTCTTTCTAAGCTAAAACAAGATGCAGAAGCATATTTAGGACAAAAAATAGAAAAGGCGGTTATTACCGTACCTGCATATTTTTCTGACAGTCAAAGACAAGCAACCAAAGATGCAGGCAAAATTGCAGGATTGGAAGTGATGCGCATTATCAATGAGCCTACTGCCGCCGCTCTTTCTTATGGGCTGGACAAAGGCGAAAAGAGTCAAAAGGTATTGATTTATGACCTTGGCGGAGGCACATTTGACGTTTCGATTCTGGAGCTTGGCGACGGTGTTTTTGAAGTGCTTGCCACCAATGGCAACACCAGGCTGGGCGGCGATGACTTTGATAAAATCGTTATGGACTGGATAGTTGCCGAGTTTAAGAAAAAT
>Ga0265293_10012802_pt1 | contig 11034 bp, 10 predicted proteins | sample Munlanlewell138R_FD_192505 | JGI IMG/M metagenome (GOLD analysis project Ga0265293, IMG submission 192505) | Leachate microbial communities from a municipal landfill in Southern Ontario, Canada - Leachate well 138R | ecosystem: Engineered > Solid waste > Landfill > Unclassified | place: Canada... | reverse complement strand
CTCCGTTGGCTTGCGCACACCCTTTCACGACGTTCGCGCTTTTATTGTCGACGAAGACAACCGCTTTATTCGCGAAGCCGCCCCCGGTGAGTGCGGTGTCATTGTTGGCAAGGGCCCCTGTGTCTGTGACGGTTATTTTTTCAAAGAAAACGATGCCAGCTTTTTTGTTGTCGACACTCCGGATGGCGACGTCTGGGGCAGCAGCGGTGACCTGGGTTATATCGATGACCAGGGTTATATCTGGCTTACTGGGCGACAAAAAGACGTCATTATTCGCGGCGGCCATAATATTGACCCACGCATGATTGAAGAAGCCCTGGTTACTCACCCCGCCGTGCAACTGGCGGCCGCTATCGGTTATCCCGACGCCAGCAAAGGGGAACTGCCCATTGCCTATGTGCAATTGATTGAAGGCCAGCAGGCAACGGCGGAAGAGTTACTGGATTTTTGTAAAAAGCATGTTCCCGAGCGCGCTGCTGTGCCTGTGGAAATATTTATTACCCCCGCCATGCCTCTGACGCCGGTGGGGAAAATTTTCAAACCCGCCCTGCGCCAAAGCGCTCTGGAATTGCTGGTTAAACGGGCGGCGCAGGGTATCGATGACGCTTTTGGAAAATCAGTGGCTATCGAAATTTCCACTGACAATGGCAAACCTCTGGTGGCGATCAAAACCCCGGGATTTGGCGAAAACTCGCCATTTCGAGATCAATTGCGGGATCAACTCAAAGATCACACATTTACGCTCAGATTTTTGGCTTAAGCCAATTTGTCCGAGCCTGTGGCCTACAAAGCGAGGAAAAAACCAGGAAACTGAATGCTGGAGGGGCTTTTCTATTGCCGCCTCCAGCAAATTTCTCGACAACGAACCTGGTATAAAAGGAACCTTGAAAAAAGGTTACCAACCGGCAGCGCGACTGATGATGGCTTTTACTTTGTCGCCAGGAATCGGATAGAACATGCCCATGGGATCGCTGGCAATAGCGGCGGCAATCTTATCAAGCTCTTCCCTGGGAATCCCGTGGCGGGTAAACACAGGATCAAAACCTACTTTTTGCTGCAGAGCTTTTATCCTGGCGATAGCCTGATCCAGTGCCTGTTCATTGGACAATCCAGAGACATTGTCACAATTCATGGCCGTCGCCAAACGTTTGCCATTGGCCATATAAAAATCGCGCATTTCATCGAAAACAATGGGCAGCAATACGCCATTGGCTTCGCCATGGGGAATGCGGTACAGCCCCCCCAGCGCGTGGGAGCAGTTATGCACCATATTGACGTTGAGGGCATTGGCCACCGCATTGCAGGCCATGGTGCTTGCCTGCAAGAAACTGGATCTGCCATTGAGGTCAGCGGGATTTTCAACCACCAGCGGCAGGGTTTCCTCTATCAGCTGAGCCGCCCTAAAGGCATGAGCATCGGTAAAATGATTGGCTGTCGGTGACGCCAATGATTCCAGTGCGTGGGTGAGCGCGTCCATCGCGGTGGCAATGGTAATGGCGACAGGCAGCTGCTCCATCAATTTGGCATCGAGAACCGCCATGTCCGCTTCCAAAAATGGCGCCGCGAGCAAGCCTTTGACATGGGATTTCGCATTGTAAATAACCGCCACTGGGGTAACCTCAGCGCCGGTACCCGCAGTTGTGGGCACTGCAATATGGGGAATGTTTGAAGGTTGCGCCTCTGGCCACAGATCCATTTTAACGCCGGCCATCAGGGTGACACTCAAATCCTGAATATTGTGTTGAAGGCAGTACTTGATGGCCTTGGAGGCGTCGAGAACACTGCCACCACCCAGGGCAAGAATGGCATCGGCGCCGGTTTCTCGAGCCAGTTTCACTGCGGCATGAATGGATGCAATTTCCGCATCCGGGGAAATGTCGGTAAATACAGCGGCAACCGCTGGTTTACTGTCACGGCCATTGACTTTAAAAATATCCACCACCTGGTCGACAACGCCAATGTGCTTTAAACCCTGATCGCTGAGAATCAGCACATTTTTTGCACCCATGCCATAAAAAAGAGCTGGCAGACGAAGAATGGCACCTACGGCACTATGGATCTGGGTGCGCATGCCAAATTGAAAATAACTTGAAGTCGACATTTGAATTCCTTGGTTATCCTGTGTTGCTGGGATTCTGTTACTTGAGGACAATGGAGTGAAGCACTTTGCGCTTCGGATTGGATTCAAAGGCGGTGGTCACCGACTTCACCTCCACATAGGCATCCAGACCAAAAACACCCAATTCCCTGCCAATACCGCTCTTTTTATAGCCGCCAAAAGGCATGTCCGAGCGCACCATATGCCAATCATTGATCCACACGGATCCCGCTTTTAATTGTGCAGCAATTTTTTGCGCGCCCGCTGGATCTCCAGTCCAAACGCCCGCAGACAGACCGTAACTGGAATCATTGGCAATGGCGATCGCCTCTTCGAGGGTTTCATAGGGGATAACGGCAAGCACAGGACCGAAAATTTCCTCCCTTGCCACTTTCATATCATTGTTAACAGCGGTTATCAGGGTCGGTTCGATAAAATGGCCGCCTTCGCATCCAGGCACTTCAACCTGGCGACCACCGCATATCACATGAGCGCCCTCGCTAATGGCGGAATCCACATAGGAGAGAATTCTTTTTAATTGCACATCGGAAGAAATCGGCCCTATGCCTGTGCGTGGTGAAAAAGGATCGCCACATTTAAGCCCGTTCATTAACGTGGCGATGCGCTCCACAAGATCATCATGAACCGAGCTATGGACAAGCAGACGTGTCCCTGACGCACAAATTTGGCCACTGTGGAGAAGAACTCCAAAAGCTGCGCCCGAGGCAGTCAGATCCAGATTGGCGTTCGGCAGAACAATGCCCGCGCCCTTGCCCCCCAGTTCCAGGGTGACCCGTTTCATTGTGTCGGCAGCATTTTTTTGAATTCGCGCACCTATCCTTGTCGAACCCGTAAATGAAATTTTATCGATGCCGGGATGCAGAGACATGGCCTCACCGATAACGCCACCCTCCCCTGTGACCACATTAATGACCCCTGGCGGCAACAGATCGGCAATCAGCTGGGCGAGACGTATGGAGGAGGTCGGGGTTAACTCAGAGGGTTTGATCACCACGGTGCAGCCCGCCGCCAGTGCCGGCGCAATTTTGATGGCAAACATTAGCAGGGGGGCATTCCAGGCAGTAATCAAACCGCAGACACCCACGGGTTCCCTGAAAGTTTGCGAATGCCAGCTTTCCGGCAACGGCTTGCAAACACTGTGCTCGACAAAAGGATAATGTTTCACCGCTTCTGCGTAATACATAAAGACATCTGCAGTGGCGGGAACATCAAAACTGGTCATGCGGCTGACTGTGGCACCGCAACTTGCAACATCCAACATGGCAAGCTCCGCGGCATGCTGGCCAACCACGGCGGCGATTTTTGCCAACAGCAGCGAACGTTCGCCAACGGATATGTTAGCCCAGGGGTGAGATGTCAATGCACTGCGGGCAGCTGCCACGGCATTATCGAGATCGTTTTCATTGCCACAGGCAACCTGGCCGATAACCTGACCACTTGCCGGGCTTAATATATCGAGATACTCTCCCGTCGATGGCCGCTGATTGTGACCATTAATAAATAAATCCCATTGTTTAACCATAACATCACCCGCTTGATAAAATTCCACCCGTTATCACCCATAAGCCTGGAAATGAGGCACAAAATCCATAACCATAAAATCCCAGCGCTGCTCAATCAGGGCGTACAAAGTACGCTATTGGCATGCATGGTATCCAAATACTCTTTAACTTTTGCGATTTTTCCGTTTTTTACCAGAAAGACAAAATGGTAGAAATTATTATAAATTCGCCCATTTTTGGTTTCAGTATAGGATTCTGCCTCAAGGGCGACACGCTCATGCTGAGCGGTAAATTCGTGGGGCGTTATTTTAATGGGCTGGGTGCAGGTATCGAGCACCCCGGCCAACAGTTTGCTAAAGGTCGTCTTATCGTAGGTGCCTGAAATAGGCATGGTGCCAGCCACCCACCAGGTAGCGTCATCGGTCATCATGGCCATGGTCTTTTCCACAGCCCCCGCTGAAAAGTGCGTTAAAAAATCCGTTACCGTTTTAATATTATCTTCTTCAATACTCATTTTTTATCTCCACAGAGCAGGCAGAAACAAGCACGCCACATATCCTAGTAATGTCAAATCGGCAAGTTAATAAATATTTCCGTGCCAACCACTGATATTTTGTAGGTTTGAACGGGCGTTTTGGTCAGATTGCCCGCAGGTTGCCCGGTGCGCAAATCAAAGCGAACAGAATGCTTGGGGCAGAAAAGATAGCAACTTTTCATTTTCCCACCTTCCAAGGTGGCAAGTTGATGGCTACACAGATTCTCCACGGCAAATAAACCCTGGCTGGTATGGCAAATAAGCACGGAAACATCGTTTACCAAAAAAGCCTTATTGGTTTCAGGAGGAATCTCCGTCAAATCAGCCACGCGGATTAATGTTGTTGTGGTCACGAGTTAATCTCACGCAGAGAAACGGTATTAGATTCGCTTTGCTCTATGTAACGATCAATTTCCTTGTGGTAATGGCGAACTCTAGCTTCCTGCTCTCCCCATAATGGGCCCTTGAAACCACGGGACTTGATACCACGCTGAACGTCTTTTACCGCATGGTAATCCTGTAGGAGAACGTAACCTATCTCCGGTTCTTCATCTGCATTCCATCGCTCGATATCAGGGCGCAACTCTCCGGTAACATCGACGCCTTCCGGCATCGCCATCCACTTGGGAACATCGTAATAGGGATCATCCACATGGCGATAGAGCAGCATATTGTCATAATAGAAACGTTCAGGATCAGTAGGGTGCGGAACAAAACGCATAATAAAAACACCCTCCGCATGCATTCCCATCTGCACATTGGGAAACAAACCAGTAATCCAGCCATCACTCAATTGGCCATCGGTGAGGTTATCGTAATGATCCAGGCTAAGACGCTTGGCGCGCTCGTGCTTGGCGATTTGTATGTCCCGCCGCGTGTCGTGAACAGTGCCCTTATAGGAATTCGGATCAACGCCGGCATCTTCAAGCATGATGCGAACGCCTTGATCAAGATCATGCTCATCTCTGTACTCATGGCGGTGAGATTTAATGCCAAACCACATAATCATGCGGCTGAAACCATTTTTATAGAGGTCTATTTGGCTAAAGTCTTCAATAGAACCTCTGGTTTCAGGGTGAATATGGGGAAGATGGTAAGATTCGTAAAATATATCCACCCCGGTTTTCCAGTTGCTGCTCCACTCACTTCTGGTATGGCGGACAAGTTTCATTTTGTCCATTTGATAAGCTTCAAGGTAGCCTTCGGGCAAGCCAATCCAATCCTTTAAAGGTGGCGCCTTGCCGTCCATATTGATAAAGACAAGGCCGGCCAGAGTTTCTGTTCTCACTTCTGTGAGGCCTGGTCTATGTTGAATTAGTTTTTTATTGAAGGTGTCTTCATCGACAATTTTTTCCAAATCACCATTACAGCCAAACTCCCAACTATGGAAGGGGCAGGTGAATTTGGCAGTGCTGCCCCGCTCTGTTTGGCAAATTCGATGGCCTCGATGGGGACAACTGTTATAAAAACTTTTAATTGAACCATCGTCTTGAAGGACAATAATAAACTCTTCCTGGCCATGTTCATAAACGGTAAAATCACCGGGTTCCTGAAAGTCGGCAGTGGCAGCGGCGAGAATCCACACCTTTGGCCACAAATGAGTCCACTCTTTTCTCATAAATTCCGGCGAGTAATAGCGCGACGGATCAACAATATCATGGCCATTATCAATATGGGGGGAGCGTCCTTCCAAAGAGCCGGGAGGCGCGCCAAGATCAAGCGGAAAACGAAAATTTTTATCTCTCGGATTACTGCTCATAGCAAACCCTCTTTTATGTTTATAAAAAATATTGTTTAAGGACATTATGATTAATGTCATTCCCGCGCAGGCGGGAATCTATAATTTGCTGATCTTTCTGTACTCTCGCCTGCGCGAGGGTCACCAAAAAAATTAATCAGGATTTCCTTAGGTAAACGATATTCTAATCACATGACCATAATCCACCGGCATGATGACACCGTTCATATAGGAGCCGGCATCGCTGGCCAGCAGCAACAAGGGCCCATCCAATTCATCGAGACGACCGACACGTTTGGCGGGAAGATTTTCAACCTCAAGGGCGCCTTCCGGCGTATCAAAATACCAATCCACCATTTCGGTTCGAAAATAGCCAGGAGCAATGGAGTTGACGCGAATATTGTGAGGTAAAAGATCGATAGCCGCCTGTTTGGTAAAATGAATCAACCCTGCTTTTGCGGTGCCGTAAATTGACAGCATGGGCTTGGTTTGCTGGCCGGTAATAGAGGTAATATTAACGACGCTTCCCGGCTTTCCTGCAGCGATAAGGCGCTTAGAAAACTCTCTGGTCATGCGCATAGTGCCGGTCAAATTGACATTCATCAGGTTTTGCCATTGCTCATCTTCAATATCCGGAAAAGGCGCAAAAATAATTTGACCCGCATTATTGATGAGAAGATCCACGGGAGCGCCAAAGGCTTTTTCGGCTTCGTCAAAAGCCTTGGTGACACTTTCTGTACTGCCAATATCGAGTTCTATAGCCACGGCATCACCGCCGTTATCACGAACCTTTTGTGCAGCGGCTTCAATTTGCTCTTTGCGGCGAGCGGCACAAACCACCTTGGCGCCGGCATCCGCCAGTGTTTGCACAAAATGACTGCCCATACCACTGCCCGCACCAGTAACAATGGCAATGCGACCCTGTAATGAAAATTTGTCTACTGCTTTACTCATAAAATCGATTCCTGTTTATAGAGTTAACCTGGTTATATTTTGTGCTGCTATGGCTCCAACAGCAGTTCTTGCATCTGCTGAAGACGCTGAGGATTTATGCCCAGTCCGTCGCGAAGATAACCTTCAAACGAACCCCAGCCTTTATCAATGGCGGCAAAGGACGCCTGCAAATATTCCGGCTTCGCCTGAGTCAAAGCTGCCATAATCTCAGGGGCGACATCGCCACCAATTTGAAACGCCAGATCACGGCGATACTGATCACTGAGCATGTAATCTTCAATAATCACATTCCTGGGAACGCCAAGTGCTGACAATAGAATTGCGCTGGCAAAACCGGTGCGATCGCGACCACTGGTGCAATGAATCAACAACGGTAGGTTTTCACAACTCACCAAATGGATTAGCTGCGAATAGGCCTCTAGCTGATCGCGGGCAAAACGCCGATAAATTTCTTCAACGCGGGCGCCAATTTCCGCAACGGTGATTTTTCCTGCTCGTGTATCTGCGATAAGCTCATCGCCCTGATGGGGCATAAAACCCAGCGCATAAACGTTGGGGCCAGGATTTTTATCGATCCGTTCATCTGTCAAACAGCGATTGGGTTTGTGCAGCCGTTCAGATTCTGCACGCAGATCGCAGAGGGTTTTTATACCCAGGCGGTGAAAAATCATCAAATCCTCATCGGTTATTTCCGCCAACTGATCGGATCGAAATAGCTTTCCCCAGCGAACCTGGCGCCCATCCACTGTTCTGTAGCCGCCGAGATCGCGAAAATTAACAGCGCCCTGAAATTCAAGACGACGCTGTTTTTCGCCAGAAAACCCTTGTTGCTCACCCTCGGTCATGGACTTAACCCTTAGCGATTGCAGGCAGCAGACTTTCGATAGCTGGCACAGATTCAGGATCTGGCTCCCAGCCTTGCATTAGCAACCAGGAGCGATCCCTCAGCAGTTGTTGTTTAGATGAATTTAATACGGTCGACTCAACGGTTTTAATCACCTGCTCTGCGCCCTCTTCATAAACTGCGCGAACCGTGTCACCGGTGGCGGTTCGCAAGCTGCGGATGGCATCGAGAATTTCACCGGGCTCTGCCTTGGCACGAGACAGAACATCCTCAGCCACTGCTTGTGCCAATCTGAGATTGTCCACGGCAACTGTTGTTTGACTGCCACCGTCGGCCTGTTCCTCAAGTAATTTTGCTGTATCCACAAGACGAGACAGTTCATCGCAGTCAAAGCGGTAAGCCAGTGGCAGGTGCTGGGCAATCATGGTGAGGGTGCCAATGGTGAGCTGGGCAGACTGCATTGCCAGTTGATTGGTTTGATCCATGGCCGGAATCACATCTTCCATCATCGCCTTGATGACGGTTTGAATTTGAATATCGGGTCGTAATTGCATATCAGGCTCCCTGTTCTATCAGATCACGCATTTCGTCGAGCAGCATATAACCCACCCCGAGAAGCCAAGCCAACAGAACATCCTGATGAGACTTGCCGTTGCGTGCCACTCGGTAGCTGGTGCCCAATGTCATGGCAACCATGGCGTAGGCGTTAAACACCTGGTAGTAGTGGAGAGATTTTTTATCGACACTTAATCCCGAGGCTTTTTCATAAGCCTCAAGAAAGGCATCTTTAGGCATCAACCCAGACACCAGCACTGTTTTACCATCTTCTGCCATGATCGAAAACGCCCGACTTGTGCTCCAGGCCAGATCCTGATGGCGATCGCCTATACGCGCCAGCTCCCAATCGAGCCAGGTGGTAATCTGACAGTCAGATTCGCGAAAAAGATAATTGCCGGTACGAAAATCGCCGTGAACCACAGAAAGCTTGTCGACGGCGGGGGCGTTTTTATGCAGCCAGGCTGATGCCAATGCCACCAAAGGCACTTCCTCATCGGCATCTTCTGCCCAGACCCGATCCCACCAGTTAACCGCCCAATGGGCGTTTTGGGTGCCGAGCTGGGGAATATCAAAGGCACTGAGTTCTGCGTTGCGGAAATCAAAAGTGTGTAAATTCGCCATATGCTGAGTGAACTGAGGGGCGAGTTTTTCACGCACATCCTTAGGCATAAAAGTGCCAAGGCCGGAAACACCGCTGGTGGCATTGGAAGGCTTGGTAACTCCTTCTGCAAAACCGTAAACAATGCTGGGATAGGGAAGATACTCCCCTGTATTGTCGTACCAGAATACCGGCGGCACCGGCAACACGGTTTTAATGGCATTAACAATCTGGAACTCGCGGGCGCGGCTGGTGGCATGGAGTGCTTCAGCCAGATCACTGCGCAGCACCATCCGGGTTAATTCCCGCCCCACTCCTGGACGCTGCCAATCGAGATCAAAACCCATTTGCAGCTTGGATGCGCCACCGGCAAGCCAATGGGGATTTTTAATTTCAAAGTCACCAGAAACATTGGCAGCAATCAATGCTTTTACACCATCGACCAATGTTTGAAGGGGAATCGTTTTATACGCAGGACCGGCACGCTTTTCCAGCTTATAGGTAAGGGCGCGATCAACTTCGCGCTCCACTTCAAAGCGCTTGCGCATTTCGGCAATCCACTCCGGAGAAGGATTATTTTTATCAACGTTTATCATTGTTAGACTCTCATTAATTCACTTCTTCATTGCTTCTGTTCTTGTTCGATCATAATGACGACAGCATTTCTATACAGTCAGATGCCCCGAGGATTGTGTCCAGCGGCGACCGTGCTGGCGGGTAAGTGCCTGCATGGAATTGATCTCTGCCACCAGACCGTAGCCAACCCTGTCGCTACCATCCAGTGTCCAGCGGCACTGGGCGCAATAAAGATTCGACGCCACATAACACACCCAGGGGCCGCCCACTTCGGCCATGCCATGGGCTTTCCAGACTGTTCCTCGCTTATCCGTCACTTCAAGCTCAACCGCATGAATAACACTGCCAAGGCGATGGGTGTTGAGTTTCATATCGACAAGGCCGTAGGCAACGCCGTTGTCCATGACATAACCGTGAGCCAGACTTTGCTGTTCGTTGACAGGTTTGGTGGGATCCCAGTGATTGATCCAGTGAATCGCCAGATCCTTGCCAAAATGGGCGTGTGACCAACCCATGGTGGGCACAAAGATTTCCGGGCGGCTGCCCCAGCTGTGATCCATGGTTTCAACACAGTCGATTTTGTATTTTTTCCCTTGCCAGATGAGATGGCCGAGATAATGACCGGTTAAATCAAAATGGCCACCGTAGCCGGAGCCCATGCCAGAACCGGCATGCTGTTCATCCAGCGAGCTTTTAGCCATTGGGCTGTGATCCGGGTCGTGGATATCAAAAGGCTCCATCAACCCTTTAAAATCAAATTCGATTTCCATACCGTCATAGCCTTTATAGCTGACGCTGTATTCACGAATATTGTGAGCCTTAACACTGAGCCCATTGGCTGTGGTGTATTCCCGTAAACTGGGAGGGCACGGCAGTGCCATTTGCGCATCCAGATAAAGGGTTTCAACCCGATTGTCGACAAGCGCGCCATACAGAGACACATCACAGGACTGGACTCCAACCCCGCGCCTCGACACGGTATAAATAATCCCCATGATTTTTTCTTCTGGAATATAAAAGCAAAACCAGTTGGTTTCGGCATAGGTATGATCGGCGTCTTCTGGATTATGGAAATCTATATCACTATCAGAAATCATGAATACCTCTTGTATTTTCTGAATTGGGATTTTTAAAGTTTTAATTTTCTAATTTTTATAAAAATTAGATCAATTTAAATACAGTCATTTTTTTAATATTACTAAAACAAAAATAGCTATTACTTGATCAATATAATGATGATGAGAAAATTAGGCAATTAATTCATGGTCAGATTAATTTTTTTAAAAAAATACACAAGATTTTGATTTTTATATATTTTTTAAACAAAGACTGCGCATGTTTATATTTGATAAAATAGATTGAAAGAAAATTACTATTTTCAAAAACAACTTTTATCTTAAAAATTATTCTTTCAAAAAGTGGCAACCCATAAAAAATTTTAGCCCGACAACAATTATTGTCAGGCTAAAAAATATAACCATATTTTAGGGAAGGTCTGATCAATTGATGCATACAGCGATGCAATCATTAAATTCGTCAGAACCATCCCCGTTTTCGTTGATTTTTGGCTTCTGGAGAAGCCATTTTTTCCATCAGGTCGGTCATTCCGG
>Ga0265293_10012796_pt1 | contig 11041 bp, 10 predicted proteins | sample Munlanlewell138R_FD_192505 | JGI IMG/M metagenome (GOLD analysis project Ga0265293, IMG submission 192505) | Leachate microbial communities from a municipal landfill in Southern Ontario, Canada - Leachate well 138R | ecosystem: Engineered > Solid waste > Landfill > Unclassified | place: Canada... | reverse complement strand
CATGGATGAAGGTTGGTTTTCTTAGGTATTTTCTGGGCCGTTTTCAAGGAAACAGAAAAAAATTGGATATAACCCGCCAACCGGGGCTGATTTTTCGGTAGCGGGTTAGTCAGCGTAATTTTATTAAAGTATTCACGAAGTAGCCCGTAAAGCATTGGCGGAAGGGCTGCTTTTTTGCTATAATGTGGTTTAAGGGAGTATCATTAATGGAGGCTGGGATGAAATTTAGAGAATTTGGCGATCAAAATAATCCAAAGTTCATAATGCTTCACGGCGGCGGCTTATCCTGGTGGTCTTTCAAGCCTATTATAGCCGGGCTGCAGGAACGGTATCATCTGATTACCCCCATTATAGATGGTCATGGCGAAGCAGTAAACGAAGACTTTGTCAATATAGAAACCGCCGCAGAAAAACTAATCGGCTACATAGATAATAATTGTGGGGGACAGGTTTTGGCCATTGGCGGGCTTTCCTTAGGGGCCCAAATTTTAGTTGAGGCTCTATCTCAAAGGAAGGGTATCGCCAAGTATGCAATAATTGAAAGTGCATTAGTTACCCCCATGAAATTAACATCTTATTTCGTTAAACCAACCTACCGGCTAACCTACGGCTTGGCTAAAAAGGAATGGTTTGCAAAGCTGCAGGCAAAAGCTTTGTTTATCAATGAATCACAGTTCCAGGATTATTTTTTAGACAGTCAAAAGATTTCCAGGGAATCCTTAATCAATATTTCTTTGAGTAACAGTAGGTATGCTTTGAAGGACAGTATAGCGGAGTGCGAAGTAGAAGCTTTAATCATTGTGGGTGAAAAAGAGCTTAACAGTATTAAAAAGTCTGCCCGGCTGTTAAAGGAAAGAATAAATAACAGCAGTTTGTATGTCGCTAAAAAAATGGGCCACGGTGAATTGAGTTTGGGTCACCCCGCTGAATATATTAACTTGGTCAGCAAGTTTATATCAACAGGGGGTTAACCTGCTTTCAAAATATTTTCTCGGTTTCAAGGGGGTATTTTAATGTCAACGATAAAGTGTCCCGAAAATCAAGGTCGGATATCTAAGCAAGCTGAGCAATGTTCTCATTGCGGCTCTTCCCCGGAACTTCGGGATGATTTTCTGATCAGGGAGCAACAGCTATTTAAAAAAAGAGTGGTAAAAGCAATAATCATTATAGCTTTGGTCATGTCTTTCGTTGTGTATCTATATATAACAATAGATGTTTTAAAATAATTTTTAATTACAAGCAGATTGGAAAGGGTGGTTAGATGGCTTCTTTTGATGTGGTTTCCGAGGTGGATATGCAGGAAGTAGATAATGCCATAAATCAAACAATGAAGGAAATACGGCAAAGATTTGATTTTAAAGGCAGTAAGGCGGATATCAGCCTAGAGGGGGAAGAAATAAAAATTGTTGCCGATGATGATTTTAAATTAAGGAGCGTTGTTGATATTCTTGAGACTAAGGCGATTCGCAGAAATGTACCTTTAAAGTCTTTGGCATACGGGAAAATTGAGCCTGCCAGCGGTGGTACTGTTCGCCAATTGGTTAAAATTCAAAGGGGAATTTCCAAGGAAAAGGGAAAAGAGATTATTGCCGCCATTAAACAGCAGAAGCTCAGGGTTCAAGCTCAAATGATGGATGACCAGGTCCGGGTGACAGGCAAAAAAAGAGATGACCTGCAAGCGACTATTCAGCTACTAAAGGACAAGGATTTCGATCTGGAGCTACAATTTACCAATTATCGGGATTGACTACCGGTTTCGCCATTTAACCTTGGAAGTTGCTTTTGCAATTCAGCTTGCGTTTTTCCGGGGAAGGAAATTAAAAATAATTTGACTTAAATCTCTACTGAGACTATACTGTTTAATTAATAAACCAAATAAAAACCTACCATTATCCAGAGAGGCGGAGGGACAGGCCCTATGAAACCCGGCAACAGCCGATTATTCCATCGGAAATGTGCCAATTCCTGCAGGAGTAATTTCCTGAGAGATAAGGGGCAAAATAATTTAGGTTATTGAGCTGCTTCCTATCTTTTAATAAGAAGCAGCTTTTTGAATATAGTTTTAAAGAGACAAGTTTTAGGAAGGTGATTTTAATGCCAGTTGTCATTCCGGAAGGTTTACCGGCAAAGGAAATTTTAAAAGGTGAAAATATTTTTGTGATGAATGAATTAAGGGCTGCAACTCAGGATATCAGACCTTTACAAATAGCAATTTTGAACCTGATGCCCACTAAAATTATCACGGAAACACAAATTCTCAGGTTGCTGAGTAATACACCCTTGCAAATCGAAGTAGATCTTTTAACCACTGCAACCTATCAGGGTAAAAATACCCCCCATGACCACCTGTTCAGCTTTTATAAAAGTTTTAATGATATTAAAGGCAAAAGGTATGATGGTATGATCATTACCGGTGCACCAGTGGAGCATTTGCACTTTAAAGATGTTGATTACTGGGAGGAATTAACTGCTATAATGGATTACGCCAAGGCAAATGTCTATTCAACCCTTTATATTTGCTGGGCTGCTCAGGCAGCATTATACTATCATTATGGGATTTCCAAGCAGCCGCTACCGGAAAAAATGTTTGGGGTGTTTCAACATCGGGTTAAAAACAGGGACTGTGCCATAGTAAGGGGCTTTGACGACGAGTTTTACGTACCTCATTCCAGACATACCGGAATCAGTAAGCAGGAAGTGGAGCAAGTTAAAAAACTTAAAATTTTGGCGGAATCCGACACAGCCGGGATTTATCTTCTGTCCACCGGCAATGGCAGGCAGGTATTTGTAACAGGCCACTCGGAATATGATCCTTTAACCTTAAAAGCCGAATACCAAAGGGATTTGGATAAAGGGCTGCCAATTAAAGTGCCGGAAAATTATTTTCCCGATAATGATCCTGCCAAGGACCCCATTGTTAGGTGGCGGGGTCATGCTAATTTGTTATTCTCCAACTGGTTGAATTATTATGTTTATCAAGAGACCCCCTATGATTTGAGTGAGCTAAAGAGCGTCAACGGAAACGGTAGTTGACAATTCCCTTCTGCTACTTCAAAAATGCTACTGCCTCAAGCTGCATATTTTTTTATTTAGGGGTGATGCTATATCTTGAGGTGATGTATAATGAGACGCAGTAGCTTTATAGGTTTGGTCAGTGTATTAATTGTCTTCATTTTTATTCTTGGCTTAAATAGGGTAGGGTGGCGGTTAATTCCTTTGCCCGATCTGAAAAAACCTCAAAAGTTATCCTCCGCCTTTCAACTGGCCGGGGGACCGGAGAAAACAGGGAGAGGTTTTCCCCAAAGGGAAATTATTGACTTGGCTACTGAATTTCCCGGCATTGTCTTTAATCAGGGCTCCCAAGAGGAGAAAATTATTGCCTTAACCTTTGATGATGGGCCAGACGATGACACCACCGTTCAGGTTTTGGATGTTTTAAAAAAGCATAAGATAAAAGCCACCTTCTTTGTAATAGGTAAAAGGATAGAGGAGGCAAAAGATGTTTTTCAAAGGATGGTGGATGAAGGCCATGTGGTGGGCAGTCACAGTTGGAGCCATCCCGATTTGGTGAAGCTAAACGAAAAGGGAGTAGAGGAGGAATTAATTCGGGTAGAGGAGTTAGTTTCTAAAATAGCCGGCTATAAAATGAGCCTTTTTCGTTCGCCCTATGGTTCCCTTACCAGGGAAAATGTCAAGCAAATAGCTGATTTAGGCTACAAAATTATTGCCTGGAACGTGGATTCGCTAGACTGGAAGGGGCTGAGTAAGGCGGAAGTACAGACCAATATTTTAGAGAACCTTCGCAATGGCTCTATTGTTTTACAACATTCTGCCGGTGGACCGGGTGAAGATTTGAGCGGTTCTGTTCAAGCTTTACCGGTAATTATTGATACCCTACAAAAAGAGGGTTATAAGTTTGTAACGGTACCGGAGTTATTGGGAATACCTTATCAAAAATAAGCCACCATCAGGGTCGCAAATCTTAATCGGGAAGTCCGCAAAAAGTCTAGGCAGACTAAAGTGAAAAGCCGGTTGCGCAAATACAAATTGGGGTTGACAGCTTAAATGCAGAAGGGTTATAATGATTTTTGCGAAGGATAAAGGTTCCTCCTGCGTTAAGCGGAAGTAGCTCAGTGGTAGAGCACCGCCTTGCCAAGGCGGGGGTCGCGGGTTCGAATCCCGTTTTCCGCTCCATTTTATTTTAAGTTTGGCTCAGTGAACCTCGGCAGCCTACTGTCCGAGGTGTTATTCTATTTTAAAAGACTTTTACATATTTTAAGCAGGAAACCAGTTCCCAAGAGAGAAGTATTTATTGGCTTTCATTACAAAATTGCATGAAAAACAAGTAGCAAAACGGCGTACGATTTGAAAAACAAAAACATATAAATGACAATAGGAATAGGGGGAGCATAAATGAAAGCTACCGTGGAAAAGATAGAAAATAGCCAGAAAATGATGGAGGTAGAGGTGGAAAACCAAAGGCTGGAGGAGGCAGTTGGCCGAACCTACCGCATATTGGTTAAAAAGTATAATATCCCCGGCTTCCGTAAAGGTAAGGCTCCGAGAAATATCTTTGAACAATTTGTAGGAACCGATTATCTATATCAAGAAGCCGCAGACGAAATTTTGTCTACTGTCTACGCAGAGGCACTGGATGAAAATGGTATTGATCCTATTGACCACCCGGAGTTGGAAATTGTACAATTGGAGCCGGGAAAGTCCTTTATTTTTAGAGCAAAGGTAACGGTTATGCCCGAAGTAACATTGGGCCAATATAAAGGCTTGGAGATAACAAGACACTTATTTGAAATCAACGAAGAACAAATAAATAACCAGCTAAAGTCTTTACAGGAGAAACATGCCCGCTTGGTTACCCTCGATGAAGGGGAGGTCGCCTTTGGGGATACCGCCATGATTGATTTTGAAGGCTTTTTAGGCGGCGTGGCTTTTGAAGGCGGCAAAGGCGAAGATTATGCGCTAGAAATAGGAAGCGGCAGTTTTGTCCCGGGCTTTGAAGACCAATTGGTAGGTCAAAAAATTGGCGAGGAAAAAGAAATAAACGTAACTTTTCCAGAAAACTATCATGGGGAAGATCTGGCTGGTAAAGATGTGATTTTTAACGTTAAGATAAACAGCATTCGTCGAAAAGAACTCTCCGAGTTGGACGATGAATTTGCTCAGGATGTAAGTGAATTTGATACCTTGGCAGAATTAAAAGAGGATCTTAAAAATAAAATGGAAGAGCATGGAGTTAGCCAAGGTGAAGCTTGGTTAAGGGATCAAGCTGTTGAAAAGGCCGGTGAAAACGCCGCTGCCGAGATCCCCCAGGTCCTGGTTGACAGGCAGATTGAGGCCATGATTGGGGACCTGGAACGAAACCTACAGACCCAGGGCTTGGATTTAGAGCAATATTTTATGTATACGGGTCTGTCAAGGGAAAATCTCAAAGAGGAGTATGCCGAAGGAGCCAGAAAAGCTGTTCTTTCCGAATTGGTGTTAGAGGCTATTGCTAAAGAGGAAAACATAGAAGCCACCGATGAGGATTTGGAAGTAGAGTACGAAAAAATGGCAGAGCGATTTGAGCAGGATGTTCAGACAATTAAAGATTCCTTCGTTAATAATAATCGGGTTGAAGGCCTTAAATACAATCTTGCTTTGGACAAAACGGTGGAGTTTTTGATTGAAAATGCGGTAATAACGGAGGAAAAAGTAACAAATCAAGCAGACAATGAGGAGCAAAAGCATGATGAGGGGCCTCCCGCAGGTGAAGAGCAAGAAACCGGCACTGGGGCTGTAGAATAATAAACTTGTAAGCTTTTTGGGAAGGAGAGAATACAGGATGTCAATATTAGTTCCGATGGTAGTAGAGCAAACAAATCGTGGTGAAAGAGCATATGATATTTATTCCAGATTATTAAAGGACAGAATCATTTTTTTAGGCAGTGCGGTGGATGATCATGTGGCAAATTTAGTGATAGCACAAATGCTGTTTTTGGAGGCTGAAGACCCTGATAAAGACATCAATCTATATATAAACAGTCCGGGAGGATCTATTTCGGCCGGTATGGCGATTTATGATACCATGCAGTATATTAGACCGGATGTTTCTACAATTTGTGTGGGTTTGGCGGCCAGTATGGGAGCCTTTCTTTTAGCAGCGGGAACAAAAGGAAAAAGGAAAGCACTCCCCAATAGCGAAATAATGATTCACCAGCCTTTGGGCGGTACCCAAGGGCAAGCGGTAGATATTGAGATTCATGCAAAACGCATTATGAAAATCAGAGATAGTTTGAATCGAATTTTGGCGGAGCGTACAAAACAACCATTAAAAAAGATTGCCCAAGACACCGACAGAGATTTCTTCATGACCGCTTCGGAGGCCAAGGAATATGGCATCATTGATGAGGTAATCTCGCAAAGAGAAAAGCTTCGCAAATAAAAGTGGCGGGGTGAAAGTATGTATAAGTATACCGATGAAAAAGGACAGCTAAAATGCTCCTTTTGCGGCAAACCTCAGGATCAGGTTAAAAAGCTGGTGGCGGGCCCGGGAGTCTACATTTGTGATGAATGTATTGAATTATGCAATGAAATCATTGAGGAGGAATTGAGCGAGGATTTCGATCTGGAAATGCGCGAGATTCCTATCCCCCATGAAATCAGGCAAATTCTTGATCAATATGTGATAGGACAGGATATGGCCAAAAAGGCTTTATCGGTAGCGGTTTACAATCATTATAAAAGAATAAACTTAGGCATGAAAATTGACGATGTGGAATTGCAAAAGTCAAACATCGTGATGATCGGGCCTACCGGCAGCGGCAAAACCTTGTTGGCCCAAACCTTGGCAAGAATCCTCAATGTGCCTTTTGCCATTGCCGATGCAACTTCTTTAACTGAGGCCGGCTATGTGGGCGAAGATGTGGAAAATATTTTGTTAAAATTGATTCAAGCGGCGGATTACGATGTAGAGAGAGCCGAAAAAGGGATTATCTACATTGATGAGATTGATAAAATTGCCCGTAAATCAGAAAACCCTTCTATTACTCGGGATGTTTCCGGAGAAGGGGTTCAGCAGGCGCTGTTGAAAATTTTGGAGGGGACGGTGGCCAGCGTACCGCCTCAGGGAGGTCGCAAACATCCTCATCAAGAATTTATCCAATTGGATACCACCAATATACTATTTATCTGCGGCGGTGCCTTCGATGGCATTGAAAAGCTGATTCAAGATCGCATTGGCAGAAAATCCTTGGGCTTTGATGCGGAAATAGTGGGTAAACAGGAAAAACCGATTGGAGAGATTCTAAAAAGTATTTTACCCGGTGATTTGTTAAAGTACGGATTAATTCCGGAATTTGTTGGTAGATTGCCGGTTATCGTCACTTTAGATGCATTGGATGAGAAGGCTTTAGTTGAAATTTTGACAGAGCCTAGAAATGCTCTTGTAAAACAATACCAAAAGCTATTTGAGCTGGACGGTATAGATTTAGAATTTAAGGCAGATGCTCTGCAAGCGGTGGCGGTGGAGGCCATCAGCAGGGAAACAGGTGCCAGGGGTTTAAGGGCTATTTTAGAAGAAGTTATGCTCAATGTAATGTATGACTTGCCCTCCCGTAATGATGTTACTAAGTGCACCATTACAAAGGATGTCATCGTTAACAAAGAAGAACCCCTATTATTAGCAGAAACAAAGAAAAAGAAGAAGGAAGAATCGGCTTAAATACTAAAACGCCCCTAGGGCGTTTTTTTTTGGATAAAATTACCCACCCCGGGGCATACTAGGTAACTGAAAATAGCTAATATATACGGGAAAGGTTGTGGGTTATGATGAGTTTTACCTCAGGCTTGGGGGGGATTTTAGGTGCTATCCAATTGTTTTTTGCGATAGTGATTGGGATGTATTTCTTAAATCTCTTGAAGAGTCAGCAGAGTAACAAAATAACAATTGAAAAAGAGTCCTCCAAAGAAATAGAAAAACTTGAAAAGATGCGCAAAATCCATTTAAGTGAGCCCCTGAGTGAAAAAACTAGGCCGTCGGATTTTAAAGAAATTATTGGCCAGGAGGAAGGTCTAAAGGCTCTCAAGGCTGCTTTATGCGGCCCAAATCCGCAACATGTGCTTGTTTACGGGCCTCCCGGAGTGGGAAAAACGGCGGCGGCCCGCTTGGTTCTGGAGGAGGCAAAAACAAATTCCCTTTCGCCCTTTGATGTTGAAGCAAAATTTGTAGAAATTGATGGAGCCACCGCCCGCTTTGATGAAAGGGGAATTGCTGATCCGCTTATTGGTTCGGTTCACGATCCTATTTATCAGGGTGCAGGGGCAATGGGCATAGCGGGAATTCCCCAGCCCAAGGCAGGAGCGGTTACAAAGGCCCACGGCGGGTTGCTGTTTATAGATGAAATTGGGGAATTGCATCCCATACAAATTAATAAGCTGTTAAAAGTATTGGAAGACCGGAAAGTTTTATTGGAGAGCTCCTACTACAGCTCTGAGGACAAAAACATTCCAAGCCATATCCATGATATTTTTCAAAACGGGCTGCCTGCGGATTTTCGTTTGGTAGGTGCTACTACCCGACTGCCTGAACATATTCCGCCGGCCATTCGCTCCCGCTGCTTGGAGGTGTTTTTTAGGGGGTTAACTCCTGATGAGGTGGCCATTATTGCTCGTAATGGCGCCACTAAGGCGGGGTTTAGTATTCAAGCGGCGGCAGTTGAGGTAATAGCTAAGTATGCTACCAATGGCAGGGAGGCAGTTAATATTGTTCAGATTGCGGCCGGGTTGGCTCAAACTCAAAACAGAATAAATATTGATAAGGAAGATATTGAGTGGGTGATTAATAGCGGTCAGTATTCACCTCGTCCGGAGAAAAAAATACACAGCACTCCCCAAGTGGGCTTGGTTAACGGGCTAGCGGTTTACGGTCCAAATATGGGGATGCTGATGGAGCTAGAGGCCAGCGTAATTCCCGCCGGCAAAGGGCAGGGCAAGATAATAGTAACCGGGGTGGTAGAAGAAGAGGAACTGGGATATGGGGATGGTAAAAAGATTAGAAGAAAAAGTATGGCCAAGGGGTCCATCGAAAATGTGCTGACTATTTTGCGCCGTCATTTAGAGGTAGATCCGAGAAATTACGATATCCATGTAAATTTCCCTGGAGGTATCCCTGTTGACGGCCCCTCTGCAGGGGTGACCGTAGCAACTGCAATTTATTCTGCCATCTCCGACAGGCCCGTTGATAATCAGGTGGCCATGACTGGTGAAGTGTCTATCAGAGGTGAGGTTCGGCCCGTGGGGGGGATAGTAGCTAAGGTTGAGGCTGCCCGCCAGGCAGGTGCAAAGCGGGTGTTTATTCCCAAGGATAATTGGCAGGGTGTTTTCGCTAAGCTCACGGATATAAAGGTGGTGCCGGTGGCTTATTTAGAGGAGGTAATTCAAGGCTCCTTAGTTGATAAAACAGCCGTTGCTGTTTCAGAAGGTATACGACTTAATACAGACTTGTTGAGTGCTTGTGTCAACCCGACTGTACAGGTAAAGACTCAGCATTAATCGGGTATGGCGGTCCTGTATTTAATCAGGATCAGCCATATCCCTTAGTTTGCCAATATTCAGAAAAACAATTTCATTACGGCTCACCTTTATTGCCTCCTGCTCCGCATAATAATAAAGTATTTTAGAAATTAGCTCCCGTGTGGTTCCTACAAAAGCTGCCATTTCATCCAGTGTCAAGTCTCTGGCAACAATTTGACCGTTAGCAGGTTGGTAGTGTTGCAGCAGGAATCCGGCCAGCCTGCCGGAGACAGGGTGAAAAGCAAAACCATAGACAATATTCCGCACCCTGCGCATAATCGTGATAAGCATTTGTGTGACTGCCCACATAGCGTGGGGGTTTTCAAAAAGCAGCGGTATTATTGTTTCGGAGTTCCACTGGTAGATACCGCTTCTTTCCATTACCTCCAGGGATGCCGGCATGGGTTTTTCATCAAAGAGGGTATGGCCCCAGGCCGTACTGCCTGCGCCCAGATCAAAAATAACTTGGCGTTTACCGTCGGCGGATAGCATTGACCATTCAATTCGTCCAAAGGCAATCAGAATTACTTTTGGCCAGGCTTCGCCTTCGCTGCAAATAAATTCTCCCCGATCGTACTCTCGATAGGCGGCGTACTTAATCAGCCTGTCAATTTCGCCGGCGGACATTTTGGCGAAAATCGGTATCTCGGCTAAGTGCTGCCTCAACTCCACCATTTATTCAGCTCCTTTATTTATAATTATCATTATTATATACCAGTTAAAATAAATAAAAAAGCAAACAATTTATAAAAGTATAAAGTCTGACTGCCTTTTTAGGGTTATTCTGTATATGCTAGACAAATATTACGAAAGAGGTGGAAAAACAATGACTAATGACACAACTCAATCCGGACGGTTGGTGATGGCCGTCACAGCAGTTTTAATGGGACTTTTTATGATGTTTGCGGTACCTTATTTGGCAATTAATACTCTTAACCCCGCTTTGCATGGCTTGGTGGATGTTTTTCAGATTCAACAACCCGATGGTGTTTGGGATACGCCGGTGGGGATTTTAAACAGCACTTTTCATTTATGGATAGGTTTAATCTTTTTTGGTGGGGCGGCTTTATTGCTTTTAGCTAATTACATCCGTAATGACGCAAAATGGGCGCGACCGGTGGCCTTGGGTATTTTGGCTATTCCCTCTATTGGCGGTATGGCAATGTCTATTCCCTGGATGGTTTTGGTGATGCGCGATGCTTGGGGGACGCCCATTAAGGCGGGCTTACCTCCTTCAGTATTTATTATGATTGCGGGACTGATTGGTTATTTTATTATGCTCTTGACTGAAAAAGCCGATAAAAAGACTAAGATTAACCAAATTGTGGTCTTTACGGTAATAGGCCTGGTGGCAGGTTTTATTTTTATGAATGCTCAGCATGGTGTTCGCTTCTTCCTGGGCAGACCCAGTGCACCCTTTGTTGAGGCTGTGGAAAGCAATCCAGAGCTATTTTTAGGTGGCTTTGGCCTGTAC
>Ga0265293_10012795_pt1 | contig 11043 bp, 7 predicted proteins | sample Munlanlewell138R_FD_192505 | JGI IMG/M metagenome (GOLD analysis project Ga0265293, IMG submission 192505) | Leachate microbial communities from a municipal landfill in Southern Ontario, Canada - Leachate well 138R | ecosystem: Engineered > Solid waste > Landfill > Unclassified | place: Canada... | reverse complement strand
ACGCCCGTGAGCAGACCTTTGCGGCTTTATCCGGACGAAAACGTTTGACAATCGGCCCCTGCCTAAATATATTAAAGGACGTTTTAACTTGGGGAAGCTCCGCCCAGCATCCCCGTTACCGCCTCTGGCGTGGCAAGAAAACCAATCGCCCATGAGGAGCTAGAGAAATGGCCGAGATGGAAGACCGCTGGTTATCAGTAGACGAGATAGGCAAATACCTCGGTGTCAGCAGTGACACCGTTTACCGCTGGATCGACAAGCATGCGATGCCCGCCCACCGCATGGGCCGTCTTTGGAAGTTCAAAAAAGACGAGGTCGACGAGTGGGTGAAGGCTGGCGGCGCGGCGGAACAGAGTAAAACAACGACCTCCAAAACCACCGCTGCAACAAAGAAGAGTGAATAGTTTTTTTATGAGAACACAAAAAAGAGGTTTTAACGGAAGGAATCACGAGGTGCCGAATGCCTAAGCTGTCATTAGCCAAACTCGAACGCCACCTCTATGGCGCTGCTGATATTCTCCGCCGTGAAGGCATGGATGCGGCCACATACAAAGACTTCATTTTCGGGATGCTGTTTCTCAAGCGTTGTTCCGATGTTTTTGAACCGGCCTATGAAAAGATCGTTTCGCGTAAAGTCGCTCAAGGAATGAGCCGAGAGGATGCCGAAGCGAATTATGGCGAAAATCCAGACTTTTACGATGAATTCTTTGTCCCTGGGCGGGCTCGCTGGTCTCATCTGCAAGGCAAGTTAAATGATGCTTCGGAGCCGTTTGGCGCTGTCCTGGACAAGGCACTGGCGGCCTTGAGTGAATCCAACGAGTCGTTGCAGCACGTTCTGGACCACATCCAATTCATGAAGGTCCAGAGTAACAAGCGCATTGTGTCCGATGAGGCTTGTAAAGAACTGGTGCGTCATTTCAATCGCTACCGCTTGCGCAGTGAGGACTTTCAATTTTCCGACCTGCTTGGTTCTGCGTATGAGTTCCTCATCAACATGTTTGCGGAATCGGCTGGTAAGAAAGGCGGGGACTTCTATACACCCCGTGATGTGATCCGCTTGATGGTCCGGGTACTGAATCCCACCCCGGGAATGAGTATCTATGATCCCACGTGCGGTTCCGGCGGCATGCTAATCATCAGCCGCGAATATATTGAACAATCCGGCGGCGATCCGACCAACCTCCGCCTCTGCGGCCAGGTGAATGATGCCTCTGCTTGGTCAATCTGCAAAATCAACATGCTCCTGCACAGTATTCGCGGCTCTGATATTCGGCTTGAAGATACCCTGCTGCATCCTCTGCACCGGGAAGGCGGGGAACTCGAACGTTTTGACCGAGTGATCGCAAACCCTCCTTTCAGTCAGAACTACACCAAGAGCAACATGGAGTTCCCGGAGCGTTATCGCTGGGGATGGTGTCCGACTTCAGGGAAAAAGGCGGACCTCATGTTCGCCCAGCACATGTTGGCGGTCTGTAAACCCGGCGGCATGGTGGCGACCGTTATGCCGCATGGTGTGCTTTTTCGTGGCGGCGCGGAAAAGGAGATCCGCAAGAAGTTCCTTCAACAGGATTTGCTCGAAGCCATCATCAGCCTGCCGCAAAATCTCTTTTATGGGGCGAGTATTCCGGCCTGTATTCTGATCATGCGCTCCAACATCACAGGACAAACCCTCAACCCCAACAAACCGGAAAATCGGCGCGGCAAGGTGCTTTTTATCAATGCGGATGCCGAATATCTGGCAGGTCGGGCACAAAATTATCTGCGGCCTGAAGATATCGAAAAGGTCGCGTCTACCTTCGAGCGCTACGCCGAAGTGCCCGGATATTCCAAGATAGTGACGTTCGACGAAATTGCAGATGGAGCCAATGACTTCAACCTCAACGTCCGTCGTTATGTGGACAATTCTCCATTGCCGGAACCGCATGATGTTCGTGCACATCTTGCTGGGGGCATTCCGGTTGCCGAGATTGAATCCAACCGAGCCCTTTTCGAAACGCTCGGTTTCTCGCCGGATGTCCTCTTTGCTCACAGACCTAATGAAGAGCGATACCGTGACTTCAAGTCGAGCATTAGCGAGCGGCCAGCCATCGCCAGACTGATTGAGGCGGATGCCGGATTGCTGGCTCGGACGGGAGCGCTAAAAGACGCGCTGACAGAGTGGTGGGCCTCCCAGACTGCCAGCCTGGTCGCGCTGCCACATGGCCGCAACCTTAACGCGGTGCGCTCTGAATTTCTTCGGGGGTTTACCGAAGCACTGCTGCAACTCGGAGTTCTGAACAATTTCAAGTTATCCGGAGTGGTCGCCGCTTGGTGGACCGAGACCCTGCCGGATTTCAAAACCCTTATTGAAAACAGCTTTTGCGGTGTGGTCGATGGATGGGTCGATGCCATTGCCGACGCCGTGGAAGACGACGACAACGTGGGACCGGCTTTTGATCCTTTCTGTCACAAACTGGTCAAGCGGACTATGGCCGATTACCTCCAGAGAATCGACGATGCCAAATCGGAGATCGCCCGGCTGAAGGGGGAAAAGGAAGCCTTTGAGCAGAGCAATCCGCCGGATGATGCGGATGATGAAGATCTGGCTTCCTGGAACTACGCCAAGGATCTTGAACGCCAGGTCAAAGAGCTGAAGGCTGAATTCAAAGACGTCATCAAAGAGCTGACAAGGCTTGAAAAGGCCGCGACTAAAAAGAAGGCTACCGATGCCGACCGCCGGGCCGCAGAGGCCGCCAGGCGCGAACTGCAACCCTATTTTGATCAGATGGCAGTCCTTGAGATGGAGCTGGCTCCCTACGAGCAGATCAAGACAGACCTTGCCGCAGCCAGAGCCACTTTCCGCGCCCTTACTAACGCCTTTGTCGACGAGCTGAAAAGTCGGTGCGCGGCCATGGCCGAGGATGAGAAGCAGGCATTGGTACTCGAACTTTTTGCTCAGGACCTTCAGGTCGGACTGGATAGCGCAGTAAGAGACAAACAGCAGGAACTGGTTCGTTTCACTGAAAACCTGTGGGACAAGTACGCTTCCTCATTGACGGTGCTCACCGAAAGCCGGGAGCGACTTTCGTCACGACTCCACGACGCTTTGCAGGAGCTTGGATATGCCTATTAGCCAGACAGGCGCACGCATGGATACCGAAGCATACGAATACCTGAATGAATGGCGGGAGGTATCACTCACCTCCGTTGCCGATATCCGTTTCAGCAGTGTCAACAAGGTTTCGCAACCGGGCGAAGAGCCTGTTCGCCTCTGCAACTATACCGATGTTTACAATAACGATTACGTTACGGCGGACATGGACTTCATGCGTGCCACTGCCACCAAGTCGGAAATAGAGCGTTTCGGGCTACAGGTCGGTGACGTCATTATTACCAAAGACTCCGAGACACCGGACGACATCGGCATACCGACAGTCGTAGATACCACCGCGCCAGATCTTGTGTGCGGCTATCATTTGGCCTTGCTTCGCCCCAATCAGGACGAGGTTGATCCGACCTTTCTTGCAAAGCAACTGGCGCATCACAGAATTGCCCGATATTTCGGCCAGCAAGCCAACGGAACAACCCGCTATGGCCTGTCTACCGCCGCCATAGCAAACGCGCCTTTACATCTTCCCCGACCAGAGAACCAACGATCCGCAAGCGCCTTGATGCGTATGGTGGACGCACAGATTGCCCAAACCAAAGCCGTGATTGCAAAACTCACGCAGGTGCGAGCGGGCATGCTGCACGACCTGCTGAGCTACGGCTTGGATGAACACGGCCAGCTTCGCGACCCTATCGCTCACCCAGAGCAGTTCCAAGACTCCCCGTTGGGACTGATACCAGTGGAGTGGGATGTCTTTAGAATTGATGACGTTTCTGAGAAGGTTCAAGACGGAACACATTTTTCGCCAAAATCTACATCTGGGCCAAGGCGCTATCTAACATCAAAAAATATCCGTTTTGGCTATCTTGATTTAGCTGAATGCGGCTGGATCAGCGAAAACGAACACAGAGAAATATTTAGACGTTGCGATGTGAGAAAAGGCGACGTTCTTCTAACGAAAGACGGCGCGAATACTGGCAATGCCGCGATTAACACGCTTGATGATGATTTCAGTTTATTATCGAGTGTTGCTTTTGTTAGGGGGAAGGATGGTCGGTTGGTATCTGAATATCTCTTGAATTACCTTTTGTCACCAGTTGCCCAGAAAAGAATTAAAGATCTCATGTCTGGGAACGCAATCACGAGGTTAACTCTCCAAAAGATAAAGGATTTCACCATTCCCGTTCCAGGGTATGAGGAGCAACGGGTGATTGCTGCTCATCTTGAAAAATGTACAGCAAAAATTAGCGCCTACGCAGCTGAACTTGAAGGCCACAAGAACATCAAGTCTGGCATCCAAGAAGACCTCCTCACCGGTCAGGTGCGTGTTCCGGAAACCATCATCATGGAAGGAGCCGAGAACGCATGAAGTCACGGTCAAAGGAACTCCTGGATCGGGCGATAGCGGCGATGGTGGCCGCCATCGAAATCTACAACAAGCCGGGGTTCCCCTATCGGACGGAGTCGTTTGCCATCCTTGCCATCAATGGCTGGGAACTTCTGTTCAAAGCCAAGTGGCTCGCCGATAACCGCAACCGAGCCAGCAGTCTCTATGTGTACGAGACTCGGGAAAACGCCGATGGGAAAAAGAGCAAAAAGAAATACGTCAAGCGAACCGACGCAGGGAATCCCTTCACTCATAGTTTGAGCTATCTGGCAAAGAAGCTGGTCGAAGATAAAAAACTCGACGCTCGGGCCTGGGACAACATTCAGGTTCTGCTGGAGCTCCGGGATTCTGCCGTTCATTTCTACAACCAGTCTCCGGCATTCCGGGTTCGGCTTCAGGAGATCGGGGCGGCCTGTGCCAAGAACTTCGCCACCACCGTCCATGACTGGTTTGACCGGGAACTGTCAGAGTTTGAGCTGCACCTGATGCCGTTGGCCTTTGTTGATCTGCCGACCACCATGGAAGGTTTCCTGCTCAACGCCGAGGAAAAGAACTTCCTCTCCTTCCTTGAAGCTCTGGACAAGCCCCAGGCCGATCCGGATTCACCCTATTCGGTGACGGTGAACATTGAACTCAAGTTCACCCGATCCAAAGCCAAGGATGCACTGGCGGCTCAGATCACCAACGATCCCAATGCACCGGCTGTGCGACTCACCGATGAACAGATCCGCGAGAAGTATCCCTGGGATTATCAGAAGCTGACCGAAGAGTGTGCGAAGCGTTACAGCGACTTCAAGCAGGATAAAACCTATCACGCTGTTCGAAAAGGACTCATGACCGACTCGCGCTTCGGAACGATTCGCTTCCTTGATCCGGGCAATTCCAAGAGTCAGAAAAAGCCTTTCTTTAATCCCAATATTCTGAACGAACTGGACAAACACTATACCAAAAGCGCCGCGACCAGGAGGGGGAAATGAGCAAAATCCAATGGGAATACAACCTGGTCGAACGGCCTTTCTGTGAACAGCTTCAGAAGATGGGGTGGTCGTGGATTGAAGGCGACGTGGATGTAGCCGAGCTTACTGAACGGGAGAACTTTCGTGAGGTTCTCCTAAAGAGCCGCTTGGCGGAAGCGCTAAGGCGGATCAACCTTCGCGATGGGCAGCCCTGGCTCGATGAAGCCCGCATCACCAAGTCTATTCGTGATCTGTCACCCCCCACCGTTCATCGGGTGATGGAGGTCAATCAAGCCGCGACTGAACTCTTGCTCAAGGGAACCGTGGTGGACGGGTTGCCGGATTGGGACAACTGCAGGCCCCAGCCGATTCGCTATATCGATTTTGAACACCCTGAAAAGAACGACTTTTTGGTCGTCAATCAATTCAAGGTCGAGCTGACCAGCGGTCGGGGTCATGTCATCCCCGATGCGGTTCTGTTCATCAACGGTATTCCGATTGTTGTAGCCGAATTTAAGAGCCCCGGCATTGAAAATCCGATGCATGAGGCGATCAATCAATTACTCCGTTATTCAAACCAGCGCCGCGAGCTGTTCCCAACCCTTTATACCGATAACGAAGGCGTCGAGAAGCTGTTTCATACCAACCAGCTTCTGATCGCCAGCAACTTCTTCGAGGCACGAGCCGCAACCATCGGCGCTCCCCCTGAGGCATATCTGGAATGGTCCGATACCAGCCCGGTTCCCATGAGCACGGTTGCCGAGGAGCTCGGGATCATCTCGGCCAATGATGACCTTGAAGAGGCCAAAGGTGAACTGTTGGCTGTTGGGCCAGAGCAGACAGAGCGCGTAGGCACGCCTCTCTTTTTCCGGCATACGGAACAGCGCCCCGAGGCGTTAAGGAGTGCTCACGGTGCTGGGCTGCAAAGTCAGCAGATACTGACGGCTGGCATGTTGCGCCCGGTGCATTTGCTGGACCTGATCCGCAATTTTACCGTCTTTCAGCAGGTTGATGGCAAGACCCGCAAGGTCGTGGCCCGTTATCAGCAGTTCCGTGCCATTCAGAAGGCAACCCTCAGGCTTCAGGAGGGGCGGACAAGATCGCAGGGGGCTGAACGGGACGAAAGAGGCGGCATCATCTGGCATACCCAGGGCTCCGGTAAGAGCCTTAGCATGGTGTTCCTGGTTCGCAAAATGCGGACCCTGGAGCGGCTTAAGCGCTACAAGATTGTTACCGTCACCGACCGTACAGATCTGGAAGGTCAACTTCGTGAAACGGCTCGGCTCTCCGGCGAGGCCGTGCGGCCCACGGACAAGGACCGGAGTACCAGGGAATCCTCAACCGCTCTGACCCAGCGGATACTGTCCGAGACCACTCCGGATATCGTTTTTGCCATGCTGCAAAAGTATCAAGATGTCGACCGGCAGGCCAAGAACGATGAAAAGATCGCCATGACCATCGTCCGCAAGGAAAAGAAACCGGGCAAGGATGAGCCAGTCGTGGAAAAAGAGGTGACCTTCGAAGAGAGCATCCGCTTCGAGGAGTTTCCTGTCCTCAATGAATCGGACGAGATCCTGGTGCTGGTGGATGAGGCTCACCGTTCACACACCCGATCTCTGCACCGCAATTTGCGCAGAGCCCTGCCCAATGCGGCAATCATTGGATTCACCGGCACGCCGATTCTGAGCAAGGAAAAAACAGAGACCCGGGAAATATTCGGCGACTTCATCGATAAATATCTGTTGCAGGATGCCGAGTTGGATGGCGCAACAGTGCCGATCCTCTACGAAGGCCGGACGGCTGATGGCCTCGTCAAGGATGCTCCGAGCCTCGATCAACTGTTCGAGGATATGTTCCGCACCTATTCAGAGGAAGAACTGGCGGTTATCAAAGCCAAGTATGGTACCGCTGGCGATATTCTGGAAGCACCTTTGCTGATCGAACAGAAAGCAAAGGATATGCTGCGCCATTATGTAGGCGTTGTTTTGCCTGAGGGCTATAAGGCCCAGGTTGTTGCAACCAGTCGCCGCGCCGCCATCGTTTACCGCGAAAAATTGTTGGCTGCCAGGGATGAGCTTGTCAGAGATCTGGAAGGCATTCCCGCCGCGACGCTGGCGCTCCCGGACCATGAGATCGAACTGCTTGATCCGCAACCACGATTCCTTGTGCGTGCGCACGCGCTGCTTCCGCTGATCAGAGGGCTGGATGTAGCGGTCGTCATTTCTGGGAACCATAATGATCCGGAATCGTGGTGGGATTGGTCAAACAAGGAAAAGCAGGACGAATACACCAAGCGTTTCAAGCGCAAACTGGCGGCAGAACGGACAGAAAAAACTGATCCGCTCGCCATGATGGTTGTGAACAACATGCTTCTGACTGGTTTCGATGCCCCTATTGAACAGGTGATGTATCTGGATCGGAAGGTGGTGGCCCATGACCTGCTTCAAGCTATCGCTCGCGTCAACAGAACATACGGCAGGAAGAAATGCGGTTATGTCGTGGACTATATCGGCGTTGCTCGGCATTTGAATGATGCCTTGAAGGACTACGACGGTGAAGATACCAAGGGCGCTTTAATCGATATCAACGTCGAGCTGCCAAAGTTGATCGACCGCAGGAACAGGGCCGTTGCGGTTTTCACTGACCGAGGCATCACTGATCTTCAGACCGAAGTTGAAGCCTGCGTAGATTTGTTGGCGGATCTTAAAATCCGAGCTGAATTCATCAATAAGTTGCGCATGTTTTATGAAACGCTGAATATTTTGGAGCACCGGCCCGAAGTGCCCAACGATGTGTTCCGGGATGCAAAGCTCCTTGGGTTCATTAATAAGGTTGCGGCGAACCTGTACCGCGATCCTGCTCTGAACCTTTTGGGTGTAGCAGAAAAGGTTAAGGCCCTCATTGACGCTCACATATCGGCGCGTGGTGTTGATCCGAAGATACCTCCCACAACGATTACGGACGCTGAGTTTGAGAAAATTCTCCAAGCCCAAAACAACAACCGGGCAAGAGCAGCTCAAATGCAGCACGCAGCCAGGTATCACATCATTGGTTTCAGCAATCAGAATCCGGCGTTTGCTCGCAAGATGAGCGAGAAGTTGGAGGAAATCCTCAAAAGGTTCAAGGAAGACTGGGATGCGCTGGAACGAGAATTGAGAAAGTTCATCGACGAATTACGGCAGGGAGATCGTAATGACTTCCCGGACCTCGATCCGCGTGTTCAAGTGCCCTTTGTTCGTTTGATCCTCGAGGCCTGTTCGGAAGGGCGTAAGCTGGATGACGCGCAGAGAAAGGTCGCCATTACCACAACCCTCGATATCGTCGAAAGAATCCGCCAGGAGGTTGCCAAGGTTGGTTTTTGGAAGAACTCAGACCGTCGTGAACTCCTCACAAAACAAATCGTGAGGGATCTCGATGCCTCCGGAGTGTGTCCTCTTGGAAAAGAGCGGGATATCGCGCAACGGCTTGTTGCCCTTGCCAAAGAAAACCACGAGAACCTGGTAAGAAAATGAACGAAGTGCTTGTAGTCGATAATTTGGAGTTCGAGGTGAGACGGAGCCCACGTCGCAAGACGCTCGGGTTGACCGTTGATCGAGCGGGAGAGCTCGTCGTTCACTCACCGGAAACCGCAAGCGAAGCAGAGCTCCATAAGTGGGTCGAGAGAAAGTTGCTCTGGGTTCACCAGAAACTGCTACGCAAAGAAGTGCATAGTGGTGGGGTTCACAGACTCGAAATGGTAAGTGGAGAAAGCATTGCCTACCTGGGGCAGAACTATCGACTTAAGATCGTCAAGGACCAAGCCACCCCGCTTCAATTCGATGGCCAGTGGTTTTTGCTGCGGGAGGATGACCGATTGGATGCGCCGAGGCATTTTCAGGCGTGGTATCAAGATGCCGGGGCCGAGTGGCTGGATGAGCGTGTCCGGTTCTGGGAGCCAAAAGTTGGTAAGGTTGCATCAAAGATAGTCGTCAGCGAATTGGGCTTTAGGTGGGGGTCTTGCGGCAAAAATAGCGTGCTGCATTTCAATTGGCGTCTTCTACAGTTGCCGGTCTTTCTCGTGGATTACGTAGTTGCCCATGAACTCGTACATCTTCACGAGCGAAATCACACTCCGACATTCTGGCAAATACTGGGCCGAGTGCTTCCTGATTGGAAGGAACGTAAAGATGCGCTAAGCCATCGGAGCGCTGAAATGCTCTGGTGTACTGACAGTGATGAGGCAAATACAAGGATCGAGGAGTAGAAATGTTATGTCCGTGAAGGCTGCCGCCACTGAGGTGCTGAAAAAGGCAAAAACCCCGCTGCACGCTAAAGCAATTGCTGAGCAGATCATCGCTGCTGGGCTCTGGACCTCTGATGGCAAGACGCCTGAAGCCACCGTGAGCGCCAGTCTGTATTCGGACATCAAGAAAAATGGTGACAAATCGACCTTTGTAAAGGTTGGCCCTCAGACCTTCGCGCTTCGGGATTCCACTGAAATATCGAGCGGCGCTGCGCCGGTTCCTGCGACCGTCCAAGAGGCTCCAAAACCTCATCCTACAAATGCGGGGTTCTCCTTCACCGATTGCGCTCAGAAGGTGCTCGAGGAGTTCGGCGGCAAGAAGCCGATGCACTACAAGGAAATCACTGAGAAGGCCCTGCAAAAAGGCTGGCTGGTAACCGGCGGAAAAACGCCCGAGGCCACCATGTATGCCCAGGTGATTACCGAGATCAAACGCCAGCAGAAACGCGGTGAGCGGCCCCGCTTCGTTCAGCACGGCCGTGGCTATGTGGGCCTGAGCCAATGGATGGGGCGAGGTCTCGCGTTCCAAATCGAGCAGCACAACCACCAGGTCCGCAAGGTCCTGCGCGAGCGCTTGCTGGCCATGAAGCCCGGTGAGTTCGAGGAGCTCATCTCTCAGTTACTGGCGGAGATGGGTTTCGAGATGGTCGAGGTAACCAAACTCAGCGGCGACGGCGGCATCGATGTCCGGGGCACCTTGGTGGTCGGTGACGTGGTCCGCATCAAGATGGCCGTCCAGGTCAAGAAATGGAAGCTCAAGAATAATATCCAGGCTCCGGTGGTACAGCAGGTGCGCGGCAGTTTGGGGGCGCACGAGCAAGGCCTGATCATCACCACAAGCGACTTCAGTCCAGGAGCTGTCAAGGAAGCCGCCCAGGCAGACAAAACCCCCATTGCCCTAATGAACGGGGACCAGCTTGTAATGCTGCTGATGGAACACGGCATCGGCGTCCATCGCTCGACGCCTGATCTTTTTGAAATTGATGAAGAGTTTGTAGCAGGAGGCGAGTTAAAAAATGCATGAGAAAGCCTTGGTTCACGGAGCGGTTGCGAAGCATCTTAGCGACGTAGCCGGGCAGCTCGCCGTATTTCTAGAAAGAGTTTTACCGCCGCTGTTTGACGACTGGTGGAACAAAGCGGTCGTAAACACCTTGTCGTTTCAGCAAAAGAGACGGTTGGAGCAACGCAACATCACGTCACTGAGTGGCCTTGACCTCGCTGGACTTCTTCGGGTGTTGGACCAGAACTGGTATCAGATTTCCAACAGCCTGGACCTGACCTCCGAAGCCCGTCACTTCGTCAAGGAAATGCAAACGGTCCGTAATCACTG
>Ga0265293_10012794_pt1 | contig 11043 bp, 10 predicted proteins | sample Munlanlewell138R_FD_192505 | JGI IMG/M metagenome (GOLD analysis project Ga0265293, IMG submission 192505) | Leachate microbial communities from a municipal landfill in Southern Ontario, Canada - Leachate well 138R | ecosystem: Engineered > Solid waste > Landfill > Unclassified | place: Canada... | reverse complement strand
TGAATTGCCTATGAGACTGCCTTTTGCTCCACCTATGTGGGGGCCTAAAATCCACCAATCTAGTACTAGGTACTTGCCTAGAGACCATTGGGCTCCAAATAAAATTCCGAATGTGTTAGACTTTATGTCACCAGAGAGTGAGATTATTTGATCTTTATTATTATCATCTGTGTATTCAACATCAAAATTACTGCCTTCATAACCAGCATTTCGGTAAAAAGGAGCGATATAAAACCCTTGTCCATAACCTTTTTTGCCAAAATAAAAGCGAATCTCAGGAGTAATTGCATAATTAGATAATCTAAAATTATTTACAATATGTTTAGATTCTGTATCGTTATCATCTATAGAGTTAAGAATCTGTTTTTTAAAAGGGAGGTTCCCTTCTGGCATATTCCTGTAAGAGAGCCCTACAGAGATTACTTTGTTTAAGACTCTTTCGTACTGACCAGAGTAATTCCTTATTGGAATTCCAGTTAGATTTATCTTTATAAGATTCATTTTAGGGGAGTATCTATATGAATCATTTTCAGGAGAGATGTCTAATCTACTGATTACACTTGAAAGCCTAGAAGTGGTTAGATGTTTTTGACTATCAAGTTCTTGAGCAGATATTATAGTGCTAAAGAGTAATGCTAGAAAGAGTAGAGAAATGTTTTTCATAGCTAATTGTTTTAGTATTGGCCCTTTAAATATAGCAATATTTGTATTTATTATAGCTAAAAAATATTTTTTTTGATAATAATAGCGAGCTATTTCTATTGCATATGGCTATTTTTGGTTATTTTTGTGACATGGGTAATTATAACTATACAGTTTTCTCTCTCTTAGTATTAGCCTCAAGTTTTATCTCTTTTTTTGTTGCTTATCTGGCTTGTATGCCTTTACAATAATTTTTGAGACTGCCGCTTTAACTGTAGAATTAAAGGTATTATGGGCGAAAATAGGTTATTTAGGAGGTCTTACAACTCCATTGTTTTATCTTTTATTTGTTTTAAGGTTTGTTGGCAATGATAAGCTTCTGAGAAAAAAACCCATTCTGCTTTTTTCAATAGTTCCGGTAACTGTTTATATTCTCACTCTTACTAATGAATATCACCATTTAATATGGAACGGTTACTCTGAAATTTCGCCAAAGACTAACCTTATGGAGTATTATCATGGTGTTGGTTTTTGGATTGGCAATGTAGCATATAGTTACTTTTTATTTGTTCTGGCTTCTATTTACTTAATAAAGTTTATGGTAAAAGAGAAAGTTAAATTTAAAGCTAAACTTGTTCTAATTGCATCTTTATTTCCTTGGGTAGCTAGCCTTTTTTACATTACTGGGTTTAATTTTGTCCCAGGTTTTGATCTAGTGCCATTTGCTATGATTTTAACTGGAGCTCTATTAACTTATTCTATATTTAATGAGACAATCTGTTATCTTTAAGCAATTTGTTCAGGCAGAGCAATCTATGAATCGCTCCTATGAAGGCTCTGGTTTAGGACTCTCAATTGTAAAGCATTATGTTAGTTTAATGGGAGGAAAGATATTGGTAAAATCAGATTTAGATAAAGGGAGCCGGTTTTTCTTTTCATTAAATTACAATTCAGTAGTTATTCCTGAAGATTTATAAAGTCTCTGTGTAGTTACATTAATTTTAGTTAAGAGTATAATAATTCCTATTTTATAACTATCAGGGATACAGTCTGTTAAGTACTTGTTTTTATATTTTTATGTAAGTAATTAGTTAATGGTGAAATTATAATTACCTTGCAAAAAAAACAATGAGTGAATTTTCAATAGGGAACCTAAAATTATCGGTTCCAATTGTGCAAGGTGGTATGGGAGTAGGTATCTCTCTTTCGGGCCTTGCGTCTGCAGTTGCAAACGAAGGTGGAGTAGGTGTGATTTCGTGTGCAGGCTTAGGGTTGTTGTATAAGAAGCACTCCTCAGACTATTTAGAGGCATCTATATTTGGATTAAAAGAAGAGCTTAGAAAGGCTAAAGAAAAAGCAAAAGGAGTTATTGGTGTGAATATAATGGTAGCTCTCTCTAACTTTAAAGATATGGTGCAAACATCTATTGCGTCTAAAGCAGATGTAATATTTGCAGGAGCAGGACTTCCATTAGACTTACCTTCATTTCTCACCAAAGAGAGTATTACAAAGCTAGTTCCTATTGTCTCTTCTACTAGAGCTGCTCTTATTATATGTGAAAAATGGATAAAGAACTACAATTATATACCAGATGCAATTGTGCTTGAAGGGCCAAAGGCAGGAGGACACTTAGGATATAAAGAGGTTCAAATATCGGATAATCACTACTCTTTAGAGGAACTTCTCCCAGATCTATTAATGAATTTGAAATCATTAGAAGAGAAGGTTGGAAGGAAGATTCCTGTAATAGCTGGTGGTGGTATCTATAATGGAGCCGATGCTAAAAAAATGTTAGACTTGGGAGCATCTGCAGTTCAACTGGGAACTCGTTTTGTGACAACAGATGAGTGTGACGCTTCTTTAAAATTTAAGCAGAGCTATTTAAATGCACAAGAGTCTGATATTACTATAATTAAAAGCCCAGTAGGTCTCCCAGGCCGTGCTATTCTATCTAAGTTTCTAGAGAGAGTAAGTAGTGGATTAGAGAAACCTAAAAAATGTCCATTTCATTGTATCAAAACTTGCGATTACAGCAAGAGCCCATACTGTATAATGGTTGCACTCTACAATGCTTTTAAAGGGAATTTTAATAAAGGCTATGCTTTTGCTGGAAGTAATGCATTTAAAGCAGAGAGAATTATGAGTGTGAAAGAGACTATTCAAACTCTTATGGAAGAGGTATCTAGTTTACCAGCTTACTCAAACTCTAAAATAACTCTTCTTAAATAAATGGCTAGTTAGCAATGTTTTATAAGTTATTTAGGTTAAGTAATAAATAAATTACAAATAAATTACAAATAAAATATTGTTTATTGATAATTATTCCATACATTTGCAGGACACAAATTAATAACATGAACAAAGGAACAGTAAAATTCTTTGATGAAACTAAAGGATTTGGTTTTATTAAAGACGAAGAGACCGGAACAGACTATTTTGTACATTCTTCAGGTCTAAAATCAAGAATTAAAGACAACGACGAAGTAACATTTGATCTGGAACAAGGAAGAAGAGGGTTAAATGCAGTAAATGTCAGTTTAGCTTAGTAACAAACAACTGAAAAAGTTTTTATATAAATTTTTTTCAATGTCAAAAAATTAGGATGGCTTTTAAGTCATCCTTTTTTTGTATGTCGGGCATGGTATTAAGGGATCATATGAGAAAGTAGGTGGAGCAATAATTTAGAAATAGATATCTTTGTAAAAAATTATATACAATGGATGCTAATAAAGATCAACTTTTAAGTTTGCTACACCTCATTTTGCCAGAAGAGATACTTGACTATTTTACCATAGTTAATTTGGAGATACGTCCTCACGAGATACATCTGTTTCTTGATGAAAAAAACTGTATTCCAGAAGAGTTTAAGAAAAGGAAACTTATTTCAAAAGGCTTTTATCCTGAATCAGTTATTCAAGATTTTCCGTTAAGGGATAAGCCATTACATCTTCATGTCCGACGAAGAAAATGGGTTGTAGAGTCTACAGGTAAGGTCGTTAGCAAGACCTGGGACCTGACAGCAGATGGCACGCGTTATTCTAAGGAATTCGCGTCTTTTTTAAAAGAATTACTTGGATTCCTACCCAGTTAGCTGTAATTCTTTGGAGCGTATCTTTCACATAGACGGAGCTTTACTGGGCCAACAGGACAAAGATCATTTAAGTGACTACAAAATATGGGACCAAAAAGAGCATGCACACAAATGGGTTTTGTTCCCTTCAAATATAGGTCCTAGACTAAGCATTGATGAGACAAGCCTATCTAATGGAGAGCTTTATACAATATTAACAAATAAAGATGCCAAAGGTAAAAAGGGGGCAATAGTAGCAATGATAGAGGGAACTACTTCTGACTATATTATTGATATACTCAGAAAAATACCTCAAGCGTTAAGAAATAGAGTTTCTGAAATAACTCTTGATATGGCCAGTTCAATGAATCTGATTGTAAAACGCTCTTTCCCTAATGCAGAACAAGTTATTGATAGATTTCATGTTCAGAAACTTGCTTTTGATGCTCTTCAGGAGATAAGAATAGCTCATAGATGGGATGCTATTAACGAAGAGACTAACGATATTCAAAACGCTAAAGAAGATAAAGTTAGATATGTTCCTATACTATTAGAAAATGGAGATACTAAAAAACAACTACTCTTCAGAAGTCGTTATCTATTATTCAAATCACCCGATAAGTGGTCTGAGAGTCAAAAAGAAAGAGCTCGAATATTATTCAATATGTATCCCGATATTAAACAGGCTTTCTCTCTTGTGCACAGTCTTAGATGTATTTATAATCAAAAACATCCTAAAAATGTAGCCATTGCTAAACTAGCTCTCTGGTTCAATAAAGTTGCCGATTCTGGGTTTAAATCTTTTAATACAATTTCTGCAACTATGTACTCTCATTATGATAAGATCTTAAACTTCTTTAACAATAGAAGTACTAATGCTTCAGCAGAATCCTTTAATGCAAAAATCAAAGCTTTCAGAGCTACTCAAAGAGGTGTCAGAGACATAAACTTCTTCCTGTTCAGACTTTGTAAAATTTATGCATAAACTTTCTATCCCACCTTGTTTTCAATTTGATCCAAAATTACTCTTCTTTTTAGAATTTACAAAACTTTACAGGTTATATTACTTTGTCCTATCTGGACTTGAGATTTTCAAGAACGGATTGCTTTAGTTCTGCTATGGCTACTGTGGAGTTGGTTATTGCTCTTCTACTGACTAAGTGGTCTTTGGTGTGGTAGTAGGGAAAAACTTCGCTTGTTAGTTTATCGTTGACTTTTACCATCAAGAAAGCTGTTTAATAATAACTTCTTGTTTTGTATACATACTTATCATTTATTAAGAACGGATAGAATCCATTCATGGTTGTAAGTGGTATACTTTTCGATTGTAATTTGGTGCAGTTTTCAGTTAATATAAACAATCTTTGCGTTGTCGTAATAATTCAAGGTTAAAAACCTTATAAAGTTTCTTTTTATGGATTTTGGAAGTACAGTAGTAGAGCTTAGAAAAAAGCAAGGCATATCACAAACAGACTTAGCCAGCCAGTTAGGTATTCATAAAAATGTATTGGGAAGATACGAACGAAACGAGGTTTTGCCGTCTATTGAGATTGCCCGTAAGATTGCTGATATTCTGGATGTATCACTGGATTACCTTACCGGGAAAGTTGATGTACAAATGGATAAAACTACTCGAAAGCGTATTTTAGAGGTTTCTAAATTTGAGGAAGATGACAGATTACATATTTTCTCTGTTATTGATGCCTTTATTGCTAAAAGAAAAATACAAAGTATCTTATAAAACAAAAGCCCCTGTTTTCAGAGGCTTTTGAGTTATTTGTATCAAATTAAATTTACCATACCATAGTCCAATAAACTACCATATTTTCTTTTTCGGATGTTGCAATGCCCCTTGAGTAACCATTTTGCCACTCTTTTAAAGATTCTGGTCGAGCTTCATTACAGCTTTCTTTCCAAAAATTGCCCGCCTCTGCTTGGATTACATATACCTGCAAATCAGACGGTATAGTATAAATATAGTTGTAATAAATTTCTCCATCTACTATTTTTTTCTCTTCCTTTTCCCCTAAACCAAAATTAAAACTTTCAAAATAGGGAATAGGCTTTTTACCTGCATACCACTGATTGCATTTTGATATAGGAAAAATATCACGCTTAAGTTCTGAAAGATTGATAATGATATTTCTATCATTCAGATACTGATCTTTATACAAAGCATTATTTGGAATAAAAGTGTTTGTTGTATCTGTTTTACAAATAAGATATATATTGCCAAATTGAGCACTACACTTAAAGCTTGGAGGGCTACTAGGTGGAGATGTATGCAAAAAAAGACCATTATCTTTGACATTGTCAGGAAAATGATTTAGCAAACCATTTCGCATGTAATCTTTATCAAAATTCATTTTTTGTTCTTTTAATGAAGCATTCATTTTTAATAAAAAATAGCTCCTCTTTTTATTACAACATCCTGATAAAAAGATTATTAATATCATAGCGATTATAGGCAAGCCTTTATTTTGTTCCATACTTTATTTTAAATTGATTAATCAAACGATTATTTCTCGGATATTGATTCCAGTTTTTATACGTTCTTTTCGTTCTATAATCATGTGTTCCTGATAATCGTTTTGAAAGATTTATAGCACGTGTTGTAAATTTTTTCCAATAATTATCAGTGTATCTTATCCGATAACGAGAAATTTTCTCTGACGAGAGAACATTTGTATTACTTATCATTCCTGTTAAATTATATTTTCCAATCTCCATATTTTCGCTCTTTATATAAGCAACTTTCTCTGTAATGCGTGTTTCTGCTCCATATATTATTGTTATTCCCTTTCCAGGAGAAGTTGGAAAGTAAGAAGAACTTTCACTTTCATAAATGGTTTGCTGGGTAGGTACTAAATCATAACCTTGCTTATCCATAAAGCCTTCAGCATTATTTGCTTTCATATATCCTTCAGCACTTATTAAACCATCAGCGTTTTGCTCCAAATTAGTCAGGCTTTTGTTTTGTGCTAACAAGGCTACATCATTGGTCATTGGCGTTCCATCGGAAAACATTCCATTTTCACCAAGGTGTGCCCAATCTTCGCCCAACTGGCTTTCATCACCTTTCTTTAATTTACTGTTGTAATAAATATCCCCAGTTTTTTCGTTCTGGAACCAGTCAGCACTCATGCCTGTAGGATCAATCAAAACTATTGGATTATTCGCCACATACACATACGGACTAATACTATAATACTTCTCCGCCATTGGGTCCACACTCAACCATCTAGCTATTGCTGGGTCGTAGAACCTTGCTCCGTAGTCTAGGTATTGTAGGTTTCCTACTGTCTGCTCTTCTTTGCCGTTGTATTTATATCTGTTTGCAGAGAGTAGGGAGTAGTTTTGCCCTAGATTTGTTCTCTTTCCAAAGGGGTAGTAGTCGTTCTGCTCTGCTATGGCTCCTGTAGAGTTTGTTATTGCTCTTATACTTCCTAGGTGGTCTGTAGTGTGGTAGTATGGAGAGTATGTTCCTGTTGTATATATTATTTGCCCCGAGGAAAATGATACGCTCTCTAATGTATGGATGCCTTGGGCAATAGAGTAAACCATAGATCCAAGATAAGAGTAACCTGCGTTGGAGAGTGTATCTTCAACTACAGATGCCTTGGTGCCATCACTTAGCCAGCTATAAAGAGCTTTACTCACACTCCCTTGTTTTACTGTTTTAGGCAAGTTAAAAAGATTGTACTCTATTTGCAAGTTTTTTCTTCCATCTACTGTGATGTTTCCGTTGCCATCGTGGCTATATGAGGCGTTAATTGTGCCTGTGATTGAGGTTAGAGTGTTGCCGTTGTAATTGTATATGAAGTTATCTTGTGGGGAACTTGCGCTAGAGCCATATCTTTTAAGTAACTCTATATTGCCGTTGTTGTCATAGTCAATACCTCTTTCGGTAAATGAAGTTTGTGAAGTGCCATTAAGGTAGCGAGTAGTGTTTAATAGCCTTCCCAGCTTGTCATAAGAAAAGGCATAGGCGTTGTTTGTCCCTGCCGCGTGCTGCCACTCTATTTCAGATATGTTACCACTATACAAAGAGACAGAGTTTGCATAAATAGGGTCATAGTACCTAAGAGTCATGCTGAAGATATTAGCCCCACTTTTTGCTGTATTTTTACTCTTTAGCCACCCTTGTGTGTTGTAAGTTAAATCTTCCTTTACCCCATTACCATATGTCTTAGCAATGAGCTTTCCTAGATTGTCGTAGCTATATGATACTGTAACACTCACCTGCGAGTTTACGCTAGTTGTTTCAGATAACAAACGGCTCCTGCTATCGTAGTTGTAGTTTGTTAATTTAGTATCTGCACTAGCACTACTACTGCTTTGGTGGCTCTCGTAAAGAGAGAGGATATTACCAGTAAAATCGTACTTGTAGCTGGTGCGAGAAGTACCTCCCAAGTGATTCTTCTCTACAGTCTGAATAATCCTTCCCAAGTAGTCGTAGTAGAAGGCTCTCTCTACGTTTTTTGAGTCTGAGAGAGAAGACTCTCCTTCAAGAAGTGCTACTCTCTCATATACTTTACTGCTATGGATGTTTATTGTATCTAAATCACTGCTGCTAACAACTCCGCTCACTGGAGTGAACCCAAGATAAGAGGGTACTGTAAATGCAGGAAGAGAGTCGGGGCGTGTCTCAAGTGGTATCCCAGAAGTTATTGTCATAGAAGATTCAGGGGTACCACTACATGGATATGAGTAGACAAACTGATATGCACCTGAGGGATCTACCTGGGTTAGTGACTGTGCTATGTCCATAAAAACATCGGGTATATAGTAGTACTTTATCTCTGGGTAGTTAGGATCACTACATATATAATAAATAGATTGCACATTATCATCTTCTTGCAAATAAAACCCATAAGGGACATAATAATAGGCTCCCCAGGGTATTATTAGAGTTGTATCTACCTGCATATAGACACTGTTGCTCAAGGGAACCAGATACTCCTTCTCTCTATATACAGGCATATATTCACCTCCTCTATAACGAATGCTCTCCAGAGATTGCACAGGAGTATAGGAGCTACTATTAAATGGGATATCTACTCTATCGCTCCCAGCTGGATTGGGATAAGTATTTATGGTGTTATTGTATGCTTGCTGTATTTGAGCTCTGCTTAAAGAGGTATTAATAAGGCTCCTTTCTACCAATCTGTTAATATTGTCGTACACCATAAACATCCAAAGGTTGCTCTCTCTCTGGTTCTGGTCTTGACTCATAACCACTCTATCTCCCTTGTCATAGATATAGTACTCTGTCCCTTTGGAGGGGATGCTCTTTTCTATTATGTTGTTCTTACCATCATAAGTGTAGATATAGCTATATTTACTTCCTATCACAGACGAACTCAAAAGCGTACCACTCTGCGGTAACAGAGCTGCTCCTTGGGGCGAGATAACCCAGCTTAACCTGCCTAGGTTGTCATAGCCATAGTAGGTCTTAATCCAACCTTTATTATCTTCAAAAGTGCGCTCCATTACTTTTCTTGAAGATTTGTCGGTAAAGGTCTCGGTAATTGAGCCATCTTCGTTGGTTGCTTGGTTGCAGTATAAATCTCCTGCACTATAAGTAGATATTGTTATAGTGTTATCACTGTTAACATCTAACTTTTTTACCTGCCCTAATGTGTTAGAGAGATATGAGTATGTCTGAGGCCTATTGGAGTATGTACTCCCTGTATTATACTGCTCTGTAACTCTATTTAGAATAGAGGGCTCGTAGCTCTTTCTGTAATAAGCATAAGAGGCCTCAGATGAATTGATGTAAGAGGTATAAAAGGATTCTTGTGAAGAGAAAGGGGTACTCTCTTCTACTGTACCACTGTTGCTCAACGAGACATAAGGCAGATAGCTTTTGGCATCGTCTCGGCGCATATTGTCATACCATATAGGTAATACTATGTTCTTGCCGTTAGGAGAAGCTCCAACATTGATTATTTGGTATGGATAGCCTAGAGCATCATAAAAAGTAATGTCTTCTATATAACCTCCAGAACTGTTGATATGTGTCCTTATCAGCTTCCAGTTACCTGCTATATTAAGCTTTTCATCTGCAGAGCAGGGTAACACTATAAATGTGCAGAAGATATATATCGTAAGGAGATATAATATTCGTTTCATTGTTTTGTTATTTAGAGTTTATTGTCAGGAGAGTAGAAAATAGTATTCTGAGGCAAGTTTTTAGAATCTTTTATAGAATTGAGCTTGCCGCTAGAGTTATAGTCATAGATAGTAACCTTACCAGAGGGGTCAGTAACTTTGCTAAGGCCTACAAATGGCTTGTAGTCATAGAGAGTGGCCAAACTGTTGGGATATGATGTTCTAAGGGTAGAGTGCATGCCACTAACTATAGGCCCTGCCAAAGGGTTATCTAAGATGCCAGATAGCCCAGGGACACTGTTTTTGAGAGTGTATACACTCATATTATTTACTTTAGCAACCAAATATAATCCATTGTAACCCCATACATAGCTGGTATATATATTATTTCTACTTTTACTCTCTAGTATATTACCTTTACTGTCAAAAGAGGTGTACTCCACCTCTGTATACCATCCTGAGGTACTATTGTCGTAAAGCTCTACTTTAGACAACTTAATTATAGCCTTGTTAGTAGAGACAGGATTAATGTAGGTGTATCTTTTCCCTGAAATTTGTATTTCACTACCAATACCGTTTTTCTTGATATATACCATCTCAGATAAAGGATAACCAATAACATTGCTATCTATCATGGAGCGATAAACAGAGGAGGGAGTAATCTGTGCTGCACTTAAATTTTTAACGTACTGGTATTTTGTTATGATACTGTCTCCTTTACTATCTCTGGTAGCCACTCGTACAACCTGCCCGTATGCGTTATAGTTGTACTTTATATCCTTAATAACTTCTGTACCATTGCGGTTCTCTTTTGTTGTTTGCCCTATGAGTTTGTAGTTGTCTATGAATTTCATATAATAACCAAACTTTCTTATTAAGTATGCTGGCAAATAGTCTTTAGAAAGAAAACCCCCAGAGTTATAAGTGTTAGATTCTATGTGAATAGGTGCTGTAGAAGATTCTGTAGAAAAAACTTCTTTCGATAAAAGATTTCCTCTTTCTGATTGTTTTGATGAGATAGGAGTAGTCAAATCAACCAATGAGTTGTTGTTTATCCTCCAAAAATCGTTAATGCTATAAAAGGGTTCATTAACTACGTCTATAACATAGACTCCATCTGAGTAATTATTTGATAGGGTACTATTTGTAAAGTTGTAGACTACTTTACTATTGTCACTGTGCAACTCAGTGACTTTAGACTATTCTATATGAGTACT
>Ga0265293_10012793_pt1 | contig 11043 bp, 18 predicted proteins | sample Munlanlewell138R_FD_192505 | JGI IMG/M metagenome (GOLD analysis project Ga0265293, IMG submission 192505) | Leachate microbial communities from a municipal landfill in Southern Ontario, Canada - Leachate well 138R | ecosystem: Engineered > Solid waste > Landfill > Unclassified | place: Canada... | reverse complement strand
AGAGTATATCAAAAATGATATATGAGAATGGTGTATATCCCTCTCAAGGTGTTAGACCATTATATTCTACTATATCTATGTTAATCGAAAATACATTACCATATTTTATTTATAATAGTATATTAAAAAATACAAAAGAATTTCTTTTATATGCAGGAGATAATAAAATATATACCTATATATGTAATGAATATTATGATAAATATGTTAGGATGGATTTGAAAAATATAAAAGATAGTATATCAGAAAATCAAATGAGCTGTGTTACTATTCATGAAGTGGGTCATGCTGTAGCCTATGCGGTGCTTTTTAAAATATGCCCTCTTCAAATATGTAATAATGGTATTAGTGGTGCAGATGGTTTTACAATGCCACATTTTCTTTATGGTAGTTACAATAATTTATTAAATCAAGTTAAAGTACTTTTAGCAGGAATAGTAGCTGAAGAAATTATATTTGGTGATACACTTAAAACTGATGGTGCTACATCAGATATATCAAGTGCTACATCACTTGTATCATCTATAGTACGTATATATGGAATGAGTTCATACAATGGAAAAATTTTACCTATAACACACGATAATGCTAAAGTGTCTATGACAAACATAGAGGATACAAATATTCTAATAAATAATATATTATCCATTCAAAAAAAAGAGGTTGAAAAAATATTAAGAGATAATTTAAAATTATTAAAAGTAATAGCAAAGGAATTGTATGAACGTAAAAATATGGATAATGTACAATTTTATAATTTAGCTGTGAATTATTTAGATGATATAAGTATTCAGGATTCTTCTTTTAAAATTATTGATAATTATAAAGAAATATTTGATGATTTCTTGCTTAATTAAATTAGTTAATGAATATTGTGAATATAGGATATGCTCAAAATGAATGAAGAAGAATTGATAATTGCAATAAAAGATTATTTTGAAGATTATGGATATATTATTAGTGATGATACAATTATAGAAGGTTTAATAGATTATTTATCTGAAAGAGGTTTTAAAATAATAGATATAATTAAATAATAAAATAAAGGAATTAGAAAAATGAAAGTAATATATCTTGATGATTTAGTAGATATATGTGGATATTTCAATGGTAATACTATTGTTAATAATGGCTATGGTTGTAATCATCCTGATTGTACAGAAAAAGAAATAGTTAAAATAGATAAAGATGGTGAAGAACATTATACTAAAGAATATATAGAAAATACAATAACAAAAATTGCATTAAGGAAAAAATATGGTAGTTATCAAAATATTAAAAAAGCATTAGAAACCGAAGAGGGGTTAAAATATGCAAAAGAAATAAGAAAAGTAAAAATATTTGATAATGATTTTTTAAAAGACTATAATTGTAAATTACAAGGAAGTTGTTATGCAAGAAGTTGTCCTGTAGCAATAGAATGTGATTTACAAGATTTAAAGAAATACGATAAAGCACTATATGAAGAATGGAAGAATGAAAGATACGACCCATCAGAAACAGGTGCCAGTTTAATGTTGATAGATGATAAGGAGTTTAAATAATGGAAAGTTTTTTTGAGAAAGTTTATATCAATCAACAAAAGTTTAAAACTAAAGAAGGATATTTCGATATAATAACAAAAAATATACAAGAATTATCTAAAATTACTTATGTTACAGTTGGATGTGTGTTTAATGAAAATAATGTTGATATGTTTTTAGATACTATTTATTTTGCTGATAGTCTTGGGGTTAGTGATATAAGAATAATATCCTCTGCACAGTATAATAAAATGATTGATACACTTTTAAAAATACCTGATTACATAAAAAATAAATATCCTATACTAAAATATAGGATAAATAATTATTTAAAAAATAGAAACGTAAGAGGCATTCAAAAAACTGATTGCCATAAATGTTACCTCATACTTGATGATATGGCTGTCAAGGAGGAAAATCATTACCCATGTATAATAAAAATGAGAGAAGGTTGTGAGGCAATAGGAAGTATAAACGGAAATTTTAGAAATGATAGATTAAATTATTTTTTAAATACAGATACTTATCAAGATGAAATTTGTAGAAATAATTGTTTAGATGTATGTATAGATTATAACAACACTACTAATTACTTTGCACAATAGACATTATTAAGAAATATATAAAATAATAAATAAGGAAGGTTTAAAAAACTAATGAGAAAAATAGAAAAAATAACAATACCTGAAAAGGTTGTAAAAGAAGAAACTATTGAAAAAACAAAATATTTTTGTGATATATGTGGACAAGAAATAAAGAATTATAGTTATGGAAATAAATGTATATGGTGTGATATAGATATGTGTGATAAATGTTCAGTCGAAGAACCATGTTCAGGAGATTATCCAAATCGTTTTTGTATATATTGCTACAAAGAATATATGAATTATTATGAAGAATTAAATAAAATAGATGATATGTTATTAGAAAAATATAAAAATATTGCTATAGATAGGAGAAAAAAATGAATCGCATTAATACATGGCAACAAGGATATTTTGTAGATAATAAAAGATATTCTAATTGGAGTGATGAAGAAAAAGAAAATGCTGATAAAGAGGAAAGAAAAAGAGTTAGACCTTATCCTACAGGTAATGTAATATGTATTTGTAGCAACGAAGAAGATGCTAAATGGATTGCAAGTAGATTAAATTTAGCTTCTGATTTAGAAGAATTAACCTATAATTATACAACAGGGAAAGAGGTAAGAGTAATGGTATATATATAAAGTTTTCTACAAATATACAATGTAATGTAGGAGGTTATTACCAATTAGATTATAATAATAAACAATATTATTTTGAAGCAATATCTTTGGAATTTACAGGTATTAGGTATATATTAGAATGTGCTGAAATTGGTTACTGGGCTAAAAAATTAGATAGAGAAAAAAATATAAATTATCTTGACATAGTAAATAGAGGAAAACTAAAACTTATAACAGATGAAAAATTAAAAGCAGAAATATATGAAGAATCATGTTGGATGTGATTTATTGTTAGTTTTAGTCATTTATTGTTATTCTTAGTTATTCTTAGTCATTTATTGTTATTCTTAGTTATTATTAGCTTAGTAAAGTGGTTATATTAATGGTATTTTGTGTTATTAAGTGGTATAATGTGGGGGTAATTGTATATTTTATGTAGGGTGAAAATATAGAGGAACTGGGGATATTAGTAGCCATTTGTAGAATTTATGTTAATAACTTGTTAATAACCTGTCAATAACTTATCAATAACTTGTTAATAACCTGTCAATAACTTATCAATAACTTGTTAATAACCTGTCAATAACTTATCAATAACTTGTTAATAACTTGTTGATAAAGTGAAAATTTTTATTGTTGTTTTTAAGATGGGGGTTTTTGTTATATATGTATTTAGAAAGATGGGGGTGAGGGGTTTTCATAATGTTTTTTTTTATTTTCTCCTCCTTTTATAATGAAAAATATTTTAAACTAAATTTTACATTATTATTATTAATAATATCATCAGTGACAATAATTTTTATTTTACTTCCAAAAATTGAGGAGAGTTTTTGAACATTACAGCCTCCCTTTCCAATACAAAACCCTGCCCAGTTTTTTGGGACTTCAATACACGGTGTATCAAAGAACACCTTGTGATAGTTGTTATAAAAAACTGGCACCTTTTTATTAACAATGTCATCAAGAATTTTTTTCTTATTAAGAATTTCTTGACAATACTCCAAATTTCTTTTTACTTCAAATGAACTATCGTTTTTGATAGTTATCTGATCGTTTCCTATAGAGGCTACATAACTTTTAACAGTTATATTATTTCTTTTTAAACCAGTTATTATTTTTTGTGCTTGGAATTCACATGTATAGGGGCTATCCTTTTCACAGATGACCTTGTATGGTATATGATTATCATACATAAATTTTTCTATTAACATATCGTTCTCGCAATATTCTTTTGTATAGAAATTTATTTGGAAGATGACTTCATCATCCAAATTGTCATCAATTAGCCTGATTATATCAGGATTTTTTGATGATGGGTTTAGCCCGCTTATATACATTGCAGTTGCACGTGAGCAATCAGCAATGTCTTTGCAGTCCCACTGCACGTCCACAAAAGAGTCGATTAATTCTTTCACTTTATTTTCATCAACGATTACTGGTAATCCCTGACTTCTAATAATTTCTAATTGATGAAGAATTTCTTCTTCAGTAGGCAAAGAAGACAATCCAAAATATTCTGAGGAATACTCAATAATTACTTCAGAAATAACTTGTTCCCAGCAATTTTTAAGTCCCGGCTTAGCAGGAAACTTACATAAAAACGCTGGGTCTGTACCCATAGAAAGGATGAACTCTGCGGAGGTAGGGATAACCACCTCTGCTATTTTTGCTAATCCCTCTTTGTAGAGTGAATTGAGGCGATCTAACGCCTCATTATATGATTTTATTTCTTTTAATATTTTTGTCATTTTAGTCTCCTTTTCGATAAGGTTTATTTTTTAAAAGTTTTTCACTTCCTCATCTTTATGCCTATATATTAACACTTTTTTAAAAAAAAGTCAAGTGTTTTTTTAATATTTATTGTAAAATATAAGTAAAAGTTGAGAGTTATTTGTACTAAAAAGATGTATAGTATAAAATATAAGAGAAAACAGTTAATTGTAAAAAAAAGACTTGGTAAATTTTATTATTTGTATTAATATATATAAGGTGCCGAAAGTGATATTTTTTATAATTTATAATTAAGTTTTATATTTTTTTTTACTTTATATAAAATAATGTGGGTAGTACATTATTTCAATATGGTTTAGATAACAATATTATTTTAAAAGGAAAATTAATTATGGAAGATATTATTAAAAGTATTTTGTCAAAATTTCCTAATTTAAAAATCAAAGTTGAAGAATTTAATCATGATTATTTTATTAGTATTAATAATGATGAAATATACAATTCTGAAGAATATTTGAAATTTATAACAAGATTAAAATATGATTTATTCAAGCAAAAAGGGGTTGTAAATGCATTTTTCGTATAAAACCACGTTAAAGCTAAAAATAACGCACAGCGTCAAGATTTACCTTATTAGAGAGCATTTTAATTATACATACAGATTGGTTTAGTACAAATAAATTCTAAAATGCTTGACTTTTTTTAATATTAATGTTAATGTGTAATTATAAAAGATTAAATAGGAGTTTAAAAATGAAAATTAAAACAGAAAAAGAGTTTTTTAACTATCTTAAAAAAATCAAATGTTGTGAAAAAAGAATTGCTTGTGTGAAGTCTACAAATGCTTTTGAAAAATTTAGAGAATATCAAGGTAAGACTTTAGAAAAAATAGTTTGTAGAGATGAAGAAACTTTTAAAAATGTACAAATTTTTTTAACTAATTTAAAATTAGTAAAATGCAAGATTTTAAGATTGGAAGATTCAGATAATTTTTGGGAAGAATATGAATATGATGAAAACAATGTTTTAATCAAAACTTTTGATAGTGATGGATATGAAAAAATATTTAATAAAAAGAAAGAATTAGAATTAGAGATTTTTGAATAAAAAAAAATAATTTATAAGGAGTTTTAAAATGGCAAATTGGTTGATTAAATTAGACAACAAGCTAAGAAGATGAAGGTGTGATTAAACCTGTATTAGATAAAAAAGGTAAATTAGAGTGTATAAAATTGGTATGGGATTCAGAAAATAATTATAGTGAAGATGATGACTTTGAAGATGATGACTTTGAAGATGATGACTTCTAATAGTAAATAAAATAACAAAGGAGTTATAAGATGGAAGATTTTACAAAACAAGAAATATATTGTCCTTTTTGTAAGACTATATCTCATTTTATTCTAAAATATGAAAGTTCTTATTGTGATGGAAAAAAACAGTGTCCTAATTGCAAACATATATTTTCATCCTATGATGATTACAGACTTATTGATAGTAACTATGTATATAAAAAAACTTGTAAATGCGGTAATAAAATTATTCTTTTATCACAAAAAGATAGAGAACCTGAATATTATGCTTCTATACAAGTATTTTGTAGTAAATGTAATGAATTAAATACATTTGATATTGCTGTTAATTAATTTAATTAGAGAAGGTGTTTTAAAATGGTATATAATAAATTTAAAAATTTAGAGGATAGTGAAAATGCAAATGGTTTAATGAAATTTGGGAAATTTTAGATGTTGTAAATAAAAAAGGAGTTAAAGAATGATTATATATTTTTTAGTTTGGAATATTTTTATAGGTATATGTTTAAATATTATTTTTATTATATTGTTTATAATAGATATACATTATGAATTTAAAATGAAATTTACTGAATATTATAAAGACTTTCTTTTAAGCAAGTGTATTACTATATTAATAATAAGTGCCATTACTTTGATAAGTTCATTTTCTTTATTAGGTATAGATAAAATTGATAAATATGAATATGTTAATACTATAGAGAATGTACAGATTTATGATATTAGTGAAGAGCATTTAATCACTGATAAGGGAAATTTTAATAATGTTGGTATTGACTGGAACAGTGATATGAATTATGATAATAAGGTTAATCTTAAAATATATCAAGTTAAGAAAAAATGCTATAAGGTTTTATTCACTGGTAAGGATTATAAGATTGTTATAGAATAAAAGGTGTATAATATGGAGAAAAAAACTAATATAAAACAAAAAGTGTATTGTCCTATATGTGAACAGATTTCTAACTTTACAGAAATTGAATCAGAATATGGTGCATTATTTAATGAATGTCAAAATTGTAAGAGCAGATTTAACTATTATACTAATTCTGATTATGATATATATGAAAATTATGTATATGAAAGTAAATGTAAATGTGGTAATACTATAACAATATTAAGTAGTGAAGATAATAATATACACCGATATAACTATATTAAAGTTATTTGTAATAAATGTGGTGAGCTTATTCAATTTAAACTACCTTAATATTTAGATAAGGATATTAAAAAAATGGATTATGGTGAAAAAATACTAAATAGATTGATAAATAAATATAAAGAAATGTCCTTAGAAGAATATGAAGAAAAATATAATGAAATTGATAATGATACAGATGTTAAAATTATTACTAATTTAGACGACTTGAAAAATATCTGAATAAAGGATTATAAAATGGACAGGGAGAAAAAGGTATATAGGTTTTGTAATAGAATGTATGATAGTAAAAAAGGTTATTACAATGGGTCTAATGATTGTGCTATAACAAGTACAAGCGAATGTGGTAATAAGTTTTATATTACTATCAAAAGACATAGTATAAAGCCTCCTTTAAGATATATTACTATTGTTAAAGATAAGGGTTTGGTATATTCCAAACAAGGTGATGTTCTTCGTACTGTTCCTTTTGTACATATTTTAGAGAAGATTGAAAAATTAAAAAGTGTTAAGAAGAAATTAGGTATTATAAAAGAGATATTTAATTTTATGGGTTTTAAGTATAGATTAAAAGATATGTTTGATGCTAATAAAATTCTAAGTCATGACAATGTTAATAAGATATACAATACACAACTTTTTAAGGATTTTATTATACCTGAAATCTATAATGGTTTTTATTTAACTTACCAATGTAAGAGAATATATAATCCTGATATAAAAGTTATGGCAAAAAAGATATTTAGTAAGGTGAGTAAATACACTATAAAATATGTTTATAAAAATTATAACAATCCTGAAAGACTTTTAATTGTTTATCTATTTAAGTGCCGAAGGTTTAATAATGGTGAGTTGATAAATATTAGTAAGATTGTATTTGATAATAGTAGGTTTTTTCAGACAAGTTATGCAATGGGCTATGCAATGGGCAATGTTTTTAAACATCTATATAATATTTTAAAATATATAGATAAAAGGAAGTTGTATAATTACCTATTTAAGAATTTTAACTCTAATAACCTGATTATTGTTACTGATATAAACAAAATGTGTTTAAAATTAAAAGAGAACGGGAATAATATTGATATAGATGGCTATAAATCTATAAAAGAAATTCACGATGATATATACCATCAATATAGAAATATGAATATAGCTAAATATGAATTTGACAAGGTATGTTTTGATAATGATAGTTATGAATATGAATCAGGAAGTTATAGAATAGAAATACCTTGTAATACAGATAAACTTATAGAATACTCCACTAAATTGAAAAATTGTATCTCTTCTTATAATAGAAAATTTCATAATCTAAATTGTGTATTGTTAGCAGTATATGTAGACAATGTTTTAAAATATAATATAGAGCTTGTTAAAAATGATAAAGATAATTATACATTAAAACAATTTTTAGGTATAAAAAATAACAAACCTGACAAAAAAGACTTATTAGTAGTTACAAATATATTAAAAGATTTAGAAATAAAGACTAAAAATCAGCCTATAACAACAAATATTATCTAAAACCTATCTAATCACATAAAAACTAAAAATAATGCACAGCGTCAAGATTTACCCTATTAGAAAGCATTTTAATTTAAAAAAGAGGGTATGGCTTGACAAGAACCATACCCGATAAGGAGAGTAAAAAAACAAAAAACAGAAAATAGAATCAATTACTTTTATCTTGCATATTAGCACCTTGTAATTAATTCTATATGTAACCTAAAATAATAAAAACGACCGAGCTGTGAACCCAGCCGTAATTATTAGTAATTCGACTTAATTTAAAATTAAGCTATTAAATCACAGTTCAATAAGCACTATAGTATAAGTGAACTACCCAAAGCTAAAGCATTGGGCTTCCTGCTTCATTGTCCAAACTTACACTTAACTAAAAATTTAGCTAAATGCAGGGGTTTTAGACTCCACAGGCTTAACATCGGGTTGTCCCAACCCTAAAATTTATTCAATATGTACACTATAACATAAATAATAAAATTTGTCAAGTCTTTTTTTAAAATATTTTTATTTTTTTTTATATAACCTTTCTCCTGACTTCGGGACAATGGTATTTTAATCTATACTATATACCTTTTTAGTATAAATAACTTCCAACTTTTACTTGTTTTTTACAATAAATATTAGAAAAACACTTGACTTTTTTTAAAAAATATATTATTATACATCTATAAAAGATTAAGGAGATAAAAATGACAAAAGCACAGCAGATTAAATTAGACAATCAAGGGTTTTTTATAACTAAAAGAAAGGCGGGGGATAATTATGAAGTAACCTATATTGACGAAAATGGTAATATAACTACAGAGGGGGCTTTTAAAAAGCAAAGAATACCTTTTGTAGAATTCTTATTAACTTATATTAATATAGGTAGAGGCAAATCAGTCTCTCTAAATTCTCAAACTACAGGCTTGATTGAAAATAGATTAAGTCAAGGCGTGAATATATGGCAATGGTTTTATTCATTACTAGAAAATCCTTCTCACGATGGATTAGATTTATTCTTTCACGTCAAAGATAGTGAAATACAAAATAAAATAAGTGCCGTAAACAACTATAAAAAACCTACAGAGATGACAACCATAGATTATCTTAAAGCAGGCTTGTCTGAATATAGGGAAAGTAAATCATCAAACAATCTTGCACAATATTTAAAAAAAGCATATTGCTTAATGAAAGGTATATCTATATATGATTATACTATAGATAATATACCTTATGCAATATTATATTATAAAATTGAAAAAGAATTTGATGATATAAAAGCATTAGATAATTTAGAATGGTTTTTAAACAATCTTATTCTAATAGATAATGTTATATGCTTTTTACCATACGATTGGAATATGTTAAAATAAAAGGAGTAACAAAATGAAAAAAACATTATCGGCGAGTACATATCTTAAAGAAGTATTAACTAAGTTTGACAAGTGCCGTTCTTATAAAAGAAGGATAAGGATTATAACAAGAGCATTAAAATATCTTTATTGTTATTATAACGACAAGAAAAGTTTTAAACTATCTATAGAGCCAATATCGTTAAGGATTGTAGAATATGATATTGAGCGAGTTAAAAATCTTGACAAGAGGATAAACAATATACTTTGTATAGTATCATATAATTTAGTTATAGTTAAAAATAGAATTTGTTACTTACCTGAAGGAGTTTTATAATGAAAAGTGAATTAAAATATATATTAGAGATGTACAAAACAACTAAACAAAAAAGGTATTTGTTAAAATACTTTCAATTGAAAGGATGGATAAAATGACTAAAATATTTGACACTAATCATAGTGTAGACCGCTTTTTAGACAATATCAGATTTCCTGAAATGAAAGATGACTTTGAAGATAACTTACATTATATTATATATGATGCAATAAATGTTATCAAGACTAAACATAAAAATCAAAGTGGTAATTATGGTATTCATAGCAAGAGCAGGGGTATAGGGGTTATTATAGATTACCGCCCTTATAATAAAAATATAAGAGATAAAGAAAATCATGCTTTTATAGTTACTATATTACCAATAAGAAAGTTTCATAAGTTTAAAGATTCTGATATTGCTATTATAGTAGAAAAATTGATGAGTGAATGGTTTAAAACAGAATATAAAAATAGAAAATTGACCGAAAGTTATAAAGGTAAAAATAAGGCTTATTATATACAAGAGAATAATTTTTATGTTACTTTTTTCGATGGTTGTTATTATGATTGCAATATATTAGATTTTATAGTAGTAGAATAAAAACACTACACAAACTTTAAGTTAATTCAACTTCCAACTTTTACTTGTTTTTTACAATAAATATTGCTAAAACACTTGACTTTTTTTTAAAAAAGTGTTAATATGTACTTATAAAAAGATAAGGAAGTAAAAAACTTTTAAAAAATAAACCTTATCTATATAAGGAGTTTAAGATGACAATTACAGTAAAAACAAAAAGCGGATTAGAAGCAAAGTTTGAAACATATACAAACTGTGGGAGAGTTTGTATTAAAGGTTATAAGATTGAAAAAAAAGGAGATTCATACTATGTGTTTATGAACCAAAAACAAGGGAAGGAAATATTCAATGTA
>Ga0265293_10012789_pt1 | contig 11045 bp, 8 predicted proteins | sample Munlanlewell138R_FD_192505 | JGI IMG/M metagenome (GOLD analysis project Ga0265293, IMG submission 192505) | Leachate microbial communities from a municipal landfill in Southern Ontario, Canada - Leachate well 138R | ecosystem: Engineered > Solid waste > Landfill > Unclassified | place: Canada... | reverse complement strand
TGACTCTATTTAGTTGGAGAATATTTTAATGAACCTACACCTATTATAATCTATTCATTACACTATTTCTATAGTCAATAGGACTCATTTTTAATTTAGAAACGATTCTTGTTGTGTTGTAATACTTAATGTATTCATCAATGGCTTTCAGTAAATCTTCAACGTCTTTATATTCATCTTCATGTCCATACCACATTTCCATCTTCATTCTTCCAAAGAAATTTTCAGTTGGACTATTATCCAAACAGTTTCCTTTTCTACTCATCGATTGTATGATCCCTAGTTGTTCAAGCTTTTCTCGATACCTTGAATTTTGATATTGAATGCCTTGATCAGATTGAATCATCATACCTTTGATTTGATCTCCGTGTGTTTCTTCAAGTTGCTTTAGCATAGACATAATTTTATCCATCTTTGCATCTTGTCCTGCAACATATGCTAATACTTCACGTGTATTAAAATCGATGATTGGAGATAAGTATATAGACTCTTCATCAAGTGAGAATAAGCTCACATCTGTACCTGCTTTTTCATAGGGTTGTGATGTCATGAAATTTTGACTCATTTCATTGATTCTTGTACCACCATGATCACCTTCATATGAATTGTATTTGCGCCATTTTGGCTTTCTCATTTTGAGATAGCCTTTATCTCTCATGATTTCATTGACTTTATTCTTACCAATATGATACCCTAGTTTGATTAATTCCGTATGAATGCGTTGATACCCCATTCTTTTCTTATGTTTATCTATGTATAGATAATCAATCACTGCTTTGATGGCTTCATATTTATCTACTTTTTTCTTTTCTTGTTCATTATGATAATAATAAACTGAACTTGGCATCTCTGATATTTTTAGAAGGACTTCTAATTTAAATGTCTTCCTTAACTCTGTAACAATTAAAGCTTTTTCTCTACTTGTTACGCCTTCTAGTCTTTGGGTTAAGGAGTGCGATTTTTTTAGATATTCTATTTCCGCTTTTAACCTTTCGTTTTCTTCAGCTAATTTCTTATCAACGATGAGTCTTGCTCTTTCATCTTTTAATACATAGTTCTTTCTTGGATATGTATCTTGTACACCTGCTTCACCTTTTCTTTTATATACTTTCATCCAACCACCTAATATAGTTGGATCAGGAAGTCCTAGATCTAATGCCACACTTCTCAGTGATTCTTTGCCCGATAAAACCCTAGAAATCGCTAGAAGTTTTGTATCCCTGTAATACACGACGTCCTCTCGATTCAAAAAGACCTCAGATCCAAACTTCTTGTAGAGGTTGATCAAATACTTCAGGTTTGTGATATCATAGTTTCCATTTTCTTCACAGATGTGTGAAAGTGATTTCCCTCTTAATACATGGTCTTCACACATCTTTAATCTATCTTCAAATGTTAATCTCATATAAAAAAGACTCCTTAGTTTAAGATCAGGTACCATTATTATACCTTCTCTCCAACTTTTTGGAGTCATTTCATTAATTTTTGGTGGAGATGAGGGGAATTGAACCCCTGTGCAAGATACTTTTAAACATACTTTCTACATGTTTAGTCTATTTATGAATTCATCCCATGAACTAGACAGACAAAAGTTCATGGTCATATCCTAATTAATTTCTTTTATCAAACTAGGCGATTTGATAAGTATAACTTACTAAATTGGACCGCGTATGAACCGTAAGTAAATTCATAGTTGGCTCGCACCTATTCTTAGGCAGCGTAAGAAAAATTTTGGTTTCCGGTTATTAAATAACCTCGGCTTTTTTACATGAGCAACCATGACATGCTTATATGTCTATCCATACCGTGACGAATCCAGAACATCCCCAGCGCATTCATATTACACTAAATTAAAAAAAAAGTAAAGAAAAAGTGCAAAAAATGTACGAATGGGACATATACGCCCTAGTCAGATATCAAAAATCGTTATATATTGTATATGAAAGATGAAGTTGATCTTTAAAAAGGTGTGTTAGTATGGGTCTCGTGCTATTTATATTAGTGGAGGGGGAAATCCATATTAAAGCCAGCATGGGCCTTTATCAATATATCTTATTGATGGCCCTTTTTTTATATACTTTTGTAAGATATAGTGTATAATATGTAAGTAATATGATATAGTTTTGAAAGATTATAAGTCTATGATAAAATACGATTAATGTTAATGAGGTGAACAACATGATTAAAGGCATTATATTTGATATGGATGGTACAATTTTAAATACCATAGAAGACATAAAGATAAGTGTTAATCACGCGATGAGACACTTTAATTTAAAGGAAAAAACATTACAAGAAGTTAAAGATGGTGTAGGAAGTGGAGCGGTTAATTTAATAGAAGATATCGTCCCTAAAGGTACATCAAAAGAAGACATCTTTAAAATCTATAGAGTATATCAAGATCATTATGATAAGCACTCTAATGATCATACAGGTCCTTATCCTGGTATTCTAGATTTATTAAAACATTTAAAAGATGCAGGATATAAATTAGCAGTGGTTTCAAATAAGTTAGAATATTTAGTTCAAGAACTCAATCATCAAACATTTAAGGATTATTTTGATGTATCAATCGGTGAGACTAAAGATATACCTATTAAACCAGCTCCAGATATGTTATATAAAGCATTAAATCTTTTGAATTTATCAAAAGATGAAGTGTTATTTATTGGAGATTCTGATGTCGATATGATGACAGCTACAAACGCAAACATTAAAAGTGTGGGTGTTACTTGGGGATATCGTTCAAAAGAAGTGTTATTAAAACATAAAGCATCTTATATTATAAATCAAGCTGATGAACTTATTAAAATCATAAATGAGGTAAATAGTTATGGCAATGATTAAACTAGATCAAGTATCAAAATATTATCGCTCAGAAGAAACTGTATCAGTAGGTATGAAAAATATTTCCTTATCATTTGAATTAGGAGAGTTTGTTGCTGTCACAGGTGAATCTGGGAGTGGTAAATCTACATTATTAAACGTTATTAGTGGATTAGATGGTTATGAAGACGGAGAACTTTATTTATTTAATGAAGAAACGTCACATTATACTATTTCTGATTGGGAAAGATATCGTGGAACTTATATTGGTTTTGTTTTTCAAAACTATAACATTATTGATTCATATACTGTGTATCAAAATGTAGTTCTTGCACTAGAAATCCAAGGCTATAACAAACATGAAAGAAAACAAAGAGCATTAGAATTAATTGATAAAGTAGGATTAACATCACATAAAAATCATAAAGCATCTAAATTATCAGGTGGACAAAAACAAAGAGCAGTTATCGCAAGAGCACTCGCTAAAGATTGTCCTGTGATTGTTGCTGATGAGCCAACAGGAAACCTTGATTCTAAATCAGCAGAACAAGTCATGAAACTTCTTCATGATATCTCTAAAGATAAATTAGTAGTTGTGGTGACTCATGATTATGAACAAGTGGAAGCATATGCAACAAGAAAAATAAAAATGCATGATGGTGAAGTCGTTGAAGATAAACAAGTTAAAGCTGCTGAAATTAAAGAGCTTGATCAAATCGCAAAACCTAAAAGATTAAGTTTTTTAAGTTTACTTAGATTTGGTGTAAGAAACTTACTTTCTACACCTAGAAAACTAATCTTTTTGATGATTATGCAAATACTAGTCATTTCTGTGTTCACTATAGTCTATACGAATCAAATTAGTCAAATTAGAGAAGTTGGACTTGCACAATCAAGTGTTTTTCCATCTGTACCAGAAACTAGAGTATTAATTGAAAAACGAGATGGCAATGATTTTACAAATGCTGAAATTGAAGCATTTGAATCAATGAGAAATGTAAATGCTGTCTATGATCAAGCCATGAACTTTTATAATGAAACAAGATTATACATTACAAAAGGTGATAATTATGATTATTATAATCGTGGCAACGTTAGATTTACAGATTCAGCAAGTATCTTAAATAGTAGAAATATTGAAGGCTCACTACCTACAGCATTAAATGAAGTCGTAGTAAGTGCTTATGAGAATTTTCAAGTAGGAGATACTATTGACCTTAATGCTGGTGATATGTATGGTTGGTATGATGAAGGTAATCCACCAATTGTAGGAACCTTTATAGTCACTGGTATTGATAAACTAGATAGAGGTACCATCTATTTTTCTGAGGCATTTCTTAATCAAGAGACTACAAATGATACAATTATTGATTATGCTAAGTTATCAAATCTTGAGCAAATTCTTACCTACGATACTTCAATTAATTATGAAAACAATAGAATCTATATATATCCTGAAAAAAATATGTTTTATGATCAAGACATCTATTTTGAAGGTGACGGAAATAGAACTGTTTTAACAAATCAAAGTATGACTTTTTATGTAAGAGATCTTAATTACGAAGAATTCACAATTACTTTAAACAATTTATCAATATCTATTCCTGAAACATTTTATTATGCAGTATTTATAGATAATGATACATTTGATACACTCAAAGAAGAATATTTAACCATATTAGAAAGTCAATATACAATTACACCTAAAAATTATATATCTTTAAGTGTTGATGGATTTTATGCTGGAAACAAAATCATTGATACCATTGATTCTGATACATATAAAGTCTATTATCCAGCAAATATATCAGGTGCAATGAGAGAAATTCAAGTGTTTTTCTTAAGTTTCTTAGCAGTTATCCTATTAACACTATTTGGACTATTCTTATATTCAATCGTTCATGCAGTTACTAAAAATGTGATGAATGCAAGAAAAAAAGACTTTGCAATTTTTAGATCCATAGGCGCAAACCAAACGACACTTGCTCAACTTGTAGTCTTAGAACAAGTCATGATGTCAACGGTAGGTTTTATCATTACGATCCTACTTTTAAGATTCTTAGGCTCATCTGTTACATTTTTAACAGCTGATATACAATATATGGAAGTCAAAGATTACTTTATATTACTTGCTGCATTTATGCTGTTTGGCGCTTGGCTAGGCTTAAGATTTAATAAGAAAGTCTTTAAACAATCCGTGATTGAGACATTAAGTCAAAGTAGGGGTGAATAATCATGATTAAAGTCAATAACTTAAATAAGTATTTTAATAGAAGAAAGAAAAATGAAATTCACGTCCTAAATGATGTATCTTTAGAATTTCCTGAAAAAGGATTAGTCGTTTTATTAGGACCTTCTGGATCTGGTAAAACTACATTACTTAATGTTTTAGGCGGGCTTGATAAGGTTCAATCTGGAACCATATATTTTGATGATTATACTATTCCAGGCTATGATGTACATACATGGGATAAAATCAGAAATGAATATGTTGGATACATATTCCAAAATTACAATTTATTACCGGAACTATCTGTTTATGATAATATCGCATTTGTTTTAAAGATGATGGGGATTAAAGATCCAGAAATCATTGATGAGCGTGTGCTATATATCTTAAGAGCTGTACATATGTATCCATTTAGAAAGAAAAAAGCGTTACAACTTTCTGGTGGTCAACAACAAAGAGTTGCTATAGCTAGAGCACTTGTTAAAAATCCTAAAGTTATTATTGCTGATGAACCTACAGGAAACTTAGATAGTAAAAATACATTAGATATTATGAACATCATTAAATCTATTTCTAAGGAAAAACTTGTTGTTTTAGTTACTCATGAAAGAAATATTGCTGATTTTTATGGTGATCGTATTATTGAAGTCAAAGATGGGCAAATTATCTCTGATGTCGTAAACGAATCGACTGAAGATCATACAATGGGTAAAGATGATACGATATATTTAAAAGATTATAATCATATCGCTGATGCCAGTTCAAATGGGATTAATTTAAGTTTATATAGCGATCACGAAGATGATTTAAAAGATATGAATATTAAGCTTATTGTAAAAAACAAAACGCTTTATTTAGATGTTAAGTCACCTTATAAAAAAATAAAAGTGGTTGATGATAGTGCAGGGGTTGTGATTAAAGATGCTCATTATGTTAAAAAAACAAGAGAAGAGCTTATTGAAACAACCTTTGATCAAGATGTTTTAGATAACGAACATGTTCATAGACAATCAAAAACCCTTGTTTCAATAAAACAATCATTATGGTTAGCTTTTCAAAAAGTTTTAAAGACTAGTCGTAAGGGTAAACTCATGTTATTTTCATTCTTAATTGCTGGTATGGTTATAGCAGTAACAGTATCAATGCTTGCCTCAGTAGCAATATTAAAGCCTGAACAATACATGGAAATGCCAAAAGGATATACTGAAGTAACCAATAGGAGATTAAATTTACCATTTGATTATGATGAACTCTATGAATTAAAAACTTCAGGCGATGATGATTTTTATATTAATTCATTTGGAACAGCAAATCTTCAATTTGTACAACCAAATGATACACTAACAACTTTATCTATATATGGCTATATTGAAAATGCTGATCATGTATCTGAAAGAGATTTAGTGATTGGTGATCTACCAGATGATGATGAGATATTAGTTTCAAAAACAGTTGCGGATATGATTATTGAAGGTAACATGTTTGAAGGCGCTCAAGGTCAAGAATTAGGTATATGGTCTTATGAATATTTAACAAAAGAAAGCGTAAGAATATATGATCTAGATATTAAAATTTCTGGGATTGTTAAAAGTGATTTACCACTTATTTATATGCCTGAAGATCTAGCTTATTTATATAGAAGCACTAAATCTATAAATTCGATGTTTCCACTTAGTTATTTTGATGAAGATTTAATTATTGCAGGCGATGTCCCTAATGAAGGTGAAGTTGTTATTTCAGATGAGTTATATCTCATGTTATTTGGCAATAATATCTATACCGGATCATTTCCAAAAACTGCTGCAGGTTTTGATTATGAGATTGCTGGTGTATTTAGCCAAGCTGCTACTTATAATATGGTAGCAAGAAACGAAGATTTAGAAAAAATGAATATAGAATCAGGCATATCAACCGTATATATTTATACGGATAATCCAGAAGAATTAGTTGAGAATGTTACTGACAATTACTCGAAATTAGGTGCAACTGATATATATGGAGAAGCTTTGAAAGAAGCTAAAGAGATGAGAAGAGAAGTGATTATTCCAACACTAACAACTTCAGCAGTACTCATTGGTTTTTCAATGGTTGGATTCTACTTTGTCATTCGATCTAGTTTGATTTCTAGAATTTATGAAGTTTCTGTTTATAGAGCGTTGGGTGTTAAGAAAAATGATATATTTGTATCATTCTTGATTGAAATATTTGTTTTAACATCTATTTCAACGTTCATCGGATATGTCATTGCGTCTTTAGGTCTATCTAAATTATCTGAAGGATTTATAGGAGAATTTAATTTCTTTACAGTAAATGTTTTAACATTTGTCCTAGGACTAATCATAGCTTATGTGATTAATATATTAGCTGGAATGTTTCCAATTTTCTTATTATTAAAGAAAACACCAGCCCAAATTCTATCACAATATGATATTTAATTAAATTAAAAAATGCATTATAAAAGGGCTCAATTGAGCCCTTTTCTTATAGCCAAGTCGTTATATCTTCAACATCTAATCTAATAGACGGATAACCTTCTTCAGCTTTTTTACCAATAGATAAAATCATCACTGGTTTATATCTTTTTTTATCTATACCTAAAGCGTCTGCAATCTCTTCATGTTTAAATCCACCAATTGAACATGTATCATATCCATATTCTCTAGCAATGTGCATCATTTGCATTGAGACTAAGCCTGCATCAAGCCAGCCAGTTTTTTCTATGGATTTTTCTGTGATGTTATCAACCATGTTAGAAATGCTTCTTAATTGTTTTTCTCTAACTTCGGTAGGCATTAGACCTTGATCAACTGCAACATTAAATATTTTTTCAGCCATATCAAATTTTTTTAAATCTGTAAAAATACAGATCATCGCAGCTGAAGTATCTAGTTGGAGATGATTACCATATAAAACCGGTCTTAATTTTTCTTTAGCCTCATTTGATTCTACTATAAAGAATCTCCAAGACTGCATATTCATAGAAGAAGGTGCTCTAGTTGCTTTTTCGAGCATTTCTTTCATTTCATCTTTAGATATTTTGACATTTGGATCATATTTTCTTATTGATCTTCTTTTAATAAGTTCTGACATTCATAATCCTCCTTTTCCACGATTGATTATAACATTATATAGTTTCATAAACATGATTAACGCTTTTTGTTTTGATACAAAATTCTTTCAATTTTTAAACATATTTATAAAATTATGTGAATGCATATTTCTCTAAATCTTTGTGTTATAATATGTTTGAAAGGATGATTATATGACAACACATTTTATATTAGTAAGACACGGTGAGCCTCGTTATGACGAAGTCATAGAAAGAGGTTATGTGGGTATGGGTTATGAATTTGGTAAATTAACTGAAAACGGAATTGCACAAGCAGAACAGCGTGCAACCGATCCACTATTACAAGATGCAGATATTATTATTTCATCACCATACACAAGAGCATTACAAACAGCAGCAATCATCTCAAGAGAAACAGGTATAAAATTAGTCGTTGAAAATGATCTTCATGAGTGGATGCCAGATACAAAATTTATTTATGATTATGAAGTAAGTGGTGCATATCAAGAGTATTTTGAAGCAGAAGGCAAGAGAAATGTCGGACATAAATATCGTTGGGAAGCATATGAAGACTTACAAAAAAGAGTTCAATTAACATTACTTAAATACAAGAACTACAAAAAAGTGATAGTTGTTTGCCATGGCATTGTGATGTCTGCAGTCACTAGATTTGATGATGTTATTGAACACTGTGGTGTAAGAGAAGTTGATTTATAATGGATATTAAAAGATTAGAAGCTTGGTATGAACAAAATCATCGTAAGCTTCTTTTTCGAGAAACTAAAGACCCATATAAGATATGGATAAGCGAGATTATGCTTCAACAAACTCAAGTTGAGACAGTCTTGCCTTTTTTTGAGAGATTTATCAAAAAATATCCAGATGTAGCTACTTTATCAGAATCGTCTGAAGAAAATTTAAAAAAAGATGTTGAAGGTTTAGGATATTATAGAAGATTTAAATATATGTTAAAAGCAGCTAAGCATATTATGGATCATCATCAGGGGATGTTTCCTGATACTTATGAAAAAGTTATTAAACTGCCTGGCATAGGAAAATATACAGCAGGTGCTATTATGTCAATTGCTTATAATAAGCCTTATAGTGCACTAGATGGTAATGTCATTAGAGTGTTATCAAGATATTTAAATTTAAATGATGATTTTAGGTTAGATAAACATAAAAAGAAACTAGATGAACTTAATCAAGCATATATAGAACATGCAACACCTAAGATATACACCCAAGCTTTGATGGAATTAGGTGCTATGGTTTGTAGACCAAAACAGCCTAAATGCGATATTTGTCCACTGAGTAAATATTGTTTAGCTTATGAGTTAGGCATTCAAGAATCACTACCTTTTATGTCAAAATTAAAAGATAAGAAGATGTTTCAATACATCACTTTACAAATTTTTGATGATCATGAAAACATTTTTTTAAGAAAAAGAACAGAAAATTTGTTAGAAGGTATGTATGAATACCCACAATTTGAAAGTGAAAGCATATTTGATGTGATTTCACAATTAGAATTAAAAGATATTTATATTGATGTTATCAAGGATATGGGCATTTATAAACATGTATTTACACATCAAATTTGGGAGATGCATGTCTATCAAGTTAGATTAATCAAAGGTATTGATGATGCTTGGACAAAGGTATCTATCAATGATATCAAAAAATTACCGATGGCTATAGCAAATCGGAAAATCAAATGATTGAAGGTATAAAATATGAAAAAACACACGGTTGAAAATATTAAAATAGGAGATGTAGATGTTATAAAAGTAACACTCGCAAATCATATATCTAAAGTAGTTTTATTATCTTATGGTGCAGGTGTATATCAATATCAATATCATCAATCTGAACTTATTATCATGCCTAAAACGATAAAAGATTATATGAATGATATGGTATATTACGGAAAAACAATTGGTAGAACAAGTGGAAGATTAGTTGTGCCATCTTATGAAATTGATCAAAAATCCTATGAAGTTAAACCTTATCGCTCTGCATATACATCACTTCATGGTGGAAAACAAGGTTTTTCAACAAGAAATTTTGATTTAGTATATCATGATGATCAAAAAGTAATCTTTAGATACATCTCAAAAGATTTAGAAGAAGGATATCCAGGTAAACTTACACTTGATGTAATCTATGAACTTGGAATTGATGGATCACTTAAGATTACATATGAGGCTACAACAACAAAAGATACATTGTGTAATATTACCAATCACGTCTATTTTAATCTAAATCAACAAATATCAGATATCTATGATACAGAAATACAACTTAAAGCATCTTCTTATTTAGATATTGATCAAAATTATATGATTAGAAAAGCAAAATCAGTTGTTCAAACACCATTTGATTTTAGAATTTCTGTGCCATTTAAAGATCGGATTGAAGCTATGCAAAAAACAACTTTTGAAGGTTTTGATCATACATGGATCTTTGATGAGTTAAATGACAAAGAAGCTAAAGCGATTGCTTACGATAGAACTTCAAATTTAGGTATTAAAGCATACACTTCATATCCAGCAGTTGTGCTATACACACATAATAACCCTGCTGGAACGCCGATTGTAGGACCTTTTGATGATGAAGCAATCCACTCATCATTTACACTTGAGTGTCAATTTGAACCAGGTGGCATACATCACAAAAACTTAAATCAAGCGATATTAAGAAAAGGTGATACATATCATCATTTTATTAAATTTCAACCATTCATCAAAGAACAAAAGTAATATTTACATATTACTCCTTTAAAACGATAGTTTACCCAAATAGGTAAGTCCGTTTAGGCGTGTTCCAACCTATAAACCCTGTCCCTAAGGCATCGGGCTTACATTTTCTAATTATATTTAATGAGGCGTTTAAATCAGCATTGATTAAAATGCCTTT
>Ga0265293_10012786_pt1 | contig 11046 bp, 7 predicted proteins | sample Munlanlewell138R_FD_192505 | JGI IMG/M metagenome (GOLD analysis project Ga0265293, IMG submission 192505) | Leachate microbial communities from a municipal landfill in Southern Ontario, Canada - Leachate well 138R | ecosystem: Engineered > Solid waste > Landfill > Unclassified | place: Canada... | reverse complement strand
TTCGCGGTCTTGAGCGCGGTATCGGCCAGACCCTTGCGGGCCCCGTGGGTCGAGTTGAAGTATTCGAGAACCGTCAGCCCTTCCTTGAAGTTCGAGATGATCGGCGTCTCGATGATCTCGCCCGAGGGCTTGGCCATCAGCCCGCGCATCCCGCCAAGCTGCTTCATCTGCGCGGGAGAACCCCGCGCGCCCGAATGCGCCATCATGTAAACGCTGTTCGGTTCCTGCTCGGCCCCGGCGTCGTCATGGTGGACGGCCGAGATTTCCTTCATCATCTCGCCCGCGACCGCATCGGAACACTTGGACCAGGCATCCACCACCTTGTTGTATTTCTCGCCCTGGGTGATGAGGCCGTCCATGTATTGCTGTTCGAACTCCTTCACCTGGTCGCGGGTGGCGTTCACGATCTCCCACTTCGATTCCGGGATCAGCATGTCGTCCTTGCCGAAGGAGATCCCGGCACGGAAGGCTTCGCGGAAGCCCATGGTCATGATCTGGTCGCAGAAGATCACCGATTCCTTCTGGCCGCAGTAGCGGTAAACGGTGTCGATGACGTTCTGCACGTCCTTCTTGCGCAGCATCCGGTTGACCAGTTCGAAGGGCGCCTTGGCGTTCAGCGGCAGAAGCGCGCCCAGGCGCAGCCGCCCCGGCGTGGTCTCGTAGCGTTTCCAGACCTCGTTGCCTTCCTCGTCGATCTGCTTGATGCGGGCGGTGATGCGGGCATGCAGATGCACCTCGCCCGCGGCGAGCGCGTGCTCGACCTCATCGACACTGGCAAAGGCCATGCCTTCGCCCTTCATGCCCTGACGTTCCATCGAGGTGTAGTAGAGGCCCAGAACCATGTCCTGCGACGGCACGATGATCGGCGCGCCGTTGGCGGGCGACAGCACGTTGTTGGTGCTCATCATCAGCACCCGCGCTTCCAGCTGCGCCTCCAGCGACAGGGGCACGTGCACGGCCATCTGGTCGCCGTCGAAGTCGGCGTTGAAGGCCGAGCACACCAGCGGGTGAAGCTGGATCGCCTTGCCCTCGATCAGGATCGGTTCGAACGCCTGGATGCCCAGACGGTGCAGGGTGGGCGCGCGGTTCAGCAGCACCGGATGCTCGCGGATCACCTCGTCGAGGATGTCCCAGACCTCGGGCCGTTCCTTCTCGACCAGCTTCTTCGCCTGCTTGACGGTGGACGACAGCCCTTTGGCCTCCAGCCGCGAATAGATGAACGGCTTGAACAGCTCCAGCGCCATCTTCTTCGGCAGGCCGCACTGGTGCAGCTTGAGTTCCGGGCCGGTCACGATCACCGAACGGCCCGAGAAATCCACCCGCTTGCCCAGAAGGTTCTGCCGGAACCGGCCCTGCTTGCCCTTGAGCATGTCGGAGAGCGACTTGAGCGGCCGCTTGTTGGTGCCGGTGATGACCCGGCCGCGGCGGCCGTTGTCGAACAGCGCATCCACCGATTCCTGCAACATCCGCTTTTCGTTGCGCACGATGATGTCGGGCGCGCGCAACTCGATCAGCCGCTTGAGGCGGTTGTTGCGGTTGATCACCCGGCGGTAGAGGTCGTTGAGGTCCGAGGTGGCGAACCGGCCGCCGTCCAGCGGCACCAGCGGGCGCAGTTCCGGCGGGATCACCGGCAGGACGGTCAGCACCATCCACTCGGGCCGGTTGCCCGAGTCGAGGAAGTGTTCCACCACCTTCAGCCGCTTGATGATCTTCTTCGGCTTCAACTCGCCGGTGGCTTCCTTCAGCTCCTCGCGAAGCTGTTCGGCGGTGGCGGAAAGGTCGATCGCGGCCAGCATCTCGCGGATCGCCTCGGCGCCGATATTGGCGGTGAAGGCGTCGGCGCCATACTGGTCCTGCGCGTCGAGGAATTCCTCCTCGCTCATCAACTGGCCGTAGGTCAGGTCGGTCAGACCCGGCTCGATCACCACATAGTTCTCGAAGTAGAGGATACGCTCAAGGTCGCGCAGCGTCATGTCGAGCATGAGGCCGATCCGGCTCGGCAGCGACTTGAGGAACCAGATATGCGCGACCGGCGCGGCAAGCTCGATATGGCCCATGCGCTCGCGCCGGACCTTTTGCAGCGTCACCTCGACGCCGCATTTCTCGCAGACCACGCCGCGATACTTCATGCGCTTGTATTTGCCGCACAGGCATTCGTAATCCTTGATCGGCCCGAAGATGCGGGCGCAGAACAGCCCGTCGCGCTCGGGCTTGAAGGTGCGGTAGTTGATCGTTTCCGGCTTCTTGATCTCGCCATAGGACCACGACAGGATCCGCTCGGGGCTGGCGAGCGAAATCCTGATCTCGTCGAAGGTCTTCGGCGCCGCGACCGGGCCGAAAGGATTGGTGGTCAGTTCCTGGTTCATTTCACATTCCCATATGTCGGGTTGCGGTCAGAGGGGTGAGGGCAAATCCCCTGGAGGGGATTTGCAAAAATCTTCGAAGATTTTTTCTCCTCACTCCTCCTCCGCATCCAGGAGTTCCATGTTGAGGCCCAGACCCCGGACCTCCTTGACAAGCACGTTGAACGATTCCGGCACGCCGGCCTCGAAATTGTCCTCGCCCTTGACGATGCTCTCATAGACCTTGGTCCGGCCCGCCACGTCGTCCGACTTGACCGTCAGCATCTCCTGCAAGGTGTAGGCCGCGCCGTAGGCTTCCAGCGCCCAGACCTCCATCTCGCCCAGCCGCTGGCCGCCGAACTGCGCCTTGCCGCCCAGCGGCTGCTGGGTGACCAGGCTGTAAGGGCCGGTCGAACGGGCGTGCAGCTTGTCATCGACAAGATGGTGCAGCTTGAGGACGTATTTCACGCCCACGGTCACCGGACGGGCGAACTGTTCGCCGCTGCGGCCGTCGAACACGACCGACTGGCCGGACTGGTCAAAGCCCGCGCGCACGAGCGCGTCGTTCACGTCGGCCTCCTTGGCGCCGTCGAACACCGGGGTGGCGATCGGCACGCCGTGGATCACGGTCCCGGCGCTTTCGGCCAGCGCGTCCTCGTCCATGTCGGAGAAGGCGTCCTCGTAGACCTCGTCGCCATAGGCGATGCGCATGGCCTCGCGCACCGGGGTCAGGTCGCCGGAGCGCCGGTATTCCGCCAGCGCCTCGTCGATCTGAAGCCCGAGGCCGCGCGCGGCCCAGCCCATGTGGGTTTCGAGGATCTGCCCCACGTTCATCCGCGACGGCACCCCCAGCGGGTTCAGCACGACATCGACCGTGGTTCCGTCGGCGAGGAAGGGCATGTCCTCCATCGGCACGACCTTGGAGATCACGCCCTTGTTGCCGTGACGCCCGGCCATCTTGTCGCCGGGCTGAAGCTTGCGCTTCACCGCGACGAAGACCTTGACCATCTTCATCACCCCGGGCGGCAGGTCGTCGCCACGGCGGACCTTCTCGACCTTGTCCTCGAACCGGTGTTCAAGCGCGCGTTTCTGGGCGTCGAACTGGTCGTTCAGGGCCTCGACCTCGCGGGCCTCGGCCTCGTCGCCCAGCGCAAGCTGCCACCACTGGCCGCGCGACAGCGTGCCCAGCAGATCCTCGGTGATTTCGGACCCGGCCTTGACGCCCTTCGGCCCCTTCACCGCGGTCTTGCCGAGGATCAGCGCCTTGAGCCGCGCATAGGTGTTGCGTTCCAGGATCACCAGTTCGTCGTCGCGGTCGCGGGCGAGGCGTTCGACTTCCTCACGCTCGATCTGGAGCGCGCGCTCGTCCTTGTCCACGCCGTGGCGGTTGAACACCCGGACTTCGACGATGGTGCCGTAAGCCCCCGGCGGCAGCCGCAGCGAGGTGTCGCGCACGTCGCTGGCCTTTTCGCCGAAGATCGCACGCAGGAGCTTTTCCTCGGGCGTCATCGGGCTTTCGCCCTTGGGGGTGATCTTGCCCACCAGGATGTCGCCCGGCTGCACCTCGGCGCCGACATAGACGATCCCGGCCTCGTCGAGGTTGCGCAGGGCTTCCTCGCCGACGTTCGGGATGTCGCGGGTGATTTCCTCGGGCCCCAGCTTGGTGTCGCGCGCCGCGACCTCGTATTCCTCGATATGGATCGAGGTGAACACGTCGTCGCGCAGGATGCGCTCGGACACCAGGATCGAGTCCTCGTAGTTGTAGCCGTTCCAGGGCATGAAGGCGACGACCACGTTGCGGCCAAGCGCCAGTTCACCCATGTCGGTGCTGGGACCGTCGGCGATCACCTCGCCGCGTTTCACCGTGTCGCCCACCTTGATGAGCGGCCGCTGGTTGATGCAGGACGACTGGTTCGACCGCTTGAACTTGCGCAGACGGTAGATGTCCACGCCGGCCTCGCCCGGTTCCAGCATCTCGGTGGCGCGCACCACGATCCGGCTGGCGTCCACCTGGTCGATCACGCCGCCGCGCCGGGCCATGATGGCGGCACCGCTGTCGGTCGCCACCACGCCCTCGATGCCCGTCCCCACGAAGGGGGCTTCGGATTGCAGCAAGGGCACCGCCTGACGCTGCATGTTCGAACCCATCAGCGCGCGGTTCGCGTCGTCGTTTTCCAGGAACGGGATCAGCGAGGCCGCGACCGACACGAGCTGTTTCGGCGACACGTCGATCAGATCGACCGCCTCGGACGGGTTCAGCATGAACTCGCCCCCCTTGCGGGTCGAGACCAGTTCGTTGCGGAACCGGCCCTGATCGTCGAGCTGGGCGTTGGCCTGCGCCACGGTGTGGCGCATTTCCTCGGTCGCGCTCAGATACACCACGTCATCGGTGACCTGGCCCTCTTCGACCTTGCGGTAGGGGGTTTCGATGAAGCCGTATTTGTTCACCCGCGCATAGGTGGCAAGGCTGTTGATGAGGCCGATGTTCTGCCCTTCGGGCGTCTCGATCGGGCACATCCGGCCGTAGTGGGTCGGGTGGACGTCGCGGACCTCGAAGCCCGCGCGTTCGCGGGTCAGGCCGCCCGGCCCGAGCGCCGAGAGGCGCCGCTTGTGGGTGACCTCGGACAGCGGGTTGGTCTGGTCCATGAACTGCGAAAGCTGCGAGGAGCCGAAGAACTCGCGCACCGCGGCGGCGGCGGGTTTCGCGTTGATCAGATCCTGCGGCATGATCGTGTCGATCTCGACGCTGGACATGCGCTCCTTGATCGCGCGTTCCATCCGCAGCAGGCCGACGCGATACTGGTTCTCCATCAGTTCGCCGACCGAACGCACCCGGCGGTTGCCGAGATGGTCGATATCGTCGATCTCGCCCTTGCCGTCGCGCAGTTCCACCAGCCCGCGGATACAGGCGATGATGTCTTCGCGGCGCAGGGTGCGCTGGGTGTCGGGCGCGTCGAGGTCGAGGCGCATGTTCATCTTGACCCGGCCCACGGCCGACAGGTCGTAGCGCTCGGCATCGAAGAACAGCGTTTCGAACAGCGCGGCGGCGGTATCGACGGTGGGCGGCTCGCCCGGGCGCATGACGCGGTAGATATCCATCAGCGCGGTGTCGCGGCCCATGTTCTTGTCGGCCGCCATCGTGTTGCGGATGTAGGGGCCGACATTCACACCGTCGATATCCAGAACCGGAATCTCGGTGATGCCCTTGTCGAGCAGCAGTTGCAGCGTGCCGCCCTTGACCGCGCCGTCGCGGTCGTATTCCATCGTCAGCTCGTCCCCGGCCTCGACCCAGATCTCGCCGGTTTCCTCGTCGATGATGTCGCGGGCGACGAAGCGGCCGACGATCTGGTCGAAGGGCACCAGAAGTTCGGTGATCGCGCCATCGTCGAGGATCTTCTTGACCATGCGCGGGGTCATCTTGTCGCCCGCCTTGCAGATCACCTCGCCGGTGGCGGCATCCACCAGATCGAAGGACGGGCGGGTGCCGCGCGAGCGCTCGGGGAAGAAGCGGGTGACCCAGCCGCGCCCCTTCTCGTGGCGATAGCTCACGGTGTTGTAATAGGCGTCCATGATCGCCTCCTGATCCATGCCGAGGGCATAGAGCAGGGTGGTCACGTGCAGCTTGCGGCGCCGGTCGATACGGGCGAACACCAGATCCTTGGCGTCGAATTCGAAGTCGAGCCACGAGCCGCGATAGGGGATGATCCGGCAGGCGAACAGCAGCTTGCCCGAGGAATGGGTCTTGCCCTTGTCATGGTCGAAGAACACGCCGGGCGAGCGGTGCATCTGCGACACGATCACCCGTTCGGTGCCGTTCACCACGAAGGTGCCGTTCGCGGTCATCAGCGGCATGTCGCCCATATAGACGTCCTGCTCCTTGATGTCCTTCACGGAGCGGGCGCCGGTGTCCTCGTTGACGTCGAACACGATCAGGCGCAGCGTCACCTTGAGCGGCGCGGCATAGGTCATGTCGCGCTGCATGCACTCGTCAACGTCGTATTTCGGCTTTTCCAGTTCGTATTTCACGAATTCCAGCGTGGCCGTGTCGTTGAAGTCCTTGATCGGAAAGACCGACTGGAACACGCCCTGGATTCCCATCTCGTCCGTGGGACGGTCGCCGTCGCCGGACCTCAGGAACAGGTCGTAGGAGGATTTCTGAACCTCGATGAGGTTCGGCATTTCCAGGACTTCGCGGATTTTGCCGTAGTAGCGGCGGATGCGCTTCTGGCCGACGTAGCTCTGAGCCATGCTCGTGGTCACCTTTCGTCTCTTCGCGGGGGCGTCCCGTCGGGCCTACGGGGCGCGCCGCTTGCGAATGAAGGGGGCGGATTCCATTCCTGCCGGTCATACCCACTGACCGGCGCCCGAACCCGGACCTTCCCTTGAGCGGGGCTCTGCGCGAAAGCCCCGGTCAAGACAGATCCCTGTAAAGACCGTTCAAGACACATTCGGCCAGGCCCGGATATTTCCCGGGCCCGGCCAGTTTCAGCGTCAGGATGCCCGCGGCATCCGGCGCGATTACTTCAGCTCGACCTTGGCGCCGGCCTCTTCGAGCTTCTTCTTGATTTCCTCGGCTTCGGACTTCGGCGCGGCTTCCTTCACCTTGCCGCCGGCTTCCACCATGTCTTTCGCTTCCTTGAGGCCCAGGCCGGTGATCGCACGCACTTCCTTGATCACGTTGATCTTGTTCGGGCCGGCTTCCAGCAGCACGACGTCGAACTCGGTCTTTTCCTCGGCGGCCTCGGCCGGGCCGGCGGCCGGGCCGGCCATCATCACCGCGCCGCCGGCGGCGGGCTCGATGCCGTATTCGTCCTTGAGGATGGTTTTCAGTTCCTGCGCCTCAAGCAGCGTGAGGTTCACGATTTCTTCGGCAAGTTTCTTCAGATCAGCCATTTTTCTGTTCCGTTCGGTTCAAGATGGGTCCAACGCGCTGGGTTTTCCAGTCGAAGGTCCGAGGGTTGCTCACGCGGCTTCCCGCTCCTCCAGGGTGGAGAGGATGCCCGCGATGTTCGAAGCAGGCGCACCGATCGCACCCGCGATGCCCGAGGCCGGGGCGCCGATGCACGACGCGATCTGAGCGATGAGCTCTTCACGCGACGGCATCGCCGCCACGGCCTTCACACCGGCCGGGTCGAGTGCCGTTTCGCCCATCGCCCCGCCGAGAATCACGAACCTGTCGTTCTTCTTGGCATAGGCGTCCGAGACCTTGGCCGCGGCCACGGGGTCTTCGGAATAGGCGAACACGGTCATTCCCCTGAGCAGTTCACCCATGCTTGCGCCGGGTTTGCCTTCCAGGGCGATCTTGGCGAGCCTGTTCTTGGCGACGCGGACGGACCCGCCTACTTCGCGCATCTGCGCGCGCAGGTCCTGCATCTGAGCAACCGTCATGCCTTCGTAGTGGGCAACCACGACGACGCCAGAGCTTTCGAAGATCTGGCCGAGTTCCTCGACCACTTTCTCTTTCTGGGCTCTATCCACGGTTTCACTCCAGGTATGGGGGTTTCCCCCCGGCTCGTATTGGCCCCCGGATGGGGGCGTTCGGGTCCTTTATACGGGTCCCGAGTCCAGACCGCCCGAGGCATGACCCCGGAAATTCCGTCTCGTTCCCCATCTCGGGAAGGATATTAAGGGGTTTCCCCCACCCTCCGTCTCGGACAGGACGGGGCTTTTGCAAGCCCCGCCATTCTCCCGGCCCGAAGGCCGGGGAATTCTTCATGCGGGCCTTCGCCCGCCCGTAGGGTGCGCTTCAGCGCACCCCGCGCCTCAACGCGCCGTGGCCGAGGCCAGATCGACCGAGACCCCGGGGCCCATGGTCGAGGAAAGCGACACCTTGCGCAGATAGGCGCCCTTGGCGCCCGCGGGCTTGGCCTTCGACACCGCATCGACGAAGGCGCGCACGTTTTCGGCCAGCTTGCCTTCCTCGAACGACACCTTGCCGACCCCGGCGTGGATCACCCCGGCCTTCTCGACCTTGAACTGGACCTCGCCGCCCTTGGCGTTCTTGACCGCCTGGACGACATCCATCGTCACCGTGCCGACCTTGGGGTTCGGCATCAGGTTGCGCGGCCCGAGGATTTTCCCCAGCCGCCCGACCAGCGGCATCATGTCCGGCGTGGCGATGCAGCGGTCGAACTCGATCTTGCCCGACTGGATGGTCTCCATCAGGTCTTCGGCGCCCACGATGTCGGCGCCCGCCTCCTTGGCCTCGTCGGCCTTGGGGCCACGGGCGAACACCGCCACCCGCACCGTCTTGCCGGTGCCGTTCGGCAGCGTCACGACACCGCGCACCATCTGGTCGGCGTGGCGCGGATCGACGCCCAGGTTCATCGCGATCTCGACGGTCTCGTCGAACTTCGCCGAGGCGGCCGACTTGATCAGCGTGACGGCATCCTCGACCGAGAGGTTGGCCTTGTCCGCGAAGGTCTCGCGCGCGGCGCGGCTGCGTTTTCCAAGCTTTGCCATGACCTTACCCCTTGACCTCGATACCCATGGAGCGGGCGGACCCAAGGATGATCTGCATCGCCGCTTCGACCGAATTGGCGCTCAGATCCTTCATCTTGGCTTCGGCGATCTCGCGCACCTGCGCCACCGTCACCGTGCCCGCCGTATCGCGGCCCGCCTTGTTCGAGCCCGACTGCACCTTGGCCGCCTTCTTGAGGAAATGCGCCGCGGGCGGGGATTTCAGTTCAAGGCTGAAGGACTTGTCCTGATAATAGGTGATGATGGTCGGAATCGGCGTGCCCGGCTCCATCTCGGCGGTGCGGGCGTTGAATTCCTTGACGAACATCATGATGTTCAGCCCGCGCTGACCCAGGGCGGGGCCGACGGGGGGCGAGGGGTTGGCCTGCCCGGCCTTCACTTGCAGCTTGAGCTGCCCGATCACTTTCTTGGCCATCCGGCCTCTCCTTCTGTCACCCGTTCCCGGGGCGGGAACGCGGGTTTAGTGGTCCGGTCTGCCGTGGCCCTGTGCCCCGGCCCGCCTCCCACACATGCACGTCAGGCGCTTTTGGTCACCTGCGTGAATTCCAGCTCGACCGGGGTCGCCCGGCCGAAGATCGAGACGGTCACCTTCAGGCGGCTCGCGGCCTCGTCCACTTCCTCGACCATGCCGTCGAAGCCCTCGAACGGCCCGTCGGTCACCTGCACCTTCTCGCCGATGTCGAAGCGGATCAGGTTGCGCGGCGCGGCCTCGCCCTCCTCGACGCGGTTGAGAATCTGGTTCACCTCCTCGTCGCGCATCGGCATCGGCCGACCCTGCGGCCCGAGAAAGCCCGTCACCCGGTTGATCGAGTTGATCAGGTGATACCCCCGGTCGGTCATCTGCATCCGCACCAGCACATAGCCGGGCATGAAGCGGCGCTCGGACGTGACCTTCTTGCCGCGGCGGACCTCGATCACCTCTTCGGTCGGCACCAGCACTTCCTCGATCTCGTCTTCGAGCCCGGCATCGGCGACGGCCTGCTTGATCTGCTCGGCGATCTTCTTCTCGAAGTTCGAGAGAACGCTCACCGAATACCACCGCTTGGCCATGCCGCTTTCCACCTCGTGCGATTCGGGTCCTGGCGGCCCGAAAATCCTTGTATTTCCAGACGGTTTCCCGCCGTTACCCGAACAAAAAACAGCGCGCATTGCGAATCGATGCACGCCGTGAACGGGGAACAGGGCCCCGCTTACAGGGCTTTCCGCACGATTTCAAGCGGATCGGTCCCGATTGGCGCGGCGCGCGCGGATCAGCCGAACAGGCCGATGATCGAGGTCAGCCCGAAGCGGATCGTCAGATCCACCAGGAAGAAGAAGATCGCCGTCAGCGTGGCCATCACGAAGACCATCACCGTGGTCAGCAGAACCTCGCGCCGGTTGGGCCAGACGACCTTGCCCACCTCGGTGCGCACCTGCTGAAGGAACTGGAAGGGGTTGGTCTTTGCCATTTGCTCGTCCTGATCTCTGATCCCGGGCCAGATACGCGCTCAGGCCGGGGATTTCAAGCACGATCGGGCCGGATGCCCCGGATGTCGGGCGGGTTGCCGATCCGCCGGTTGACTTCGGTCAGCGGACGGACTGGCAGGGGCAGAGGGACTCGAACCCCCGACCCTCGGTTTTGGAGACCGATGCTCTACCAACTGAGCTATACCCCTGTGCCGCCTCTGCCCTACTTGAGCCCCGGGGGGGAATCAAGGGGGAATCAAGCGCCCGCCAGCGGGTTTCGGGTGGTTTGATTTCCGATCTTTGCGGAAGGCCGTGACCGGCACATGCGGCGTGCCGGGGGCGGGTGTCGCCCGGTGTTCTGCGCCCAATCCCACGGAACATCGTGAAAAAATGTGATGCTGGCGGCCGGGGGAGGCGCCGTCAGGCGCGTCAAGACACCCGGCCCGGAACAGCCGCCTCAGCGGCCCGGGCAGCGGGCGCCCCCGCGTTCGGCAAAGTCCGCCAGCGCGGCCAGCAGACATCCCATGAAAAAGGCGCGCGGGGTGGGCCCCGCGCGCCGCGTTCCGGCCGGTGGCCGGTCAGGTCATGCGATGATTTTCGAGACGACGCCTGCGCCGACGGTGCGGCCGCCTTCGCGGATGGCGAAGCGGAGCTTCTCCTCCATGGCGATCGGCGCGATCAGTTCGACCTCGAACTTCAGGTTGTCGCCCGGCATCACCATCTCGGTCCCTTCCGGCAGCACCACAGTCCCGGTCACGTCCGTCGTGCGGAAGTAGAA
>Ga0265293_10012784_pt1 | contig 11046 bp, 4 predicted proteins | sample Munlanlewell138R_FD_192505 | JGI IMG/M metagenome (GOLD analysis project Ga0265293, IMG submission 192505) | Leachate microbial communities from a municipal landfill in Southern Ontario, Canada - Leachate well 138R | ecosystem: Engineered > Solid waste > Landfill > Unclassified | place: Canada... | reverse complement strand
ATGATGGCGGCCTACCTGCTCAAGCCGCTGGTCACCCGGGAGAACAAGCCCGCATGGGCCCGGCGCAGCGGCTGGCTGGGCCGCCTCTGGACCTGGGCCAACAACCACGAGGAACCCCGGTGGCTCGTCACCTACCAGCGCCTGGCGGCGGTCTGCATCCGCCATCGCTGGCTGACCGTGGCGGGGGCCGTGCTGTTCTTCTTCGGCTCGCTGATGCTGATCCCGCTGCTGCCGCAGGGTTTCGTGCCGCCCGACGACAACTCGCAGACGCAGGTGTACCTGGAGCTGCCACCGGGCGCGACGCTGACGCAGACCATCGCCGCCGCCGAGCACGCCCGCCGGACGGTGATGGGTGTCGATCACGTCAAGTCGGTCTACACGACGATCGGCTCCGGCCAGGCTGGCACCGACCCGTTCGCACCGCAGGGAGCGGCTGAGTCGCGCAAGGCCGCGCTCACCATCCAGCTCGACGCGCGCGGGCAGCGGCCGAAAAAGCAGCTCATCGAGCAGCAGATCCGCACCGCCATGGCCGATATTCCGGGCGTGCGCTACAAGGTGGGGCTGGGGGGGTCGGGCGAGAAGTACATCCTGGCCGTCACCGGGGACGACCCGGTGGCCCTGCAGTCCACCGCGCGGCAGCTGGAGCAGGCGCTGCGCACCATTCCCGGCGTGGGCAGCGTGCAGTCCACTGCCTCGCTGGTGCGCACCGAGATCTTCGTGCAGCCCGACCTGGCGCGTGCTGCCGACCTGGGCGTGACCAGCGCCGCCATCGCCGACACGCTGCGCGTGGCGACCGTGGGCGACTACGACAGCCAGTTGCCCAAGCTCAACCTGCCGCAGCGGCAGTTGCCCATCGTGGTGCGGCTGGATCCGTCGGCGCGGCAGAACCTCGATCAGCTCGGGCGCCTGGCCGTGCCCGGTGCCAAGGGCCCGGTCATGCTCTCGCAGGTGGCCGACCTGAGCCACGGTGGCGGGCCCGCCATGATCTCGCGCTACGACCGTACGCGCAACATCAACTTCGAGGTGGAGCTGGCGGGCGTGCCGCTGGGTGACATGAAGGCCATCGTGGCCGGCCTGCCGCCGATGAAACAACTGCCGGCCGGCATCTCGGTGGTGGAGGTGGGCGACGCCGAAGTGCAGGGCGAGCTGTTCGGCAGCTTCGCGCTGGCCATGCTCACCGGCGTGCTGTGCATCTACATCGTGCTGGTGCTGCTGTTCAAGGCCTTCCTGATGCCGGCCACCATCCTGCCGGCGCTGCTGATGTCCTTCGGCGGCGCCTTCGTGGCGCTGCTGCTGACCCACATGAGTTTCTCCATGCCCTCGCTGATCGGTCTGGTGATGCTCATGGGCGTGGCCTCCAAGAACTCCATCCTGCTGGTCGAGTACGCCATCGAGGCCCAGCGCCAGCGCGGCCTGTCGCAGTTCGACGCGATCATGGACGCGTGCCACAAGCGCGCGCGCCCCATCATCATGACCAGCATCGCGATGATCGCCGGCATGTTGCCGGTGGCGATCGGCTCGGGCAACGCCGATGGCAGCTTCCGCTCGCCCATGGCCGTGGCGGTGATCGGTGGCCTCATGACCTCGACCATGCTCAGCCTGCTGGTGGTGCCGGCCGTCTTCACCATGATGGACGACCTCTCGCGCTGGTTGCGCCGCTTGGCCGGTGCTGGCCAGGCCGTGCCCGCCGCGCAGGCCTGAACCCGGCGCCCCACACCCGCCGGGGTGTGAGCGGGCCTCAGGCGGCCATGATCTTCAGCAGTTCGGTCTCGATCTCGATCTGCCGCCGGTTGACCTGCAGGGCCGGGCCGCTGATGAGGAAGGTGTCTTCCACCCGCTCGCCCAGCGTCGTGATCTTGGCCAGCTGGACGTTGATGCCATGGTGCGCCAGGACCAGCGAAATGCCGTACAGCAGGCCGGCGCGGTCGCTGGTCGAGATCGACAGCAGCCAGCGCTGCGCCTTGTCGTCCGGATGCAGGTCGACCCGGGGTGTGGCGGGGAAGCTGCGGACCCGGCGCGACAGGCGGCCCCGGCTGGGCGGGGGCAGCGGGCCGTGCCCGTCGATCGCTGCCGCCAGATCATTCTCGACCATGGCGATCAATTCCCGGTAGTGCTCGGACAACGCGGGTGCGACCACCTGGAAGGTGTCCAATGCGCGGCCATTGTTCGTCGTGTGGATGCGGGCATCCAGAATGGAGAAACCGGCATTGTCGAAATAGCCGCAGATGCGCGCGAACAGATCGGGCGCGTCCTGGGCATAGACCAGCACCTGCAGGCCCTCGCCTTCGGGTGACAGCCGTGCCCTGACCACACTGGCGGTCTTGCTTTTCTGCGGGTCGGCCAGGTGCCTGGACAGCATGCGCGTGTGCCAGGCAATGTCGTCGGCCTCGTGGCGCATGAAATAGCTCAGATCCAGCGTATCCCACAGTGCCTTGTGGGCCATGTGGGGCAGGGCGTGCAAGGCCAGCTTGGACAGGGCCTCGCGCTTGCGCGCCTCCACCACCGCACCAGGGTCCGGCGCCCGCCCGCCCAGGGCGTTCAGCGTGTAGCGGTACAGATCTTCCAGCAGCTTGCCCTTCCAGCCGTTCCAGACCTTGGGACTGGTGCCGCGGATGTCGGCCACGGTCAGCAGGTACAGCGCCGTCAGGTAGCGCTCGTTGCGCACGCGCCGGGCGAAGGCGGCGATCACGTCCGGGTCGCTCAGGTCTTCCTTCTGGGCGATGCGGCTCATGCTCAGGTGCTCGCTGACGAGGAACTCGATCAGGCGGCTGTCTTCGCGGTCGATGCCGTGCTGGCGACAGAAGGAGCGCACCTCGCGTGCGCCCAGCTCGGAGTGGTCGCCGCCGCGGCCCTTGGCGATGTCGTGGAACAGTGCGGCCACGTACAGGATCCATGGCTTGTCCCAGCCGGCGGCGAGCTGCGAGCAGAACGGGTATTCGTGCGAGTGGTCGGCGATGAAGAAACGCCGCACGTTGCGCAACACCATCAGGATGTGCTGGTCCACGGTATAGACGTGGAACAGGTCGTGCTGCATCTGGCCCACGATCTGACGGAACGGCCAGAGGTAGCGCCCCAGCACCGAGGTCTGGTTCATCAGCCGCATGGCGTGGGTGATCCCCTCGGGCTGCTGCAGGATCTTCAGGAACGTGGCGCGGTTGACCGGGTCGGAACGGAACTTCGCGTTCATGATCGGCCGCACGTTGTACAGCGCGCGCAGCGTGCGTGCCGACAGACCCTGAATGCCGACGGTGGTCTGGAACAGCAGGAAGGTCTCCAGAATGGCGTGTGGCTGCCGGACGTACAGATCGTCCGAGGCCACCTCCAGCATGCCCGCCTTGTCGAGGAAGCGCTCGTTGATGGGTCGCAGCGGCTGTGGGCCCATCTCATCGCTGGCCAGCCGCTCCTCGATATTGAGCAGCAGGATCTGGTTCAGTTGCGCCACCGCCTTGGCGGCCCAGTAGAAGCGCTTCATCAGCTGCTCGCTGGCGCGCTTGGTGCCCCGGGCGGCGGAGGTGCCGCGGGTGCTCTCGGAGGCCAGCAGCGGCGGCACGACGGCCCGGTAGCCGAAGGCCTCGGCAACGGCGGTCTGCAGATCGAACACCAGCCGGTCTTCGCGGCGTCCTGTCAGCAGGTGCAGGCGCGCGCGGATGAGGCTGAGCAGGTCTTCGTTGGCCTTGAGCTGTCTGGCCTCCATCGGGGTGGCCAGCCCCTTGCGGGTGAGTTCGTTCCAGGTGCGGCCCAGGCCGGCGGCCTTGGCCACCCAGAGGATGATCTGCAGGTCGCGCAAGCCGCCGGGCGATTCCTTGCAGTTGGGCTCCAGCGAGTAGGGTGTGTTCTCGAACTTCTGGTGGCGCTGGCGCATCTCCAGCGTCTTGGCCAGGAAGAAAGCCTTGGGGTCCATGGCCTCGCCAAGCCGCGCCACCAGGCGACGGAAGGCCGGGCGGCTGCCGGCCAGCAGCCGGCATTCGAGCAGGGACGTCTGCACCGTCACGTCGTGCCGCGATTCCTCGACACATTCATCGGTCGTGCGCACGCTCGATCCGATTTCCAGCCCGGCATCCCAGCAACTGCCGATGAAGCCTTCGATCCGGGTGGCCAATGCCGCGTCACGGTCGGGGTCGATCCCGTCGGGCAGCAACACCAGCACATCCACGTCCGAATGGGGGAACAGCTCGCCACGCCCGTAGCCGCCCACGGCGGCCAGCGCAAAGCCGGGGCCGAAACCGGCACGGGCCCAGAGCCGGGACAGCATGTCGTCGGTCAACCGGGCCAACTGTCGCAGCGTCCGGCGGGTGCCGCGCGTGGAGGGGCCGGCCTTGAGCAGACCTGCGGTCAGCCGCTGCTTGTCGTCGCGGTACTGCTGGCGCCACTGGGCAATCTCGCCTGGGTGATTCGGCATGGGGGAGCGCATCCCGGCGTTCGCCAGGTGGGTGGTGGTGGATGCAGTGGTGTGCTGTGGCGGCGGACCGCGTGGGTCAGGCCGCCGCTGTCACCAGGGGTGGAACGAAGTCGGGGATGGGCGGGTAGCCGTCGGAGAGGGTCAGCACCTCGTAGCCGGTCTCCGTGACCAGCACGGTGTGCTCCCACTGCGCGGACAGCGAGCGGTCGCGCGTGACGATCGTCCAGCCATCACCCATTTCCTTGATCTCGCGCCGGCCGGCGTTGAGCATCGGCTCGATGGTGAAGATCATGCCGGGCTGCAACTGCTCCATCGTGCCCGGCTTGCCGTAGTGCAGCACCTGCGGGTCCTCGTGGAACTTCTGGCCGATGCCGTGCCCGCAGAACTCGCGCACCACCGAAAAGCCATTGCCTTCGGCGTAGGTCTGGATGACATGGCCGATGTCGCCGAGGCGGGCACCGGGGCGGACCGCCATGATGCCCTTCCACATCGATTCGTAGGTCACCTGGTTCAGGCGCCGGGCCTGGACGCTGCAGGCCGCCTCGCCGCCGACCAGGAACATCCGGCTGGTATCGCCGAACCAGCCATCCTTGATGACCGTCACATCGACGTTGACGATGTCGCCTTTTTTCAGCGGCTTCTCACCCGGGATGCCATGGCACACGACCTGATTGACCGAGGTGCAGACGTGGCCCGGGTAGGGCGGGTAACCGGGGGGCTGGTAGCCGATGGTGGCCGACACGGTGCCCTGTTTTTTCATGCACTCGGCGGCCAGGTGGTCGATCTCCAGCGTGGTGATGCCTGGCTGGATCAGTGGCGTGAGGTAGTCGAGAACCTCGGAGGCCAGCCGGCACGCCTGGCGCATGGCGGCAATGCCAGCCTCGTCTTTGATGGTAATGCTCATGAGCCAAATTATCCCACCGGGTGGCGCTGTCTGCAGGCGCGCGTCCGCTTGGCCCGGCCCCCGGCGGCTAAAATTGACGCCTTCACCGACCAGGGGCATCGCCCCGCCTTCTTTGCCTCAAGGCCCCCCACCGTGACCCTGCACCTGCGCTTCTTCGACGGCGGCAATGCCGTCAGCGATTTCAAGATCCAGCAACTGCTGCCCCGCCTGCAGGGCATTGCAGACAGGATCACCGGGCTGACGGCCCGTTTCGTGCACCTGGCCGCGTTCGACGCCGAACCCGATGACGCCACCACCGGGCGCCTGGCCGAACTGCTGACCTATGGCGATCCCGTGACGCCGGCGCATCAGGCGGCCGAGCAGGCCGGCGCACCGGCGCTGGTGGTGATGCCGCGCCTGGGCACCGTCTCGCCCTGGGCGTCCAAGGCCACCGATATCGCGCGCAACTGTGGCCTGGTGCTGCACCGGGTCGAGCGCCTGATCGAATACCGGGTGACGCTCAAGTCCGGGCTGCTCGGCAGGGCCAGCCTGTCGCCCGAGCAACTGCAGGCCGTGGCCGCGCTGCTGCACGACCGCATGACCGAATCGGTCTCCACCGACCGTGCCCAGGCCGAGGCCCTGTTCACCGAATTGCATCCGGCGCCCATGGCGCAGGTGGATGTGCTCGCCGGCGGCCGGGCCGCGCTCGAGCAGGCCAACGGCGAATGGGGCCTGGCGCTGGCCGACGACGAAATCGACTACCTGGTGGCGGCCTTCACGGCGCTGGGCCGCAACCCCACCGACGTCGAGCTGATGATGTTCGCGCAGGCCAACAGCGAGCACTGCCGCCACAAGATCTTCAACGCCCGGTTCACCATTGACGGCGTGGTGCAGGACAAGAGCCTGTTCGGCATGATCCGCCACACGCACCAGACGGCGCCGCAGCACACCATCGTGGCGTATTCGGACAACGCGTCCATCATGGAGGGGCACGAACTGGAGCGCTTCGTGGCCCGTGCCGGCGCCGATGCGTCTCCCGCCTATACGGCGGAAGCCGCGACGCACCACATCCTGATGAAGGTGGAAACCCACAACCACCCGACCGCGATTTCCCCGTTTCCCGGCGCCTCCACCGGCGCGGGCGGCGAGATCCGCGACGAGGGTGCCACCGGACGAGGCTCCAAACCCAAGGCGGGTTTGACCGGCTTCACCGTCTCCAGGCTGTGGGGCGGCCTGTCCGACCAGCCGGGCGGCAAGCCCGAGCACATCGCCAGCCCGCTGCAGATCATGACCGAGGGCCCGCTGGGCGGCGCGGCCTTCAACAACGAATTCGGCCGGCCCAACCTGCTGGGCTACTTCCGCGAGTACGAGCAGGACGTGGGCGGTGTGGCACGCGGCTACCACAAGCCCATCATGATTGCCGGCGGCCTGGGCCAGATCGATGCCGGGCTGACCAAGAAGATCGATTTCCCGGCCGGCACGCTGCTGATCCAGCTCGGCGGCCCCGGCATGAAGATCGGCATGGGCGGTGGCGCCGCCAGCTCCATGGCCACCGGGACCAACGCGGCCGAGCTGGACTTCGACTCCGTCCAGCGGGGCAACCCCGAGATCGAGCGCCGGGCCCAGGAAGTCATCAACCATTGCTGGGCGCAGGGTGAGAAGAACCCCATCCTGTTCATCCATGACGTCGGCGCGGGTGGCCTGTCCAATGCCTTCCCCGAGCTGGTCAACGACGCCGGCAAGGGCGCGCGCTTCGACCTGCGTGCCGTGCCGCTGGAAGAGTCGGGTCTGGCGCCCAAGGAAATCTGGTGCAACGAGAGCCAGGAACGCTACGTGCTGGCCATCGCGCCGGCGTCGCTGGAGCAGTTCAAGGCCTTCTGCGAGCGCGAGCGCTGCCCCTTCGCGGTGGTGGGCGTGGCCACGGACGAGCGCCAGCTGGTGCTGGCCGACGAGGGCCACGAAAGCCCGGTGGACATGCCGATGGACGTGCTGCTGGGCAAGCCGCCCAAGATGCACCGCGATGTCACAACCGTGCAACGCACGTTCCAGCCGATCGACCTGACCGGTGTGTCGCTGGAAAAAGCAGTGATCGACGTGCTGAGCCACCCGACCGTGGCCTCCAAGCGCTTCCTGATCACCATCGGCGACCGCACCGTGGGTGGCCTGACGCACCGCGACCAGATGGTCGGCCCCTGGCAGGTGCCGGTGGCCGACTGTGCCGTGACGCTGGCCGACTACGCCGGTTTCGCGGGCGAAGCCATGAGCATGGGCGAGCGCACGCCGCTGGCCGGCATCGATGCGGCCGCGTCGGGCCGCATGGCCGTGGCCGAAGCCATCACCAACCTGCTGGCAGCGCCGATCGAGCTGCCGCGCGTGAAGCTGTCGGCCAACTGGATGGCGGCCTGTGGCGAGCCTGGCGAAGACGCCGACCTGTACGCCACCGTCCGGGCCGTGGGCATGGAGCTGTGCCCGGCGCTGGGCATCAGCATCCCCGTGGGCAAGGACAGCCTGTCCATGCGCACGCAATGGCAGGCCGGTGGCGAGCAGAAGAAAATCACCTCGCCCGTCAGCCTCATCGTCAGTGCCTTCGCCACCCTGGCCGACGTGCGCGGCACGCTCACGCCCCAGCTCGACCGCGACCTGGAGGACACGACCCTGGTGCTGGTCGACCTGGGCAAGGGCCGCCACCGGCTGGGGGGATCCATTCTGGCGCAGGTGCTGGGCCAGCCCGGCGACGAAGTCCCCGATCTGGATGACCCGCAGGACCTGATCAATCTGGTGAACGCCGTCAACGCGCTGCGCGCCAAGGGCCAGATCCTGGCCTATCACGACCGTTCGGACGGCGGGCTGCTGGCCGCGGTCGCCGAGATGGCCTTCGCCGGCCACGTCGGCGTGGCGCTGAACGTGGACATGCTGGTCACCGAGGGCGACGGCATTTCCGACAGCCGCATGGACGCTGGCGACGCCAAGAACTGGGCGTCACAGGTCAGTGCCCGCCGCGAGGAGCTCACACTCAAGGCCCTGTTCAGCGAAGAGCTGGGTGTGCTGCTGCAGGTGCGTACCGAAGAACGCAACGCGGTCATGCAGACCCTGCGCGAGCACGGTCTGTCCAAGCACAGCCATTTTGTCGGCAAGACCCGCCCGTCGTCCTCGCCCATCGACGCGGGCAAGGGCCAGTTGCAGGTCTGGCGCGACACCAAGGCGATCTTCAGCGCCAGCCTGTACGACCTGCAACAGGTCTGGGACAGCGTGAGCTGGAAAATCACCCAGCAGCGTGACAACCCGGCCTGCGCCGACAGCGAGCACGCCGCCGCCGGCCTGCCGGACGACCCTGGCCTGCATGTCAGCCTGACGTTCGACCCGCAGGACGATGTGGCCGCGCCCTTCCTGAACCTGAGCCGGCCCAAGGTCGCCATCCTGCGCGAGCAGGGTGTGAACTCGCATGTGGAGATGGCCTATGCCTTCACGCAGGCCGGTTTCGAGGCCTATGACGTGCACATGACCGACCTGCAGTCGGGCCGTGCGAAACTGGCCGACTTCAAGGGTGTGGTCGCCTGTGGTGGCTTCAGCTACGGCGACACGCTGGGCGCCGGCATCGGCTGGGCGCGCTCGATCACCTTCAACCCGGTGCTGTCCGAGCAGTTCCAGGGGTTCTTCGGCCGCGCGGACACCTTCGGGCTGGGGGTGTGCAATGGCTGCCAGATGTTTGCCGAGCTGGCCGACATCATCCCCGGTGCCCAGGCTTGGCCACGCTTCACCACCAACCAGAGCGAACGCTTCGAGGCGCGCCTGTCCCTGGTCGAGGTGCTGGATTCGCCCAGCCTGTTCCTGCAGGGCATGGCCGGCAGCCGTCTGCCGATTGCCGTGGCACACGGCGAAGGCTACGCCAACTTCAAGTACCGCGGCCACCCGGCGCAGGCGATCGCCGCCATGCGCTTCGTGGACAACGACGGCGCCGCGACCGAGCAGTACCCGTTCAACCCGAACGGCAGCCCGGGCGGCCTGACGGCGGTGACCACGGCCGATGGCCGTTTCACGGCCATGATGCCGCACCCCGAGCGGGTGTTCCGCAACATCCAGATGAGCTGGACCAGCGGCGACGCCAGTGAGCTCAGTCCGTGGATGCGCCTGTGGCGCAACGCGCGGCGCTGGGTCGGGTAAGCACACACCTGCGGGATACCCCCATGGCCTCCAGCCTTCTTGTTCTGCTCGACGACATCGCCACCGTGCTCGACGACGTGGCGCTCATGGCCAAGGTGGCCGCCCGCAAGAGCGCCACCATCGCCGACGATGTCGCGGCCATGGCCGATGACGTGGCCACGATGACCAAGGTAGCGACCCAGAAGACGGCCGGTGTCCTCGGGGATGACCTGGCGCTCAATGCGCAGCAGGTCACGGGCGTCAAGGCCGACCGCGAGCTGCCCGTGGTCTGGGCCGTGGCCAAGGGTTCGCTGCTCAACAAGGCCATCCTGGTGCCTGCCGCGCTGCTCATCAGCGCCTTCATTCCCTGGCTGATCAGTCCGTTGTTGATGCTCGGCGGGCTGTTTCTGTGCTACGAGGGCGCCGAAAAGGTGCTGCACAAGTTCCTGCACGGGGCCGGTGGCCCGTCCGAATCCCGTGCCGAGCACGTGAAGGCCGTCGCCGACGACAACATCGATCTGGTCGCCTTCGAAAGCGACAAGGTCAAAGGGGCGATCCGCACCGACTTCATCCTCTCGGCCGAGATCGTCGTCATCACCCTGGGTGCGGTGGCGACCGCCGGCCTCGTGGAGCGTATCTCGGTGCTGGTGGGCATCGCCCTGATCATGACGGCGGGTGTCTATGGGCTGGTGGCCGGCATCGTCAAGCTCGATGACGCCGGCCTGTACCTGAGCCGGCAGGCGGCTGCCTGGAAGCAGGCTGTCGGCCGCGGCCTGCTGGCTTTCGCACCCTGGCTCATGAAAGCGCTGTCGGTGGTCGGCACCGCCGCCATGTTCCTGGTCGGCGGAGGGATTTTGCTGCACGGCATCCCGGTGGCGGGCCATGCCGTGGAGCATGCCACCGATGGCTTGGGTTGGGCTGCCGGCATCGCCAACAGCGTGGCCGGCGGTCTGGCTGGTCTGCTGGCCGGTGCGGTGGTGGTGCTGGTGGTCGGCGCTATCCAGCGCCTGCGGAGGGCTGGTCATACCGATTGACATATGTCAATTGAGTCGAAACGGCACCTGCATAGACTGCCGTAACAGAGCCCCGGTGCACCGGCCTGATCGAACAAGGCCGGCACCAGACACCGCATCCAGGAGAACCATCATGCCCGCATCGCCCACGGCCGACCACGGCACGCCGCTGAGCAATTTCAACAATTGCCATAGCGGCATCCTCAACCGGCTCAAAGCGCTGGACGAGTTGCCGGCCTTGCTGGAGCCGGCCGCACGGGCGCGCCAGATCGCCGAGCAATCGCTGGAGTTCTTCCGGGAAGCCATTTTCGAGCACCATCTGGAAGAAGAGCGCGAGCTGTTTCCGGCCGTCATTGCCAGTGCCCGTCCGGGCGAAGAGCAGGAACGCGTGAAGGCCATGGCACAGCGCCTGACCGACGAACACCGCACCGTCGAGAAGCTGTGGAAAAGCCTGGAGAAAGGTCTGAAGCAGGTGGTCAAGGGGCACAGCACCGATCTGGACGTGAGCGACCTGCACCAGTTGGTGACCCAGTACCAGGCCCATGCGACCTTCGAGGAGCAGGAGTTTCTGCCGCTGTCCGAGCAGATCCTGAGCCGCAACAGCAACCACA
>Ga0265293_10012783_pt1 | contig 11047 bp, 6 predicted proteins | sample Munlanlewell138R_FD_192505 | JGI IMG/M metagenome (GOLD analysis project Ga0265293, IMG submission 192505) | Leachate microbial communities from a municipal landfill in Southern Ontario, Canada - Leachate well 138R | ecosystem: Engineered > Solid waste > Landfill > Unclassified | place: Canada... | reverse complement strand
AGAACTCTTTTTTTAAAATTCATACTCATAAGCTGTTGAAAGATGAATTGGATTAAATAGAAGCTTAAAGGTTGCATGGGACTGCCCCCTAAAGGTGACCTCGGGTGCAAGTAGATAGAGCCTCCCTTTACCCACAGGGGCCTCTAAAACAAGTGCACTCCCTTTAACATTTCTCTTGTCCCAGGCGAGCCCGCTCAATAGATAGTCGTCGCCACTGAGCCATCCAGCAACTTGGACCCCTTTTGCTGTTGCATCTGTTGTGAGTCCAAATAGAGGGCTACGATCAAAGTAGATAGGTCCACTTTTGTACATGCCCCAAGCTACCGGTAGATTGGGGTCAAATTGTGCTTTAAGAATACTACCGGGGATATAAAATTTATCGCGTCTGTATAGTCGTTGCGTTCCATTAGGGAGGGTCTCTAATAGAGCATTGGTCACCGGTAGATCGAGATAGTATGCCAATGATGTACTACTACCTATAGTAACTATAGAGCCGCCCTCTTCCAAAAAGCGTTTAAGAGCAGGAATAGTTTTGGTTCCGGTAATATGTCCTAAGAGGTGGTGATACTCCTTTGGTATATTCTCTTTGGGTGGTTGAAAAGAGGGGTGGGGAGAGCGACGGGGAGGTGGCAGCTTATCTGAGGCGCGTGGTGGAATAGCATCATTTGCAAAGATTATAATATCAAATTTTTTATTCAAATTCTTTACATCGTCAATTTCATTTACATAGATAAGCTCAAAATCATATTCAAATTGCTCCAAAATCCATCTAACCCATCCCGCAGGAACAGAGCCTACATAACGATCCCATAGGGCAATCCTTGTTGGTCTAAGTTTAAGAGAGGGAATACCCACTGGAAGTTCCGAAACGGCCATAGCGTCAACACCCAACTCTTTGGCTCCACTCTCTACAATAGGTGCAGATTTTGAATCTGCAGGGACAAAGAGAGTACCGGGAACAGTACGCTGCACTCCCGGCTTATTGTATAACCAGTAGACCGATGCATCACTCTTTAGAAGCCTATTGGTTAGTTTAAAACTATTATTTGAGCGGTGGCTAATTAGCCAACCTACAACAGAATCGGTTTTACTAACCACTCCGGGTATTGGTAAAACCTCTTCTCCTAAGGGTAGTGCCTCTAATGGAAGATTATCGGGGATAGATTCAACTATCCGTTCATAGATAATTCCCATTTGCAATGCCAAAGTATATCCTGCAACATCATAGGGAACAGAATTGGTAGTGGCCGAAGTGATAAAGTCGGTAGGATAATCTTGTGGCTCAAACATATCCAGAATGTGTGGTCTACAAGCTTGTGCACTCTTTACTACATAACTATCTTTTGGATAGGTGATCTTATTTAATGTAAAAGGGGCTGTCGCTCTATGTATCTCTACCCCATTAGATGATAGAGCATTTATAAATTTGGCAACATTGCCTCTATCCGACTGAATTGTAGCGTCGGAAGTTATTATATAGGCTCGTGCATCTTTCCACTTGGGTTTGTGCATAATAGAGATTAGCGAGGGATTTATCCTCCCAGATTTATCGGGCGAAGAGGCTTTTTTCATCTCCTCTATTCTTGAAGGAAGATAGGTCCAATTGTCACGACTCCCCTTCTCAATAGAGTTTCTCCCCATTTTATATATATTAAAGAGCACCTTATCTCTATTCCTTACAGCATAATCTAAAATTGCATAATTGGCCGTTATAGAGTACTCCACCGATTGTCTAAAGTGCCATATTTGCGGAGGTGCAGGCCAAGGGAAATTAGCCCTAAGAAGTTGTCTATTGGGCATTAGAGGAATTTGAACCGGAGTAGGACTTCCACCGGTTTCGGTAAGAATCCCTATCATATTATGAAAATAGGGGGCAATACTCAATGAGCCATTGGCCCATGCGGTAAAGGCAGAGCCATAACGCATATTAGAACCGGGTTTTCCCTCCTCAATCCATCTTGAGTGCATCGCTCCCCCTATGTTTTCAGAAACAGCTACAACCAAGGGATCGAAATAGTAGTTGAATGGATCTCTAAAAGGTATAGTACTAACAATAGTCCCCAACGGTAAACCTTGATCTCCTCCTTGGTGGGCATCCAATACTATTTGAGGAAACCACTCAATGTACATCTGCCGGTTGATATTTTTAGTCTCTTTTAGATTATTTATATAGAAATCTCTATTTACATCGTGTCCTACATATTTCTGATAGAGAAAGGGGGGATTATCCCTCACTCTGCTTTTAGGATTCGAGCGACGATTATACCAATTGGCCACCAGTTCCTGCCCATCGGGATTGGCATGCATCAGTAAAACTATTACATTCTCTAAAATATTGAGAGTCTCACGATCATCTCTTGAAGCAAGTTGCCACGCTGTTTCAATAAGTTGATTAATTCCTAAATTTTCTGAAGCATGCAATCCACCATTTAGCATAACTACTGCTTTGCCCTCCTCTGCCAATTTTTTTGCATACTCTTCATTGGGGTTTTGGGCTAAAGCCAACTCTCTTGCTATCTCTTTATATCTCTCTAAATTCAATATATTTTTGGGAGAGCTTATCACCAACATCGGTTGCTGTCGTCCCTCTTCTGTCAAGCCGCACTCCACCAATTTTACTCTATCCGATGCTGCTGCCAATTTTTTAAAATAGGCCTCGGTTTCTGTAAAGTTTGGAAGAGAATAATCGTCACCGATAGAGAAACCAAAATGCTCTTTAGGCGAAGGAATCGATTGGCCAAAGAGAGAGAAACAGGAAAAGAGTATTAGCAAAATAAATAGAGTGGCTACTTTAATGTTTTTCATTCTCTTAACTAATTAATTACTATATTATAAATTATCTCAAAATCAGTAACGCTCTCCAATCGAAAACCAAACTGGGGTGAGCATATCGTCTCTTCCACCCATATCGGCTACAGCAGCCTCATAATTTTCGGTATTGGTACTTGATGTTGTTATAGGATAAAAGAGGCGAGTAGGTAAAGTTGGAACCCCATTTTGGTTAAAATTGCCACTTATTGGCCCTGTAGGCATAACGGGTAATCCCGTTCTACGATAGTCGTTCCAGGCCTCCATTCCACTCATAAATTGAGAGATATATTTCTGTTCAATTATTCTTAGTAGTGTGTTGTTGTACTTAACTGAAGAACTATTCAAAAAAGTGTTGGTATTGTATGCGGGTTCATTTCTCCATTGCCTTATAGAGGCGGTAACTCCAGCGTTATAAAAAGTCTCTGCATCTCCAGAGATAAAATTTCTAAAAGCTGCCTCAGATTTTAGAAAACATAGTTCGGCATAGTTCATCAAAGTTGTAGGAGAGGTATTGGTACTTAAATTGGTGTTGTAATTACACGCCTCATAAACCATTACAGCATTATAATTGGCATCTTGTCCCGGCAACATTCCCAGATATTGGCCGTTTCTTGGAGAGAAGTAAAAACTCAATCTGGGATCGCCCGATTGTGTCATTAGGTCTATCAAAACTTTACCGGCCCTAGTATTTGTATGCATAGCATCGTAGGAGCCCAATGGGCCGAATTGATTATAAGCAGGAGATATACCGCTATATCGAAGAATAGCTGCATCTTCATTGCCTGTAAACATAGGGTACTCTGTTGGATTGTCGATCATCTCCTGCATCAATGTAGGTGAGTCAATCTCCAAACTTTTACTTACTCTCATTAAAATACGGAATCTAAGGGAGTTGGTAAATTTTTTCCAATTGTTGATATTACCACCATATAGGAGATCCCTTTGAGGGTAGTCCAACGCCTTAGAGGGGATATAGAGCTCATTTGCATAATCCAACTCTTCCAACATAGAGATGTAGATCTCTTTTTGTCTGTCATATTTTGGTTTTTTGGGAATCTCATCCCATCTAAGAGCTTCGCTGTAGGGAATATCTCCATACATAGCTGTAAGAACCTCCATAAGATATATTTTCAAAGTCAACGCTATAGCCATACTATTTGCGTCGTCGGTCATCTCACCCATCTTGTACATATGGTGCGCCGAAGAGGCCCACCTATATAATTGTGTCCATGGCGAAACAACTTCTGCTGCCCTTATCTCATAGGCGCTTGTATTATTGTTATTGCTAAAATTTACAGCATAATTCATCAACTCGCTGTTTATCGAGTAAGATCTTAAGTGAACATTCCACTGTCCACTATAAATAATATTTTGCAATAGTTTTGTAGGAGGTATCTCTCCAAAAGCGATCTTATTGGGATCTCTGTTCATCTCTCCAAATTTAGAGCATGAGGTGCCGGCAACAAGAATTAAAAGAGATATAATAGTTGTGATAAATAGATCTAATTTTTTCATAGCAATCATATTAGAATCTTAATCTTAAATTTAATCCATATGAGCGGGTCATTGGGAAAGAGCCCGCTTCAAGTCCAACATTAATTGTTGAACCATCTAAAGAGGCCACTTCGGGATCGTTTATTGGCCATTTGGTCCACATAGCCAAGTTGGTCCCAAAAAGAGCAATAGAAGCACCTTGAAGAACTTTACTTTTCTCAATCAATTTTCGTGGGAAATTATACTCAAGCCTAATCTCCCTCAACTTTATAAATGATGTGCTAAAGACATTGGTTTCTGTATTGGAGGAGGATTGGTAATAGGCTCCATAATATCCGCCAATATATTGTGTTACAGTTGTATTTCTATGGTAACTATCGGAATTGGCATCATAAACATAGCCATCTCCAATCAACCCTTCATATCGTCCAGGGAGAGAGTTTTTAAGCTTTCCTGTATAAGAGAGAAGAGCGTGTGAATAGGAGTATGCTTTCCCTCCAAAGGAGCCATCTATACTGATATGGAATCTTAGCCCTCTCCATAAAATAGAGTTGGTAATTCCTCCTTTCCATTTTGGCAATACATTCCCTAAGAAGACTCTTTCAGAGGTAGCAAGTCTGGGATATCCGGTTACCACATCGTAGAGTACCTCACCGGCAATACTTTGTGTAGAACCATCACTAAGAGTTACATATGCCCCTTCAGGTGCCCTTTCAAAGCCATAACCGTAGATACCATAGATAGGCCCCCCCGGACGCGCTTCTATTTGGGCTGGACTATAACTATTTACTACCCAAGTATCAACTCCGGGTGCCAACTCTATAACCTTATTATTATTCTTTGTAAAAACAATAGTAGAGTTCCATCTCAAATTTTTGTTCCTGATTGGAATAGCACCTAAGGTTACCTCCCATCCGCTATTCATCAATTTACCGGCATTAAATCTAATAGTCTGATATCCGGTAGAGGGATCTACGGGAGTATTTACAATTTGATTATAGCTCAATGAATGATAATATGTTACATCTAAATTTAATCTACTTTTAAAAAATCTGGCATCTACTCCAAATTCCCAACTCTCAACCATTTCGGGTTTAATATTTGGGTTTGAAAAAGAGGTTGGCATAAGCACCCCTCCAGGGAAAGAGCTCGCTCCATAAGAGGAGTGAATAACATAGGGAGAGGTATCGTTACCAACATTGGCCCATGATGCTCTAAGTTTCAATAGACTTATTTGGTGAGGCATCTTAATTATATCCGATAAAATTGCACTTAGGCTTACCGAAGGGTAAAAATAGGAGTTGTACTCTTCACTTAAAGTACTAGACCAATCGTTACGCCCGGTAATACTCAAAAATAGATAGTCGTTATAGTTTGCTTCAAACATTCCATATAGGCTATTGACCTGCTTATTACTACGAAACAGGGAAGGTACTGGTTGTGCAATACTATTGGTAATGGTGTATTGGCCCTCTATATCCATTCCTGTACCAACAACCGATGAGTTATTCCTAATCATATTACTTATAATACCACCAAAGAGCCCTTGTAGTTTAAACTTGCCTATACTTTCGTCATATTTAAAGAGAAAATCGTTATTCAAATTGGCGGAGGTTAAAAGCTGTTCTCTATAACGCCCTTTCAAATAATTGACACTATTATACGCCTTTCTTTGTGTTCTAAAATCATTGAAAATATCATAGCTGCTACGAAGTTGAAGAGAGAGTTTTGGTGTAATATCTATCATCAAATCAGCTACACCATAAGCTCTTCTACGATCTAAAGTGTTTAGATTTTCATATAGTGAGAAGAATGGTCCATCGCTGTTTGCATAGAAGATATTGTTACGGGCTGTATTGGGGTATTTTTTCACCCACTCTTTATAGTCTCTATACCAATTTATATCAATTCCTGGTGAACCCCACAGTAGGAGGTAGGGAACCGTCCCTCTACCAAGCCCCAATTGTGGAAGATTGTCGCTACTCTTATGATTTAGAGTAGACTTGACAGTCAACTTGGCAAATCGGCTAAATTTGGTAGTAGCCGAAATCATAATATTGGTAGTGTTATCTCCTGTATTAGGTAGAATCCACTTGTTGTCGGTTTGAGAGAATGAGAGACGGCCTGAAAAATCTTTTCCATTATTACCTTCAAGAATAATATAATTTTTCATATTGACTCCCTCCTCATATATCCCTTTATACCAGTCTCGCGCTACCCATGGTGTTGCAACATAAGTTCCATCTTCTTGAAGAGCACCATATTGGTAAAACATCTGTCCTTCGAAGCGGGGCCCCCAAGCTTGGTTTTGCGAAGAGGTAGTATAACTTATACCATTCTCATCTGTAAATGTATAGTGGGAGTATACATCTTTGTTACTGCTGGGAGAACCCATCCCATACTCATTTTGAAAATCGGGCCAGTAAGAGGCCTTTTGAACATTGAGAGAGGTGCCAACAGTAACCCCTATCCCCTTATCTGCTTTACCCCCTTTGGTTGTAATGATAATAGCGCCTGCAGCAGCTTTAGAACCATAAAGAGCTGTAGCAGCAGCTCCTTTTAATATGGTGATATTATCCATATCCTCTGGATTTATATCATTTATACCATCGCCATAATCGATTGGGTTATCTACGCCACCCGTAGAGTAGCTGGTAGTACCTCCAGATGCGTAGAGTTCACTATTGATAGGTACACCATCAACCACAAATAGTGTTCTACTATTATCGGGGCTAAGAGAGGATTCACCTCTAAGCGTTACACGGGTAGAGCCACTGGGACCAGAGGGTTGATTAAAATTTAATCCTGCAACTTTTCCAGCCAAACCATCTAACCAATAGGTCGGTAGGGTATTATTAATCTGCTCGCTGCTCATTTTAGTAAGGGCATACCCCAATGATTTTTCGGAGCGGGTAATTCCTAAGGCAGTCACCACCGCTTCACCCAACTTTAGCCTCTCCTCTTGAAGAGTAACAGTTAATTTATTGAAGTTTGAGATAGTAACCCTCTCTGTTGTGAAGCCAATAAAATTAAATAAGAGTACGGCTCCCTCCTTCGCTTCAATTTTAAATTCTCCATTATTGTCGGTTATTGTAGCGCTCCGCGTTCCCTCTACCATTACCGATACACCAGTAATAGGTTTATTCTCCTGATCGAGCACAACTCCAACAATAATCGGCTGTTGCGCAAAAATAGTACAACTCAACAATAGCAGAGCTACACTAAAGATGTACTTTAAAGATCTATTCATAGTAATGCTGTTTTGAATAATATTAGATATTTTTTCATCGCTTATAAGCTTGTTTTTTTCTTTTGGCTGCAATATTTGCTGCAGATTGCTCTACCTTGCCCGGCTTACTAATCAACATTTTAAGTTTACCTTTTGGAGAGACAATAGCTTTTGATATAATATCGTTCTCATTGAAGCGCGCCATATATATCTCTCCTTTAGATTGGCGTAAATAGTCGTAGGATATATAAATATATCCATCAGGAGATTGAAATCCGGTAGGATATGAGATACCACTGCGTTCATCGAGTAGAATACTTCCCAACCAACTCTTCCCTTCGTCGGTAGAGATGAAGGCACGCATATGGGAGCGACTTTTCAACTTCTGATTAGTGTTGCCATGACGGATCAGCAATAGGTTGCCAGAAATTAATCTCATGATAAAATGGCGTGAATCTACATGGGTCTGATAAGGTGTGGGTGCACTCCATGAGTAACCCTTGTCGGAAGAGAAGCTTTGCCATATACCTTCACTTGTACGAGCAGTCATCCACCATTGGCCATTAGACAACTCAATAATTAAATGTTCGTCATATTTGGCATGTGGAAATTGAACCATTCCGCGTCGGCGCCAACTCTTGCCATTGTCTATAGAGACATATGCATGAGCCCCCCTTAAAGAGTCTAAGTTATGATAGGCTCCTTTTAATGGGCTCTCTTTCATTTTATTCTCTAAAGCAATATTCATCCGGTGGCGTGGCCATAGGCTAACAGGGAGCACCCACTCTCCACTTGAGGTTACTGTAGGTTTCTGTAGAGTAGCTCCAAAATCTATAAATTTTGGGGTCGACCAAGTGGGCATTTTAGCATCGGGGTTTTCGCAGATACTATACCAGTTGCCATTCCTGCCATCGTAGTAGGTAACACCTTGGTCAAAAAAGAGCCAAAGTCGTCCCAACGGATCGCTCCATAAAGTTCCCACTAATGTTCGCCGCTCTAATCGATCATTTGGATTGTGAGGGTCAACAACAACTTTTGTATCGGACCATTTCTTACCATCGTTATCGCTATATGCAAGTACAAAAAAGGCTTTAGAGTCGTCTCCTCCCGCTACCCAGCAGGCCCATATTCTTCCTTTAGGAGTTCTCTCAATAGCTATTGTCATCCCATAGTCCAAATTCTTTATGGAATATTTTTTTGGGGGTCTATTGTTCACAACAGGCTGCACCATACCAACACTATCTGCCCATTGAAGCAATAGTTGATCTTGTCCGAAGGCGATTCCCGTTATTAAAAAAGAGATAAAAAAGAGTAATTGTTTAATCGTTCTCATAGTCTTAATTTTAATTAGTCCTATTGTTTTTTAATCTTTACAACACCCTTCTTGATTCTCCCCTCTCCAATCATTGGGGCATGAGCCACTTCCGGTGATAGTACAATAAATTGTTTAGGAGTTAGCTTCTCTATAACCTCGTATGAGTCATAAAAAAATTGGATATCTTTCTCTCTATCCATATCGGTGATTGGATCTTTACACTCCTCTCTTGCACGAAGCCCAAATTTTTCTACACCATTTATAGCTATTTGAAGATCGTAATAGAGATCGTGTACCTCTAATTGAGCATTCTCTATCGTTTTAAGATCCCCCTCCATCACAATAAGGTATACATTCATAGAGTCTATAGGATATACCCCTAAAGAGAGGGTGTCCAACTCTATATTTCTAAGATATTCAAATGCTGCTTCAAAACGGGGATTTAAAGCAATCCATTCAGCTTCAGCCTCTTGAGTAAACTCCTGAGCAGAGGGTAGGCTCTTCTCTATCTTTGATGCACAACCCAAAAAGAGTAGTTGGAATATTAGTGCCAACCCAACAAAATTTGTAACGCTATTTTTCATAACAACCTCCTTTATTTAAGAATTTTATTTACTATGTTTTTGTATCCTTCTCTCATAAGTGTCAAATCGGAGCCAATCGCAAAAAAATTGAATCCCTTACTCTCTATAATAGAGGGCTCTTCGTTTGGAGAGAGAAGAATTCCACATTTTTTCCCCTCTTTTGCAGCAGCATCAATTGTCAAACTTAAAGCTCGATCATAAGATAGGGAGCGATTTTCAAGGGAGAGATCTAAAGTTAGATCGCGTGGACCTACAAATAGCATATCTACACCCTCTAATGAGGCAATCTCTCTGCTATTTAAAACCCCTTCTTCACTCTCTATCTGAGCTATTAATAGAGGGGGTTCAATTTTTTCTAAAGAGCTCGTTTTATCTAATCCGTAATTGAAGAGTCGTGCAGAAGAGGAGTAACCACGCTCCCCTTTGGGAGGATAGTTGATTGCCTCGATTATTGGATGTAGTTGTAAGGGATGAGAAACTTGAGGCATCATTACCCCATCTACCCCCCAATCTAAAATCCTACCAATAAATTTAGGATCGGAGAGTCCCAGCCTAACAATTATTTTTACCTCTTTTTTTACTGCCATTATATTGGATAAGAGCTCCGATTCAGTGATAAATCCATGTTCCATATCTAAAAGAAGCCAGTCGAAACCCATCTGGGAAATAAGTTCCGTAGCCACAGGAGCACCCATTGTAATCCAAGTTCCTAAATATAATTCTCTACCTTGTTTCATATTCAAAGACTTTATTATCGTTATATAAGCCATCAATGGCAGAAAAAATTCTACTTCGCGTTGTCTGTAACAAAGATTCGCCACTCCCATTGGAATTAATAAGAAAGAAGGAATCATTCTTATTAAAGTAGCCTCCTCCTACTCTTATTACAGCCTTAAAAATCATATTGCGCAAAAGGTGAAGCCAAAATCTCCTATCAAATTGAGATGGTAAATCTCTCACTTCCATATACCCTTCAAACAGGGCCCTCATTTCTATATTGGAGTGAAAGCATCCCATAAGAGACAAATCATCGGTTGGATCCCCTAAAATGGTATCATCCCAATCTATAATAGAGTGGATGGTAAAGGAGTGGCCAAGAACATTCCATAGAGCAATATCTTTATGAACCAAAACCCCCTCTTCCAAGTTTAGCAACTCTTCATTCTCTCTAACTATAGATACTATTTTAGCAACCACCTCTTTATCAAAAAATCCATTATCTACCAAATAATGGAGATGTTTATCTAAATTGAGCATATAATAATCTCTATAAGAAGGAACCATTCCAACCAACCTCCTCTCCTCTCTAAGCGTATCGCTGTTAAAAAATCCAAAACCGGAGGAGGTGAAACTTTGCCATTTAGCTATATATCGTCCCAGCTCTCTCATTATGGTCACTGTTTCTAGTTCACCTCTCTTATAAAGTTGATTTAGATCCAGGTAGGGAATCATCTCTAAAAGTTGCCAGGCAAACGGATGGCTTTTTCTTGAGGCATCGACTGCATAGACAATAGGAGTTGGTACCCCTAACAGACGCACGCTCTCCATCACTTTAGACTCCACCTCCATATATTCATCCCCTTCAGGGCCATCTTCTACCCTTACAAAATATTC
>Ga0265293_10012781_pt1 | contig 11048 bp, 23 predicted proteins | sample Munlanlewell138R_FD_192505 | JGI IMG/M metagenome (GOLD analysis project Ga0265293, IMG submission 192505) | Leachate microbial communities from a municipal landfill in Southern Ontario, Canada - Leachate well 138R | ecosystem: Engineered > Solid waste > Landfill > Unclassified | place: Canada... | reverse complement strand
ACAGCGGCCTTCCAACCCGCTGAAAATGACTTACCAGCACCGCGACACCAAAGCGAACACTGCATTCGCGTGTTATCAAGAACGTAATCGTATTGATATTCGTACAATGTGGATTGGATGTATCTTGTTATAGCAAGAGCAAGCGACCGATCTTCGGGTTGTTGTCTTTTACCATTTAGCATGGGGACTTGCTTCATTGGTCGTTACTCGTTTGGCGCGACATCGGCAGGGGCGCGTGGGGCCATTTGTGCTATCGTCTTTTTAAGCGCTTCGGCGGTAGTGGTATCCGGTAGTTGTTGTCGCTTGGCGCGATTGTCAGGTTCGTCTATTTCGGCGTCTACGGCGTCGATAGGCTCCACAGTCACAACAGGCCGCCCCGTGGCTTCGTTTCTTGTTCCAAGTTGCGGCATCCGCTGTCTTTGGAGATTCTCAATGTTGGCTTCGGTTGTAGCCCGCTGTTCTGCGATGGCATTATAGATTTCCTGTTTTTGCCGCCGCTGTTCGTCTATCATAATGGACAATAGACCGTTTAGAACATCCTGCGCGTTCTGCCCGCTTTGCTTGTTCTTGTCACGGCGCACCTTTTCATCGTACTGTTCGGGGCACAGCGCTTTTAATGCAAAAGCGTTGGACACCGGGTTTGTGGCCGAAAGGTTTACCAAGTCGCGCTTAAACCCTTCAATCAGGTCAATTGAACCGAAGTCGCAAGCCTCGCGGATTTGTGCTTCAATGTCGGGTCGTTCATTCAAGTCTGTTTGCTTCAACCGCAGCTTCCGCAACACTTCTTCGTAGGTAAGCCCGATTCGTGCCAGCCCTTCAATTGCAACCATGTCGATAACGCGGCCTGCGATTGCAACGGGGCGGCGTTCGGACGGGGCGATTGCTTCACAGGCTTGCGGCACAACAGACATGATTTCGTCGGCGCGCAGATTCGCAGTTTCATGGAATTTTTCCAACGCGGTTTCTAACTTTTTTGGCGGCCTTCCTCGTGCCATAGTGCTTCACCTATTCGTTATCGTCGCTGTCGTCGTTGAATTTGTATTCTTCGCCGTCATAATCGGTATCATCGTCCACGGCGAATAAAAATTCTGACAGTTCCTTCGTCTTACGCCGGTCAATTGGCCCAAGCATCCGGGCCAGCTTCCACGGCACGCAAAACCATTCAACGGAACGGTCATAAAATTTACGCGGCTCCCAAGCATCAAGAGAAAAGACCACATATCCCCGGCAGCCGCCCATTGTGCAAAGGTCGTTCATGGTATCTATAAAATCTTGACCGTTTTCCAGTCCCGTGCCGTTACAAAGGTCAACAGCGCCACAATCGCGCATACGGTCAACGCAAAGGAAAACAGAAGCCTGACCCTTGTAGAAACCAAGCACAATGCTATTGGATGGCGTGGTAAGACCCGTTGCCCCTGCGATACGGCGCATAAAATTCTTTTGCGCAAACCGCTCCGCCTGCAACTCCGCACGGCCAGCCCTGCGGCTTAAATTGAATTGACAATACGATTTATCGTCGGTGTACCGAGTGTGGTCGTTAAACCCATTGGACGTGCTGTAAACGCTAGAGATCTCGTCTTCTGGTATAAACGCGCACTTACCGTTGTCCATCTGTTGAATTTTGCCAATGGTAATGTTTTCTATCATGGTTTATGCGAGTCCTTTTCTTTTCTTTCGTTTAAAGAAAGTGTTGACAACAACACAGTCCATGTGATATATGGTCGCATTCTTAATAAACACTGTCAAGTCAAAAACACAACACCTAGTGGGTTGGTGCGTCACACATGACTATAGTTTGTGGATTGTGGCCTGTTTCTAGTTGTCGGTCGGTGGATTTGTGGTGGGGCTGTTCTTTACTATGGTTTTAGTGAAGCGGTTGTACTTTGCGGTACATTCAGGATGCAGAGTGAATCCCTTGTTAAGTATGAACGGCATAAATTTTGCATCGCTTTTGAAGCAGGCCGGGCACAATTTGAAGTCGTCCTGCGTCGTATCGGTGTTGTCGTCACCCCAATGAAATACGCGAACTTCGATATATGCGTCTCCCATACTAAAGGGAGCTGGTAATGCCACACAAGTTCCGGGAGGTAGTGTAACCGGCTTCCACTCCATGACTTTGCCACAGCATTCGCACGTTACCGGCTCGCGGGAAATGCATTGAGTTTCCAGAATGGTGCATCCAAGTAACGGTTGGCGGTCGCGTTTAATCATTGTCATTGTCTGTTGCCTTTTTAAGAGATTCGCGGGTGGCGACGGTAAGGGCGCTTTGCTTCAATCGCGCCCCAAACCGGGTATTCGGGAACACCCTGCGGAAACAGCGCGTCCACAATCGACACATTCCCGCCCGTGAAGCAAGCAATTTTCGCAGCTAGGTCATGCGAAATGCTTTGCACTCGGCATCCCCTATCACCAGAATGCCAACGGATAATCATCCAAAGATAATCGGGTGTGATACCCAACTTTTCCGCGACGTAAGTTTTCTTCACTGTCGGCGCGATTTGTTCAAACCATTCGTCCAGCCGCATTGTTGCACCATCCTTTTTCGGTTTTAGGCCCGCAATCTACCCGCGAAGACTGGCGGCAATCCACGCAATCGGAATTTTCGCACGGAACGCTGATTCAAGGCAAGCAAAATCTTTTGGGTTGACACGGGTGTTCGTTTAGTAGGATAATTTGTCCGATGGTTGTATTCTACCGATAGGGGATTCTATCCATGCCAACAGGATTTGCTGCGTTCGATATTACGGTGGCGGTTTTGATTGGCATCTGTTCGACCCCTGTTGTTCTATTGTTGATGTTGTGGCATTTCGCCACTTCATATATCCCTCGAAAAATTGTGGAGGTTTGGAAACACCATGTCAGGTAAAATGGCAAAACGGGCACGGGCAATGAAAGAGTCCGTGATGACGCCGGAAGAAAAAGTCGCGAGTGTCGTTCACCGACTTTGCGAAGAAAACAGTCGCGCAGTCAACGGACTAACCCCGCAGGTTGCGTTCGCTGTTTTTGGCGACGTGGCAATGCGGATGGTTTATTGGTTGGAAAGCATCACACAACAACCGAGGCGAGGGTTGCTGCTGAAGGAATTTGCGGCGATGCTTGACCATATCGCCCGCGCCGAACTTGGCGAACTGACGGACGAAGAAAAGGCGAAGATGCTGGCGGACATTGAAGCGGAACTGCCGAATACGAGCGGGCTTTCGATGGAAATGCCCGCCACCGAAGCTGTATCGGAAGCCAACGACGCCGACAAGATTATTCCGTTTGTTCCGAATCCTGAGCCGCAGCCGGTTGAAGATTCTCCGGTTGATCCATCGGCGCAGGGTTAATCACGTTCAACCGCCAGTAAATTGCGCAAACACCATCCGGCCTGATTTCGCAAGGCCGCTTTACTTCAGGCGATAAATTTGCGCAATCCCCAACAAACACACAATCCGGGCAATCAAAGTCGCTAGGCTCTGGTATCACCGCAGCAATCTGGCCGTTGTGCATCCGATACGCTGTTTTTAATGGCGCGTGAATCAGATTGAATTTGTCAAGATTGAAGTCGCTCTTGTTGGACATTTTTCTATTCCTTTCTAGTGTTTTCGTTTTTTTTTTGCTCGTCTATTCGTCTTTACTGGCTTGCTTTTCGGGGAAGTCAGCAAGGCAATCGTCGGCGCGTCGAAAAAGGTGCAATTTAAACTCGTGATTTAACTGTCCGTACAGGCCGCATCGGTCAAACATGCCGTAAAGGTGTGGACACCGCATATCGCAGAAGTCGTCGTTAAATTCGCTGATTTTCGCTGTCGTTTTAACCACCGCTGTCCGTAAATCCATTTTGTTTGCATCCTCTTTTGTTAGAATTCTTGGCGTGTTTCTCTAGTAAACCCCGAAGTCGTGAACCGGGTTACCGGCCTTATCTGGCGCGGGTCAATCATAATTTTGCCCCCGGTCGGTGTTTTTGGCAATTACCGATTTGCTGAAATTCACTTGACCTGTGGAAAACTACCGTGTTACAATCGGGCTGTAAGTTGAAGGATGGGCCTTCGACGGGATTCACGAGAGGGACAAAACAATGGGTTTGGATGTATCTTACGACGCATGGAGCGGCGCATACTCCTGTTTTATGCGCTTCCGTATCGCTTTGGCGCACGCGGCTGGACTTCCACCGCTGGAATTGATGGATGGATTCTTTCGCGGCGCTGACAAGTTCGACCGCAATATCAAACCGGACTGGTACAATGATTTGCCGATCATGTGGGATGCGCTGCGGCCAGACCCGATCATCACGCTGCTTAACCATTCGGATTGTGAGGACGAAATTGCGCTTGCGGATCTGCCAGCGTTGCGCGATAGGCTGTGTGAATTGAAGCCATTGATGCCAGATGACTGGCACGAACGCATAGATCAATTTGTGCGGGGGTGCGACGAAGCGATTGAACAAGGTGAATCACTGGAGTTTCACTAATCCATTAACGTAACACGAGGACATCATGGGAAATAAAGCACTTGACCTTGCAACAACGATGGTGCTACGGGATACAAGACCGGGGTGTACATGCGCGATTCCTGTGAACTATGAAGGCGTCGGCGGTTTGAAGGTGGTTGACCATTGCGACTGCGCGGGCTGCTACTTTGAGGGCGAAGACTGCCCCAATATCGACAGAAAGCTGACGTGCAACCGAAGCGGCAAGACGGTTATCTACATGCCGGTTCCCGCCGACGAAATGGGCGTCACGGTTTCTGGCGCAAAGTGGCTGTCCGCGCCGCCCTACGAAAACGAGGCCCCGATTGACCACATGGACGAAATCGGTGATGCAACGGCGGCGCTGTCATGTGCGACAAACGAACTCAGGTCGGCAAAACAGTCGTTTGAAGATGCAAGCAAGTGGTACGCCGAAGCCCGCAACAACTGGACGGCGGCATGGGAAGCGGTTGCCAAGTTTGCACGGGCGTCTATGGCCGATGTCGCCCCGGTTCCCACGGTGTCCATTCCAACCGTGCAACACCATCCCGCCGAACCAGTACCGGCTTGTGTAGTAACCGTGTCACCGACTGTTTACGACAGCCCGGACGACGCGCTGGATGAAAGAACCGTTGTGAATCGCATCCGCCCCACGTTGCTTCCTAGCAAGGTTGGCAACTCCGCCACCGAGGACAAAATCATTGCTGTGTTGGGCTTCGACGAATGGCTTACGGTGGCGGAGGTCATGGAGAAGATCAACGGCAAACGCAGTACCGTTACAAACAGCCTTGCGCGTCTTGTCGGTTGCGGCCTTTTGGTTGCTGATGTTGTCCCCGGAAGCCGACGCGCCTTGCGTTACAGGTTGAGCGATGCCGCCGAACGGAAGCCCGCGCCGGGGACGCCGGAAGAATTGATCTACAAACAGTTTGATGATGGGGATTGCCGAACAGCCTACGGTCTGTCTGGCCGTACTGGGATTCCTGAAAAGTCTGTCGGTTGGGTTGCCAACATCATGGTTCGCGCTGGACTGCTTACGCACAAAGACGGAGTTTATACCGTCGCAAAGAAGGGGGAGTGATGGAAAGATCACTTAGGATTAGAGTCGGTTTGGGCGAATACCTAACCCTGGAAATTAAGGATTTGCTTCACGACATTTTCTTGGCACTTTCAGATGAGGAATTTGCCTCCATCGCCGCCGCGAACGGCTACGTCAAACTGGAGCCGGGGCAGGTCGTGGTGCAGAGGGTAGACGCGGAACACGCCGCAACCTTCATGCTTGGCACTAAGGCGCACATCGGCATCATCGCTGACGGTGTACTGATTCAGCCATGCGACATAAGGCGTAACTTCATCGCCGCACTCGACGCAAGCGGGGGAAAATAATGAAAACTTACATTAACAATAACGCACAGGCGCATCTATTCCGCGCCAAACATGAAAAGGCGTACTTTATGATGTTGGGTTCAGCCACGACGCTGCACCCAATGATGATTACAGCGTCCACGGTGTTTCTATGGCTTTCTATTGCCGCGTTCGCCGCCTTGAACGGCGACGTTTCGCCCGAGGTTGGGTTCACCGCTATCCTCGTTTTATGCTTCGCTGGTTTCGTCGCTTCGGCGGGCTTGATGTTTGCTGCGGCAAGTAGAGCAAGGAAACTGCTATCGGCATTGAGGCAACCCGATTTTGCTGACGTTGAAGCGGCTGGCATATTCAAGATTCAAACCAAGGCGGTAAAGTAACACATGAGCAACCACATTCCCCTTCCTGACGACGAAGATGATCTGACCCCGGAATTCACCGCACTTATGAACAAGGCCGAAGCGGTTGGCATCCAACTGGCCGACACATTTAAAGAGGCCGAAGACGACGAAGCTTTGATGATGGCCCTTGTTGTCACCGTGTCCAAATGTATTTTTACGGCAGTTGCGCGCTCTAATAACTGTTCTACCGTGTCTGGCTTTAAACAGTTTTTGATAGCGCAGCAGGCGTTTCTTTCGTACTATACACTTTCGCACAGTCATGCAACTGCGCACATGGTCGAGAACGATAAAGAACTGGCAGAGTCCATGCGGAATGACATGGTGGCGGTGGCCGATGTTGAAATCAATTGAATGATGGTGGAACAGGTTTCGCCGTCAACAAAGGAGAAGAGACGAACATGAAGTTGTCATTTTCTGACAGTAACAAGCAACTTACCGGCTTCGGTAAAATGGTGGTGTTCGCGTCGTTCACGGTGTTTGTGCTTGGCGTGGCGACCCTGCTTGCGTGGGGAATTCCGACGTATGGTGCATGGGCGAAACAGACTCAGGTCGATGCCGCAATGTCCGCCGAAGTCACAAGGGCGCTTGGTACGGCAAAGGCCAACAGACTGGTTGCGGACTCGTTGAAGGGGCAGGGGGAATATCTGCGATACCTGTGGATTCAACGCCTGTCCGAAGACGACAAAACCATCATGTACATTCCTACGGATGGCGCGTACCCGATGTTTGATTCCGCGTGGATTGAACCTGGCGCGGCGTGTGGAGATTGACACCATGAAGATCAGGGTTGAAACACCAAAGGGCCAGCATCCAAACATCGCGCTTGACCGATTCTGTCCCAACGTCGGTGGTTGTATGCGCCCGTGCGGAAATTGGTGCCCGCTGTTTCAGGACCACCTTGCGACAATGGCTGGCGGGTTGATTCGGTTTCCGATTTGTGGATACGTTACAGTGGTGGCAGAACCCGCCGACAACGAGACTGCGGAGTATTTTCGCAAGGAAGGTGGCGACAATGAAGATTCTGAAAGCGGTTCGGCGGTTCAGTTCGTGGATATGCGGATTGTTCCGTAAGAAGCCGGTGTATGTTACCCGGCACTTTTGGGATGCCCAACTTGGGCGTGAGGTCGAGGCGTATGTGCCGCAAGGTGTACTGTACCCCAACATGCGGATTGCGGAAGCCCTGGATGATTTGCGACGGGGGGTAAAATTCAGCCGTAAAGATAGGGCAAGATTAGAGACTTATGCCACACCGAAAGAAACTACGGCGTCTTTCGGATCTTGTGTACAGGTTGGCGAACAGGTCGGTGTTGGTGAAGGCGTCGTTAGTGGCTATCCCGGTGGATGGAACACAGGATCGGCGGAAGCATCTTGCGGCGGTGCCGGTAACACTTGGACGGGTACATTAAACATGACGCGGGCGCAGGCTGAGTACATGTTTGGGCGCGAAAACCTAAAGGAGATCGAAGAATGAAGATCGTCGCAATGAGAACCTATTGGGGGCAAATCACAAACGGATCAGTTGTGTACATGGCGACAAAGCGCGGGATACGGGAAGGAACCGTAGTTACTATGCGGGGCGTAACGCAATGGCCTTTGCTTTCGGAGGATGGTCGATTTAATGAACGCCCGGTCGTCGATTTGGATTTGGGGTCAGACGAACGAATCCTTAGTGTGCCCCTTTCGGAACTACACCCGAATCAATGGGCGGCCCAGAACGCCTATGTGCAGGCATTGGTTCAACGAACGGTGCGTGAAGAATTGGCAAAAACAAAGGAGATTGAAGAATGATTGACAGCGACAAGATCAAGATCGGGGATACCGTTTGGTTTGACAACGGCGGCAAGATTGAATGTGGGCGCGTTGCTGGTTATGCACATCAACCATATGGCCCGATGGTCTTCAACGTGAAAAAACATCCTGATCAAAAAGGGTTCGCCCCGATACTGGAAGGTTGGTTTGCCTACAACCTCTATGAATCTAAACTGGCTTGCTTGCAGGCAATCTTAAATGCCAACGACACAAGGGTTGGTTACTTGGCGTCTGAATTGTCCAGCTGCGAAAAGCGTTCCAACGACCTCGCCGCGCAGATCAAAGAGGAAGAAAAGGCGCGGATACCGAAGGCAACACTTGTGAGGTTCGACCCGACTGATACCACAAACGGCGTACTTGTGAAACTCCCGTCCTACATTGACGTGCTGGTTAGAGACCGCGATGGCGACAGCCCGGTAATGGTGCGTACTGACCATTTTGTCCTTACGGCAAGATCCCGCGCAGGTACGCTGACCAGTAGTGTCCTTTTTGTATATCCCGCTACAGCCAGCGGGTTTAGGTTGACTTACGACAACCGGCCTTACACCTGTTGTAATGTGCCGGGACACCGAGCCGGTGATGCTATCAGGATGGCTGACATCCGCGCCGCCGTGAAGTCGCTTGGCTTTGAACTGGCAGAATAAACTTACCAGAACGCCCAATACACCACCCGCGATACACGATTCTTACAAGAGTTGTGTGTTACGGGGCAACGGGGTGTGTAAAACCAGTAAAAATTGTTGACACATTCAAACCGGACTGTGGTAGAATCGCGGCAGGATTGTGGAGGTTTGTGCGATGGACGACAATGTTACGTTTAACGGCATTCCGGTTACGCGGTTGGCGGGGTTGAATGGTCACATTTCTTACCTAAACTCGGAATTTCGCGAATGCGGCGCGCCAACGCTAGAGTCAATCATACCGCCGCGTACTGAAATTGGAACCACCCACGGTGTTGACAACAAATCAACAGGATTCTTTTCTTTTGACTGGCCCGAGGGCTATCTTGAATCCATACCCGATGGTGTGGTAGAATTGGCGTCAACGGAGTCGAGTGGCGTCCGTTATCGCTTTTGTGTGGAGAGGGTGAAGGAATGAAACACAGATTGACGTGGGTTGAAGTTGCGCCGTTTGAGTTTCGGGCCTCCAAGCCGGGGGTTCGATACTCCGTCGAATGCACGAATCCGACGAACCCGGCGGGCGGATGGTGGGAAGCGTTTTGTGTAGAAACCGGAGATACAATTTGGGGGAAGCTGCACGTTGATTACAAGGCCAACGCTTGTGAAGCGATGGCGCTTTGCGAACAACACTATTTCACAAGGAGGAGCAAGGATGGGAACTGAAAAGATGGACAAGTGTGAAGGATTTGGAACCACGGCGGGTGATTACAGTTACCCGCTTGGTGGCGAAATCGGTGGGGGCAATTACGGCACGGCAACCAACACGAAGCCCACGCCCGTAAATCCGGTGAGTGTCGCCGCCACCCACATCATGCGGGTTATCGACGAACTGTGGAGGATGTACGAAAACGAATCTAGCGGCAAGGGTAAGATTGAGATTCTTGATGCCATTACCAACGCCGCGTACTACCTCAACAAGATGGGAGAATAAGCCATGATGACCTATAAGGAAATGAAGGATCTGGAACATACACATGGATGCGTATGGTACGTTTCTAAAGACCTTGAACTGTGCGCCGATGGAATCGTTAGGTGTAACCTTTGCAATGTGCGGCTTATTCGGACAGGGGCACTCCTTGGCGAACATCAGCGCGTGGTGGCGTGTGCCGACGTTCGGGGTATTGACAACGATGTTCGCGGTTACGACGTAGACGCATCGCGCTTTTTCGTCGATAAGGCAAAGGCCGCACGGTTTATTCTGGGAAATCTTAATATCGCCCTACCGCCCGACGCGGGACTGCCGCAGGAGCTTGTGGGTGTTGAAGAAGACCGCAAACGGCTTCACAACATGATGTACTACGCCCCTGCGGAAATGACGGAGGATTGATGTCATGATGACATTTCAAGAACTCGAAGGGTATCAGCGAGAAAGGCGGGCAGTAATTTGGCTACCGTTAACCAGCATAGACTTGAATGACGCCGTACCACTTACCCCTATGGGCATCTCGCCCGGTTTTGCTGTATTCGGGGGCATCCGAGATGGTCGCTACATGGAAATACCGATACCAATGCGCGAACTGTACCCAAGTTTGCATGCGGCCAGATATGAGATTGACCGTCGCATTTCGGCGGCACGGGGCAATGAGCTTCCAACCACCGTCACAAAAGAAAAGCAACAAAACCCATCATGGCCCGATGCTGAATCCCAAGTCCGTAAGGCCATCAAGGATTTGGAAGATGCGCCCGTTTCCTTTGATGGTGATAACCCTTGTGTTGACAAGTATCGCGCCATTCTTGACGCCGAACTCCGGCTGCTTGAACTGCGCTTCAATGTGGAACTGGCGGAAATCGGACAGGCTGATCGCGACAGGATCATGTCGAAACTGGCGGAGTAAACGATGTCTAACAAACCCGAAGTCCACGAACAGTATTACCGGGCCAACGACGTGGTGGATAGGTTAGTATGGGAATCTAAGCGGTGTTCGGCTGAGTCGGGCGTGTCCTTCTTTGAGGGCCAGTTGGTACTAAATGGGGTATATGTCGCCATCTTGGGGTTAAGCGGCTCGCCACTTGTTGAGGTTGCAGCGTTCGGATTTGTTCCGATAATCTTAGGGGTTGTTTTTCACATAGCCGATAGGGAGCGCAACAACCGTAAGCTCCCAGCGTTGACGTCGGTTGTAATCGAAGAACCAACTAAGTAACCCTTGCCGCCGAACCATCCTGAAACAACGACATTCCGCGATTCACGATACCGCATTATCCCATAATAGTGCATTCCACGTCGAAACGTCCGTGTTCAGAGATAACTCACCGACAATTACACCAGGCAATGTGAAATTCTTGCACTTTTCCCTTGCAACCCGTTTTTGACCCGTGCTACAATCCGGCTGAGTTGGAGGAGGATTCAAAATGAAC
>Ga0265293_10012780_pt1 | contig 11049 bp, 10 predicted proteins | sample Munlanlewell138R_FD_192505 | JGI IMG/M metagenome (GOLD analysis project Ga0265293, IMG submission 192505) | Leachate microbial communities from a municipal landfill in Southern Ontario, Canada - Leachate well 138R | ecosystem: Engineered > Solid waste > Landfill > Unclassified | place: Canada... | reverse complement strand
AAGTGGCGGTTGTCCTCAGCGGCGGATCGGCCAAGGGGTTCGCGCACGTGGGGGCACTGCAGGTATTAGAGGAGGCGGGCATTCCCATCGATATGATTGCCGGCACCAGCATGGGAGCGGTGATCGGTGGCCTCTACGCGGTGGGGTACACTGCTGATATGATCGACTCGTTGATCAACCTGCAGGATTGGAATTACCTGATGCGGGACCACGTTTCCCGACAAAACCTACCTGCCACCCGGCGCGGAGATAGAAAGAGTCACTTGGTTTCGTTGCCTTACCGGCTGAAAATAAAAGAACGAAGTGGACGAGTGAGCCTACCTCCGGGCGTGTACGCCGGACAGAATATCTATAGCCTTTTCCTGAACATGACCATCGGGTACCAGCATGAGATGAATTTCGACGACTTGCCGATCCCCTTCGCTTGCGTGGCGGCCGACGTGCGCACGGGCGAAGAGGTGGTATTTCGCGAAGGAGTGCTGCCCACGGCGATGCGGGCCAGTATGGCCATCCCTGGCATGTTTACTCCTGTGGAGTTGGATAGCACGCTACTCATCGACGGGGGAATTATCAACAATTTTCCGGTGGACGTGGCCCGAGAGATGGGCGCGGATATCGTGATCGGTGTGGTCTTCCCACCCGACGAAAAAGCCATCGAGAAGGCACAGGGGAGCATCACCGAAGTGACCGAACAGATATGGAACTTCATAGGAAACCACAAGAGGGAGCAAAATATAAAAGAGGCCGACCTGCTGATCATGCCCGACCTGTATCCTTACGGGGCGATGGATTTTCAACAACAGGCCATCGATTCCATCATCTCCAGGGGGAGGAAGGCGACCATGGAGAAGTGGGACGAGTTGATCGAGATAAAAAAATCGCTCGGAATGGCAGATGAGCCGAGCCAAGAATACAGGAAAAAGAATCCTTATATTGATGTGGATACGTTGATCATACGAGATATTCGCGTGGAGGGTATTTCGCCGAGAGAGGAGAAGTTAGTACTTGGCTGGGTTTCGTTGAAAGATAAGAAGGTGACTCGTCGGCAGTTGGATGCGATGACGGCTCGTATTTACGGGAGCGACCTTTTCTCACGTGTCTACTACCGACTGGATGGGGAACAACCGTTTGACCTCGTCTTTTCGGTGGAACCCAAGCAAGCCAATACGCTCAACCTGGGTATTCATTTCGACAGCAAGGACATGGCGGCAATTTATGCCAACACCACCATCCGGCTGAATAGCTCGCTTCAATCGATGTTCGATATCACGACCCGCCTGAGCCGCGATCCTTACCTGATGGTCGACTATTCCATCAACAGCGGACTCTTCTACAAGGGGGGGATCAATTACATGATCGGGCGAAACGACCTGCATATCTATCAACGAGGGAAATTATCGTACAACGCGCAGGTTATCCGCAACGCACTCACCCTGAACTTTTCTGAATTCTATTTCGGTAACGTGAAACTTCACTTGGGTGCCGGTTTTCAGAACTTCAATTTCTCTAACCCGCTACAGAGCATTTACAACCCCAACACCACCGAGGTAGAAGATCAGTTTTATATCAACTACACCTTTAACGGGGTCTACGACGATTTGGACGATACCTACTTCCCTTCATCGGGGCGCTATTTCTCGTTTCAATATTCGTTATATACCGACAATTTCGTGCAGTTGAAAAACGACCGTCCCTTGAGCATCCTTCGAATGAACGCGTTCCGGCCCGTGCGATTGACCGATAAAGTGTACGTAACGCCTAAGATCTCGGCACGCTATGTGATGAGCGACCAAGCCCCCAATATCTACCGCAACTTCGTGGGCGGGCGCGTCGATGGGCACTACCTGCCGCAACAAATCGCCCTTCAAGGATCGGTGGGGATGGAGATGTTGGATAATATGGTGGCCTCTGCCGACTTGGGCATCCACTTTAACTTCACACCCAATAATTACCTCTACGGGAACGTGAACTTCACGCTGCACAACGATCACCTGCATACGCTCCTCGAGGGTGAGTCGTTCTGGGGGGGCAACATTGGTTACTCTTACCTCTCCATCGCCGGGCCTATCCGTGCGGAATTAGGTTACTCCGGCCTCTCCAGGCGATTTCATCCCTACCTGAGCATTGGTTACTATTTTTAAATTTGCGCTAAAAATGCCGTGGCAGACTTTTTTTATTTTCCCACGGAAAAGAACGTGAAAAGGAATTATTTTTTATTCATATTCCACATATTTGATAGAATATGCGGAATGAAATCCTTGAATTCAATTAAATATGAGGATTACGCCCATAGGGCTTTAAAAAAGTGTGAATTGGTTCTGTGCGCAACGGGACTGTCAGGCTTTTACTAAACAGGCCGTTCCTTTGATGCCAATAGAAATGCAATTTCTATTCGATAAATTACAGGTTGCCCTTATTTGATTCACTTGAATATCATTCTTTGCAAGCGAAAAGGATGTCATTGATCGGGTGGTATTATAAGGGTAAAAGCTATTTCGTGGTTGTTTACGGAACAGCAATATCATATTCTTTTCTTATTTTTTGCTGTGCGGATTATTTTTTCTCATATTAGACATTGTATGGCAATTGGTTGATGGATACTAACGGAAAATGACATCAATGAAAATGCCTTATGTGATCATTCTTCGTGCGTAAATTCGTTCAAATTCCCGTTTTCGTTCCTTCCAGTCGGGCATGAACTGCGGAACACGTACCGTCACCTTCCCATTAGGGTCGACGATGATGCCAATCGTCTTGCGTGCCGATCGCACCAACGTGTATTCCAGCGTTCGTGGCTTGCCGTCTCCTGCCCGGTATGCTATTTTCTTTACCATTAGTTTTCCAAAGATAGTGTTTTTTCTGATTCCTTACACTAATTTCTGCTCCATGGCCACGCGCACCAGCACCGCCGTGTTGCGTGCATTGAGCTTGTAGAGGAGCTTTTTGCGGTAGTTGTTCACCGTATCCACCGCCAGGAACATGAGGTCGGCTATCTCGAGGTTGGTGTGCCCATCCACGATGTGTTTCAACAGTTTCCTTTCGCGTGGGGTGAGCCAGACCTGTTCCGTGACCGGTCGGTTCATCAGCAGATCGATCTCATCGCAGAGGAACGTTTCGTCGTTGTCGACCGTCCGGATACTCAGCAGAATCTCTTCGGGCATGGCGTTTTTGATGACGTAGCCCGATGCCCCGTTGTCGAACATTTGACGCACGATCGCGTATTCGGAATAGCTGGTGAGTGCCACCACCTTCACGCGCGGATATTTGGTGGTGATCTCCTTGCATAGGTCGATCCCGCTGGCATCGGGCAGGTTGATATCAAGCAGGAGCACACGGGGTTGCTCGAACCCCAGCTTCCATATGCACTCTTTGCCGGTGTAACTCACGGCCGTCACGCGAGCGAAACCGGACGAGTCCACCAGCTTTTGCAATCCCTCCACCAGGATCTTGTGATCGTCTACTATATGAACGGTTATCATAATGACTACTCATTTTATAACTTGATCTCCACATCCACTTCGGTGCCTTCGCCCAGGGAGGAGTGAATATGACAGAATATTCAATGAACCTACGATATCGGCCTTGTAACCAGTCTCCTTGGATAATTCCAACGCCTTCAGGGCATATTCCTTGGCCTTATCGTACTCTTTGTAATGTTGATAGTAGACCATGGCGATGCCTTGGATCGCGATGGCCTCCGACGATTTGTACCCGCCCTCGCGGAAGATCTTCGCGGCCCTTTCCGAATATTCCAGCGACGATTGAAACTCTTTTCGTTTCAGTGCAATCTTGCTGAACCCCTCGTACGCGCGCCCCAGGTTATATGGATCATCGGCATCCAGGCTCTCCTTCTCGAGTTCCACGTAATACTTTTCCGACTGGTTCAAGTTGGCCATGCTGTAGTAGAGAGTGGCTATGTTTCCGAGAAGCGACCGCACCCGCTCCTTGTTGCCGTTCGCCTCGAACACGGGTAAGGCTTTCAGGTAATAGGCCAGCGCCTCTTGGCAATCGCCCGTCACGTTATGAAGGTTCCCGATCGCCCCGTGAATCGCCGCCTGCAGTTGTTCGTCCTTCACCTCGGTGGCTTTCTCCAGCGCGTGGTTCAATAACGAATGAGCCGTGTCCATCCGGCTGTTCATGTAATAGGCCACCCCCAGGTTCCGGTAGAGCCGTGCCTCCATGAGCCTGTTACCCACCGCTTTTGCCCTTTCTATGCCCTGTTCGGCATAGTGCTTCGATTTATGGAACTCCTCATCCAAGTAATACCAGCTCAGGTCGTCGCAAATCGATAAGAATTTTTCCGATGAGAGGTCGCCGGTTTTAAGTACGTTCTCCAGGCTATCCAGATTTTGCGCCACCCCCTCGCCGGCAAGCAAGAGAAGCATGGCGCAAAGGATGCATGTGGATGTTTTTTTCCGGGGATGCTTCATTCTATTTACCTGTTTACGTGTCCGTGCGATGATAACAACGGCGATCGGATGGATTGTCGGCACAAAGTTAATCCTGTTCAATCTGAAAAAATACTCCCTTTTGGGTCTATTTCTCTCTTTTCAACTCCCCTATTTTTGCACTCGATGATAGAAGTGAAATGAGGCGTGCTCATGCATGTAATTAAATCATAATCAATCCAGCTAAAAATTAGTGTCTTATGGAAATTATTAGCAAAGTAAAAAACATTTTGTTGAATCCCAATGCGGAATCGAAATTATTTTTTTAAAACAGAATAGATCATGAAAAAAGGAATCGTGTTGTTAGGTTTCTGCCTGCTGTTTATCACGGGGGCAAGCGCGCAAAGTTGGCTGAACAAGTTGGGTAACGCGGCGAAAGAGGCCGCGAAGAACACCGTGGAGCGACGGGTGGAACAGAAGGCGGAAGAGGTGACCGATAAGGCACTTAGTAAAGCCGAGGAGTCGGTCACCGGCGATAACAAGAGCCAGAGATCTCGTACGGACGGCGTGGAGGGGGACTCGAGCGATGGAAGCGACGGCATAAGTGGAAGCGCTGTTTCTTCGACGCCAAAACTAACGAGCAAGAGTCAGTATGATTTCGTTCCCGGGGATAAGGTGCTCTATTATGAAGATTTCTCGCAGGATGCGATCGGCGATTTTCCACAGCATTGGACCACCAACGGGAGCGGAGAGGTGAAAACGGTGAATATCGCTCCCGGTAATTGGTTTCACATGAACGGGGAAGATGCCGTGTACTGCTACATGCCCAAGATTGAATTCCCCGATAATTTCATCGTGGAGTTCGATATCATCCCCGACGAAGTCTATTACCATGGAATCGAGTTCACGCTCTACCAAGACGATGTGGATTCGCCGAAGGAGTTGAACAGCGATTTGTATCCCGGCACGGCGGGCCTCCACATCATACCGGGATACGACGGGTGGAGTACGCTGGGTTATAAAGAATCGTTGGACTGGATTAGAGGGGAGGCAACCAAGAATCCGGTGATACGGGAAACGGTCAACCACGTGATTATCTGGATTCAGAATCGCAGGGTGCGCGTCTATCACCAGAATCAAAAAATAATGGACATGCCCACCAATATTTACCCGGGAATCAAATTCAACCGGATACGTTTCTCGGGATGGGATCGGAACAGCGTGCCGTACGTGACCAACCTGAAAATAACCACCGCTTCGCCCGATACCCGGAGCAAGCTCATCACCGAAGGGAAGCTCATCACCTACGGCATCACCTTTGATGTGGGCAAGGCGGATGTGAAACCGGAATCGTTCGGTACGTTGAAGAGCATCGCCGATGTGCTGAAAGAAAACAGCGCTGTTAATGTGAAAATCGTGGGACATACCGATAGCGATGGGGACGATGCGAAGAACTTGGAGCTGTCGAAACGTCGTGCCGAGTCGGTGAAGAACGCGTTGGTGAAGAATTTCGGAATCGAAGCCTCTCGCATGGAAACCGAGGGGGCGGGAGAGACAAGCCCCATCGCGCCGAACGATACACCGGTGAATAAAGCACAGAACCGGAGGGTGGAATTTGTAAAGTTGTAATGTATTCAATACTCACGAGTAGTTAGAACTCACGTTAACACGTAGGGTGTGTAGATTAAAACTTGATAATTGATATAATCACGAATAAAACGGAGTAATAATGAAAAAAATAACATCGTATCTATTATTGGCTTTTCTCCTGATCGGCTGTTCGGGAGAGAAAAAGGGAAACGAGAGTAGGGGGGAAGGTTCACTGGTGAACGAGTTGCAAACCGTGGGGAAGGAAGCGGATTCACGGAGGTACCCTATTGAAAGAGGAATTATCCATGCCACCAACGAGGCCATGGGGGTGGAGATGACCATGGTTACCTACTTCGATAAATGGGGTGAGTGGGAAGCGATCGAGACCACGGTGCCGATGGAGATCTGGGGGACGGATTATACCGCTCGCACGTTGGAGATCATAAAGGGGGACGATCACTGGAAAATTGATCTGGAAGAAAAGACCGGAGAGCACTTTAAGCAGTCGAGGGTTATCAACCAACTGGGTGTTGACATGGATAAACTATCGGAGGAGGTGCTGGGCAAGTTCGACATGGAGGACTTGGGGGAAGTCGATTTCTTGGGATACAAATGCCGAAGGATGCGTATGAAGAGCGACATGAGTACAGCCATGGATTACGTGATGTGGGGCAACGTGATGATGCAGATGGAGGGCGAGGCGATGGGAATACCCACATCCATGCGGGTTACGTCGGTTGAAGAGACGACGCCTCCAAGGGAGGTCTTTGATGTGCCGGAGGGTATTGATTTCATTGAATAAAACTACTTTACAAGAATGAAAGCATTGTTTGTATTCTTCTCGATACTGCTCATCTCCATGCAGGTGTACGGTCAGAAATATGACTATCTGGAGATCTTGCGGAGTTACCCTCCTCTTCCTGATAACACGTTGACCGCCAGCAAAGCAGGGAAAGAACGTTGGTTGGAAAAACTAAAACCCATTAACGAGTTGCTATGGGAACTGGAAAGGGAGCAAAAAAAAGAACAAAAGAGACGAGAGAATTAACCGATTCCCTTCGAACTGGAGAACATGGATAAGCTGGATGACGCTCATGAGGAGTGGGAGAAGCTATACCAACAGTTAGCCGATATTACCATGCCCATTCAAATGGAAGAGATGGAGATCCTGAACCAGAATAGACAGGATCAGGAAAGATTACTGGAAATGAGCGGGTCGGTTTACGAGAACCGGTTGAAAGTCCAGAAAGGACTGGACGAGAGGAACAGAAAGAACCTCCAAGAAATGCGGGTGGCGTTTGAAGAGGTGGTACCCCTCGTGGAAAAACTGGACAATTTTACGTGCGACGGGTATCCCATTTCTTCCGGTACCGTGGGACTCTCGCTGTTACGGGATATGTATACTTCGATGATGCGGGCCTACTCGTATAATGCCGGTACGGGAGAGGAGATGGATACCATTGATGCGATCCGGGAATTGAATCGGATGTTTGGGAGAGAATAACAGACAGCATCAATTCACCTCGCCCCGCCAAGTATTGCTGATTTAATCCTTTAGCACTTTAAGAATTGTCAGCTATTTGCTTTAAGAATTGTCACTCTTTTACTTTAAAGAATGTCGGCTGATGGCTTTATTGATTGTACCGGATTGTACCGGATGTTAAAAGTAGCCTGTTAGCTGTTGGCTTTAATGATTATCAGTGATTACTTTTAAAATGCTCGTTCGTATTGTTTAGGCACGGGACCTTCCGAGCGGAGTTCCTTCGCGGTAGATAAGGGGAAATAGGGATCCCTCAGTAGTTCCCGCCCCATGATGATAAAATCGGCATCGCCGTTGACCAAGATGGTCTCGGCTTGCTGGGGAGAGGTGATTAGGCCGACCGTGCCGACCGAAAGGGTGTCGTTGACGGCTCGTTTTATTGCCGCGGCCAGAGGTACTTGGTAGCCCGCTCCAACGGGTATGGACGCACCAGGTGCGGTTCCGCCGGAGGAGACATCGACGATATCAACTCCCGCTTCGGCTAAGCGGTTGCTCAACCATACAGAATCTTCTATCGTCCATCCTCCTTCCAGCCAGTCGGTGGCAGAAATACGAACGCAGATGGGAAGGTCTTGCGGCCAGACTTGCTTTATCTTCTCAAGGGTCTCGAAAAGCATCCTCGATCGGTTTTCACGGCTGCCCCCGTACTCGTCGGTTCGTTTATTGGTCACCGGCGAAAGGAATTCGTTGAGAAGGTACCCGTGCGCGCCGTGGAGCTCAATCAGTTCGAACCCCGCCCGCAGTGCCCTGTTTGCAGCGTCTACAAAGGCTTGCTGGACTGCCTCGATTTCAGCGAGATCCATCTCCTTCGGGGTTTGGTAGGTGGACGAGAAAGGGATGGGGGAGGGAGCGATCACCTGCCAGCCCCCTTCATCGTCGGGCATCAGCACGCGGCTGTCTCCTCCCGATGCCCAAGTGCTTCCTTTTCTTCCGGCATGGGCCAGCTGGATGGCGGGAATGGCTCCCTGTTCTTGTATGAACGACGCGATTCGCTGCAACCCTTCCACGTGCTCCTCCTTGTAAATCCCAAGGTCGTTCACGCTAATTCGGCCGTCGGCACGAACCGCGGTGGCTTCCAGCATGACGGTGCCGGCACCTCCCACGGCACGGCTTCCGTAATGAACCAAGTGCCAGTCGGTGGAGAAACCGTCTTTGGACGAGTACATGCACATGGGCGACATAATAATGCGATTACGGAAATAGACCGATTTGATGGATATCGGGCTAAAAAGTAGTGACATAGTGCTTATTTCTTATTTTTAGTGTACCGGTGAATTTTATGTTAACGCGTTCTGCTTAATTGTCAATGCGAATAAAATCACCGTTCATGGTAAACTCCAAGTCCGCTCCATTATCGAGCCCCACCTGTTGGTGCCGATCCTCCAACTCCCAGTCGGTAATCACGTTATTCGGGAAATTGGTTGCCACGTACAGGCTTATTTCGGTCGGGATCACGCTATCAGGGAGCTGGGCGTTTCCGTCGATATCGGTGATCTCTTTTTTTCGATTGAATTCCAACGTGATGTTATCGCTCAGTACCACGTCGTATGTTCTGGTGAAACCGTCCCTGTCTTCGACTGCTTGCAGTAGGTTGTTGTTGGGGAAGTGGGTCGACACGTATTCCGTTATCTCGCTCGGTATCTCCGAAGCGGTGAGTACTTTTTCTTGGTCGCAACCGATCAGGATGACCGCTGTTAAAGCAAACGCGATCATGGATCCAATATTTTTTGTTTTCATTCGATGCTGTTTTTCTATTTTTGTTAATTCCTGTGGTCTTTTTTATTACTTCGCTTTCCATTCGGAGAATGATTTCTCCAGCGTCTGCAAAAACTGCTCGGGCGGTTGGGCCCCCGATACGCCGTATTTCCTATCAAACACGAAGAAGGGCACGCCCCGCACACCCAGTGTTTGCGCCTCGTCAATATCCTTATAGATCATTTCGGCATACTTCTTATCCTCCAGCGCGTTCTTGATGCTCTCTTCGTCCAAGCCTATCTCTTTGCCCAGTCCGATAAGCGTTTCCGTGTCGGCCACGTTGAGCCCCTCGGTGAAGAACGCGCTGAACAATCGCTCTTCCACCTCGTTGCCCAACCCCTTCTTTTTCGCAAGCTGGATGAGCCGGTGCGCCTTGAAGGAATTGACCATTACTGATTGGTCCAGATGATATTCCAGTCCCGCGTTCTTGGCCATCTGCGTCACGTTATCGAGCATGCTCTTCACTTGGGAGGCACTCATTCCTTTTCTTTTCACGAGGTAATCCTGCTGACTCTCTTCGGCCACTTCGGGAACCGAGGGGTCCAGTTGAAAGCTTTTCCAGACGACCTCTACCTGGTCTTTCTCGTTAAACTGAGCGAGTGCCGTTTCAAAATTTCTTTTTCCGATGTAACAGAACGGGCACATTACATCGCTCCATATCTCTATTTTCATAATTTGGATGGTTTAATCATTTCCTGTATGCATAGAACGAATAACCCGCGAGAATGTTCCCGTTAGACGGAATCGTCATTTTGTATGGTATCACGCGTGTTTTCCCAAAAATATATACTGACCACCGTAAATTATTAGAGACTTGGATCAGAGATATCGTGTTCTGGAAAAAATCATAGCGGCAGAATCCTTACACGTTTTTTTTGCTCATCAATAACAATCAATGCACCCTTCTCCAATAAAACAGTATGCTCCATTAAAGTATTTATTACCATATTCTTTAAGTGAGATACTGTTACATCTTGGGTTCTAACCTGTATAACACTTGGTTTTTCAGCACGAGTGAGAGCCAGTGCAGTACCAAAATCAAGATCGTGCGTAAATACAACATAATCGTTTTCTTTTGCATAGTCTATTAACACTTTGTCGGGGGCGTCGAAGTCTCCTATTAATGACCAATGCACTGATTCAATCCCATGTTTAGCCAGCTCTTCAACCCAGTCGGGTGATAAGTTCATGTCAATTAGTATTTTCATACTGTTACAAGCGGAGCGTCTAATTCTTCGGTACGCCATGCGGCATATGCTAAGGCTTCTTGTATATCCTCCTCAAACAAATAAGGGTACATTTTCAGGATATCTTCATAAGAATAGCCCGATGCCAGTAACCCAATAATCATACCGACGGTCACCCGTGAACCTTTAATACAGGGTTTACCACCCATTATATCTGGATCAAGGACAATTCTTTTTAACTGTTTCATATTTAATAGTTTTCTGTGTTTGTATCCATTGCAAAGATATTAAAAAATCTCTCGTCATTACATATGTAGGGTACAAAGTGTGGTTTTTTCAACTCCTTCTGGAAAAATGATTATGTTTGTATTGATAGTTGGTTAATATTAACTGGTTTAGCGATGCGACAGACTGAAATCCCCTTTATAATGTGGAACTAACACGTGGGGTTTTTGGTTAATCCAAGGGTGGTGACTAATTCGAGTTGGGAGAATCGTCCTTTTGTATGGTATCACGCGTGTTTTCCCAATCAATCTGTTTTTCAACCCACTGAATGTAACGCATTTCTTTGTAATCAAACCATCGCTGT
>Ga0265293_10012778_pt1 | contig 11049 bp, 10 predicted proteins | sample Munlanlewell138R_FD_192505 | JGI IMG/M metagenome (GOLD analysis project Ga0265293, IMG submission 192505) | Leachate microbial communities from a municipal landfill in Southern Ontario, Canada - Leachate well 138R | ecosystem: Engineered > Solid waste > Landfill > Unclassified | place: Canada... | reverse complement strand
ATTATGATATATTTTACATTTGTTGAAGTCTCAATTTTCATAGCAATATTAGGTTCGATTGTTTTTATGTTTCTTTTCACTATCAATTATATCGATGATTATAAATGCAAAAAAAGCATTCAAATAAACTCTTTAACATTTTATAAAGCTTTTTCAAAAATTAAAAGCAGAAAAAAGAGAAAAGCTATTTATGCGGTATATGATTTTTGTAGATATGCTGATGATTTAGTAGATGAGTATCAAGATGAGGAAAAATTAAATAAACTTGAAAAAGATTTAATAAAACATATTTCGGGTACTTATGTGAATAGTTACCGATTTAGAGCTCTAAAAAGACATACATATAAACTTTATGATAAAGACGATTATCAAGCATTTTTTGATATGATTAAGGGTCAAAAAATGGATTTACATGGATATGAGTATAAAACATTAGATGATTTACTAACCTATAGTTATTATGTCGCAGGTACAGTTGGTTTAATGCTGGTGCCAATTCTTGCATATAAAGATAAAAAAGAGTTAAAAGATTTTGCGATTCATCTTGGATATGGCATGCAAATCACAAATATTTTAAGAGATATAGGTGAAGATTATAAACTTAATCGTATCTATATTCCAAAAGACATGATGGATAAAGCAAAATATACAATTGATGATTTAAAAAGTGGTACTATAAATAATGAATTTAAAGTGCTTTTTGAAAAATTAGCTCATTTAGCAGAAACATATTTTAATGAAGCATTACAAAAGATTGATTTGTTTCCTAAAGATAGTAGAAAACCATTAGCGTATTCAATTATTCTTTATAAAGCTATTTTAGATCAATGTAGAGCATCTGATTATGACGTGTTTAGCAAAAAGAACTTTGTAAGTGATGAAAAGAAAATTGAAATTATAAAAGCATATGAAATGGAGATTGGGGCATGAATAATATTTGGGGACTTATTGTAAGTTATGTCTTTATTTTTTTAGTGATTGGTATTTCAACTGTTTTACAAAAAAAGAATGTTTTAAAAGATGAAGGTGCAAGAAAATTTATTCATATCGGTGTTGCACACTGGTGGATTATAGCGATGGTTTTTTTTGATAATGTGTATTTTGCGATTATTCCACCAATCACATTTATCATTTTAAATTACGCATCTTATAAAATGAATTTAATTAAATCCATGGAACGTGGAGGTAAGGGGAATTTAGGAACTGTCTATTTTCCGATCTCACTACTTATATTAGTACTTTTAACGTTTACGGATGTGATTGGTGCTAGTACTTATATTGGAGCTATTGGTATTTTAATCATGGGTTATGGCGATGGACTTGCGGCTGTCATAGGAAAAAAATATGGTAAACATCCTTTGGCATTTGGTAAAAGTTTCGAAGGTAGTATAACAATGTTTATTGTCTCATTTTTAGTTACATTTGTGATTTTAATAAGATATGGGTCATTGGCAAGTGCAGTTTTAGTAGGCTTAGGTGTTGCTATCGCTGGAACAGTTATTGAACTGTTTACACCTAAGGGTCTAGATAATTTAACTGTTCCACTTGGAACAGCTATATTGGCATTTATTTTATTACTTATTTGAGGTTCGTATGATTATAGATATTTTTATTGGAACAATCATAAGTCTTGTAATAGCGGGACTTGCATACTATAAAAAATCATTATCGGTAAGTGGCTTAATCACAGCTGTTATTTTTGGTGCAATTTTATATGCATTTGGTGGTGTGGTTGTTTGGATTAGTTTAATAGTTTTCTTTATTTCATCTAGTTTATTAACCAAACTTCATGAAAAAAAGGAAAAAGATAAAGACCATAGAGGAAGAAATTACATTCAAGTTATTTCTAATGCTCTACCTGCAGCGATATTTTCTTTATTATTTTATTATCAAGAAAATATTATATTTTTACTTGCTGCTGTAGTTGCAATTGCAGCATCAAATTCAGATACTTGGGCATCTGAAATTGGCATTCTTTCTAAAGGGAAAACAAGATATATTGTCAATTTTAAATTAGCTCCAAAAGGTATTAGTGGTGGTATTACATATTTAGGCACAGTCGCATCTTTATTAGGAGCTTTTGTGATTGCTATGACATTTGTAATCAGTTATGGATTTATTGTAGATTTTGAATGGTTGTTTTTATTAGAGGCATTACTTATATTAACTATAGGTGGTTTTGCAGGATCTATTATTGATAGTTATCTAGGTGCACTCATACAAGCAAAATACAAAGGTATCAAAACAGGTATATTAACAGAAAAGAAGATCTTGCCAAATGAAGGTGTTGTGCTAGCTTCTGGTATAGCAATCATTACAAATGATATGGTGAACTTAATGAGCACGTTATTATCTTCTGTGTTAACCGTTTTATTACTCATTTAGAAGGAATTTTATGAATAAAAACAGATTATTGCATATTAAAGACGGCAAACTAAATCAAGAAAGAAAATATGTGCTTTATTGGATGCAACAATCCCAAAGAGTACATTTTAACCATGCTTTAAATCATGCGATACAAGTTGCAAATTTATATCAGTTACCACTTGTTTGTCTTTTTGTTCTAGATGATAAATATCCTGAAGCAAACGAAAGAAGTTATGCATTTATGCTTGAGGGTTTAAAAGAAGTTAAAAAGTTATTAGAAAAATTAGGTATAAACTTTGTTTTTAAATTCGGAAATCCTGTTGAAGTTGTAAGCTCTTATTTAAGTGACGCACAAGCTTTTGTTATGGATAGGGGTTATTTAAGTCATCAAAGATCTTGGAGAAAAGAAATATATAATCTTGTTAAAAATGATTCGTCATTGATGATTGATATGATTGATACAGATTTAATCGTACCTGTGCATATTGCATCACAAAAAGTTGAGTATGGTGCGTATACATTAAGACCGAAACTAAAAAAACTATTTTCTGAGTATAGAGATTTTACTAAATTAGAAGTTTTAAATTTTAAAAAAGTCTTAATTCTAGAAAGCGATCACGATTTAGATGACATTTTCTTGCTTATAAATGATATAAACATTGACAAAACGGTTAAAAAAAGTTTATACTATCAAGGCGGGTATAGTGTCGCTTCAACAATGTTTTCATCATTTATCTTTGATAAATCAGATGAATATCCTGAAAGTAGCGATCCATCAAAAGATGTGACATCACTTATGAGCATGTATCTACATTTTGGACAGATATCTAGTTTAGAGCTTCTTGAAAGATTGTATCTTGCACTAAATCAAGGGCAAATCAAAGGCGAATCTTTTGATCAGTATATCGAACAATTACTAGTAAGAAGAGAACTAGCATTTAATTTTGTATATTATCAAGAAGGATATGACAAATTTGATTCAATGACAGAATCATGGGCGTATCAAACGATGAATGCACATGAGTTAAATCATAAAGAGCATATATATGATTTAAAACACTATGAAACCTATGATACACATGATCCATACTTTAATGCCGCTATGAAACAAATGATAAAGACTGGATATATGCATAATTACATGCGTATGTATTGGGCAAAAAAGATTATCGAGTGGTCATCTTCTTTTGAAGTGGCTTATAAGAACATTTTATATTTAAATAATAAGTATTTTATTGATGGCAGAGATCCAAATAGTTATACAGGCGTTGCCTGGTGCTTTGGCAAACATGATAGAGCTTGGACAGAAAGAACTATTTTCGGTAAATTAAGATATATGAATGATAAGGGATTAGAAAGAAAATTTAACATACAAGCTTATGTAGATAAAATGAATGCATTATAAAAGTATTAGGGGGAGATGCTGATGATTATAAGTAGGATTGATACATATGTAGATAGCTTACGTACATATAAAATTATTATAGATAAACAAGTTGTTGGCAAGATAAAAAATGGAAAAACTTTAGAACTTGATTTAGATGACTTTACAGGTATTAAAACAATATATTTAAAGATTGATTGGTGTAGGAGTAATAAAATAAAGATAGACAACGATGATCGAAATACTAGGCTTTTGTGTGGTCCGAGTATGATGGGGAGAAACATTTGGATACCTTTTTTGGCTTTTTATTACATTACATTTGGTTATTATAAGTATTTATGGTTAAAAAAACGTTAAAATGAAATACTTTTGAAAACTATTAAAATAAAGATTGTGATAGTATTAGTATAATGATATTGGGGTGATGACTAGTGTTTGCTGAGATTCAAAAAAACCTAATTTCCATCGTTGTTCTAGTCATATTATTTGTTACACTCATAAGACAGCTCAACTGGAAAAATTATATCAATAAGATTTTTTTCTACATGATTGGTATGAATATAGCACTAATTGTTTTAGATTCAGCTATATTACTATTAAGTGGAAAACAATTTGAAGGTGCGAGATTTGCACTCATGTTGAGTGTGGGTATTTACTATGCGCTCGCTCCAATTTTTGCTTTGTTCTGGCTATATTATGTTGAGATGACGATATTTCAGTCTAAAGATAGACTCATTAGAATATCAGTTATACCGTGTATAATTATTTTAGCTAACTTTATACTAATAATTACTAGTTATTCATCAAATATGATATTTAATATTAGTGATGAAAATATCTTTACAAGAGGATCTCAACATTACTTGGTAGTCGTTGCCAGCTTCTTAATACTAATAATAACCAATTATCAAATATTTAAATATAAAAGTCAAATTAGAAAAAAAGATTTTATGCCACTTTTACTATTTGCTATCCCACCAGTGGTAAGCAGTTTTATCTTACTAATTTTTAAAGATATTAATTTAATTTGGAATAGCTTGATCGTCTCTCAATTACTCATCTATATCTATATTCAATCAAAGATTACTTCAACTGATTTTTTAACTGGATTATATAATAGAAGAGAATATGAAATGACAGTTAAAGATCTATCAATGATAAAAAATAAACATGTTGTTATATCAGGTATTATGGTTGATATTAATGAGTTTAAAGACATTAATGATCAGTTTGGACATAGAGTTGGCGATGAAGTATTGATTGCAACCGCAAAATTACTTAAATCAGCAATTAGAAAGCAAGACTATGTGTTTAGAATTGGCGGAGATGAATTCCTTGTGATTATCACCAGTGATGACAAAACCGCTGTAAACCAAGTTACAAATCGTATTGAAGAAGTCTTGAAGCACTACAATCAAAACTCCGATTATAGTTTCACATTAAGTTTTAGTTTAGGTACAGGCGTTTATGATGATAAAACTTATGTTGATATCCCAAGTTTCTTCGAACATTTAGATTTAATGATGTATGATGATAAGAAGTATTTTAAAGAACATAACGAATCATAAAGGACATATATTGTCCTTTATTTTTTTGCTTATTTATAAGGTATTTTATAATGTTTACAGTATGATTTGACTTAAATGTTTAATTTAATATAATTAAAATGAATATACAATACTAGGAGAAATCCAAATGGCAAAAAAAACACTTTTTAAAAAAAATGATATTGCAACTTTAGCAGATCTCAAACAGCACCAAAAGGCTAAAGTTGTAAAACTAAATACTTTAGATAAAGCACTGAGAAGAAGACTTTTAGATATGGGGATTACTGAAGGTGTTCAAGTAAAAGTAAAAAGAATTGCACCGCTTGGAGATCCATTTGATATTGAACTTAGAGGTTATGAACTTTGTCTTCGTAAAGATGATTTAAAATTAATTGACGTAGAGGTGATTTCATGAGAGTAGCACTTATAGGAAATCAAAACTCTGGGAAGACAACGTTATTTAATTTACTAACTGGCCATAATCAAAAGATTGGTAATTGGCCTGGTGTAACCATTGAACGTAAGGAAGGTCGTATTCGATCTACTGATTTTGAAATCATTGATTTGCCAGGTGTTTATTCATTATCTCCTTATACTATTGAAGAAGAAATCACAAGAAAATATTTGTTCGAAGAAAATGTTGATTTAATTTTAAATATTATGGATTCAACAAATTTAGAAAGATCACTATATTTAACGACACAATTATTAGAATTAGATATTCCTGTTGTGGTTGCACTTAATATGAGCGATATTGCATTTCAAAGAGGCATACGTATCGATTATAAATATTTAGAAGATAAATTAGATACGACTATGATACCTATTTCAGCATTGAAAAAAACTGGAATGATGGATCTTATACAAGTTATAAAGAATCGTGACTATCGTAAAAATAAATATACGCATATATATGATCTCCACATCGAAGATTGCTTAAAACAATTAGAAAGTCATCTTGATCACAGTCATAAACGTTATATTTCGATAAAACTTTTAGAGCAAGATGAAGCTTTTTATAGCTATCATCAAAATGGTTCAAAAAAAATTGTAGAAACACTATGTGTAACTTATCAAAGAGATATGGAACAAGTGATTGCTGATGAAAGATATAGATATATTGAACAATTAAGAGATGAGGCAATAAAGTCATCGATTGAAAAAATGACGATGACTGATAAACTTGATCGCATATTTTTAAATAAGTATTTAGCAATACCTATATTTATGGCTATAATGTTTACAGTTTATTATCTAGCTGCAGGACCTTTTGGTTCAATGACAGTAGATTTTGTTGATAAGTACGTTTCAATTTTTAGTAGTTGGCTTTCTACATCACTCACTTCTTTAGGCGCATCTGCTTGGTCAAGAAGTTTAGTTATTGATGGTATATTAGCTGGGGTTGGAGCGATACTCACGTTTTTACCACAACTTGCAATATTATTTTTACTTATCTCATTTTTAGAAACAACTGGCTATATGAGCAGAATTGCGTTTTTCTTAGATAAAGTATTTCAAAAAGTTGGTTTATCAGGAAAGTCACTCATTCCATTTATCATAGGTAGTGGTTGTAGTGTTCCTGCGATTATGTCAGCAAGAACAATTCATGACGAAACAGAAAAGAAAATGACAATTATGTTAACGCCATTTGTTCCATGTAGTGCTAAATTACCGATTATTACTTTGTTTGCAGGATATTTTTTTGGTGATTATTCTGGATTTGTAAGTGCGTCTTTATATTTCTTTGCTGTAGTTATTATTATATTATCTGCATTTATTATGAAACAAGTTTTGTTTAAAGGCAAAACTTCAAGTTTTATATTAGAATTACCAAATTACAAATATCCAAACTTTAAATATATTTTTAAAGATGTTGGTGAAAAGGTTTTGGCATTTATTAAACAAGCTGGATCTATTATTTTACTTGCATCTATCATTGTTTGGTTCTTATTAAGTTTCTCGTTTAGTTTTAAGTATGGTATTGATCCTGCTGATTCTATGCTTGCACAATTTGGGAATATATTTTCATGGATTTTATATCCATTCTTAGGTGAGTTAAGTTGGGAAGCTACAGTCTCAGCGATGCAAGGATTAGTCGCAAAAGAACAAGTGGTTGCATCGCTGGCAATTATCGCTGGATATTCAGAAGAAGTAAGTGATGGTGTATTTATCTTTAATAGTGCAGCATTTAGTTTCTTTACACCAGCTTCTGCGTATGCATTTATGGTATTTAATTTATTTAGTGCACCTTGTTTTGGAGCTATCGGAGCAATGAGAAGAGAATTAGGCACAACAAAAAGAATGTGGAAAGCTGTTTTTTTTCAAACTGGGATTGCTTGGGTATTAGCAACACTGGTATATCAGTTTTTACATATATTTGAGGTGATTGGATGACATTTACAGTAACTGATTTTATTATTTTAGCAATTGTGGGTTTTTTAGCAGGACGTGTAATTTATCATTTGTTTAAACATAGAAACAGCTCATATTGTGAAAGATGTGCATATGCTAAAAAGTGTTCAATCAAATAGATTTCAAAAAAAGACGCTGAAATTTAGCGTCTTTTATTATGTAGAAATATGCTATAAATTAGGATTCATTCTTTTTTGAAACAACAACTTGTGGTAAAGGTATTTCAATACCAGCTTCATCCAGCATATCCTTGATATATTTTCTTAAGGCTCTTTCCACGCCATAATGTTGTTCGTTAAGTGTTCTACAAATAACTCTGATATCTACACTTGAAGCATTGAGAGTAACAACACCTAAGTTAATTGGATCTTCAACAACTTCTGGGAAACCTTGTTTAAATAATGGAAGTTTTTCAGCAAGTAAATCAAATGTTTTTTGAATGTCTTCTTCATAGGCAATACCAAAATCAACGACAGCAACTGAATTGTTTCTTGAAAAATTGGTTAAATTGGTGACATCACCATTAGCTAATATTTTAACATCACCTTTCCAATTTCTAATTCTTGTTGTCTTAAGTCCAATATCTACAACAACACCTTTAAATCCTTGAACTTCAATAACATCATCAATATCATAATGTTGTTCAAAGATAATAAAGAAACCTGCGATTAAATCATTAATAAATTTTTGAGCACCAAGCCCGATAACTAAACCGGCAATACCTAAACCAGCAAGCGCAGGACCTACATTTACACCCCAAATTGATAGTAAAATAATGATTGAGATGATTCCAAATGTATATCTTGTGACACTTGATAATAGTTTTCCTACTGTTTTTTTACGTTTTTGTGCAGGACCTTCTTTTTCACCAATTTTTTTAAAGCCTTTTTTGCTAAACTTCAAAATAAAGAAAGTTACAAAAATAACGATTAAACTTGATACGATTCTACCGATACTTTCAGTAAGTAAAACTGTAAAATTATCTAATGTATCATTAGCATAGGCTAATAAGTCAAATCCCCATATTTGGAAAAGTGATAAGACTGCACCTAATAACAAAATGAATGTCATAAAATAGATGATAAACAGTATCCAGCCTTTGATTTTGTCATCTTTTTTTAATAATATACGTTCTATAAATAGAATTAAGCCGACAAATACAACTATACCAATAGTAAGTAAAATATTGGTGGTTATTTGAGTTAAATAAATAGTAAAATTCATGTTTAAATTCTCCTTTCGCTTATAAATATTATAACATGATGGTATAATTTATTAAAGGTTTATGTTTTTTTAACATTTATAGATTTCATTATATGCAAATGATTTAAAAAGTGTTAAAATAAATATGTTTTGAAAGGTGGTTCATAGATGAAAAAAGATCACAATTTAACACCATTTTATACAAAACTTAAAGAATACGCTTTAAGTGATGTTGTTAGCCATGACGTGCCTGGTCATAAATTAGGACATATACCTAATGATTTAATGGATTTTGCAGGCAACAAGTTATATCAATTAGATGCGAATGCTCCTAGAGGCTTAGATAATCTCAATCGGCCATCAGGTGTTATTCTAGAAGCATCAGAGTTGATGGCTGATGCATTTGGTGCAGAAAAAGCATATTTTTTAACAGGTGGTACAACCATGGGTATTTTATCTATGATTATGTCTACTTGTCGTGCTAAAGAAAAAATTATATTACCAAGAAATGTACACAAATCAGCAATTAACGCGCTTATTTTAAGTGGCGCTGTACCTATATTTGTAAAACCATATATCGATCAAGAGTTAGGCATTGCAAATCATATGGATTACGAAGAAGTAAAAAAAGCAATTGAAGAAAATCCAGATGCTATGGGCGTATTAGTCATTAATCCGACTTATTTTGGTGTGACAAGTGATTTAGAAAAGATAGTTAATCTTGCACACGAATATGATATGAAAGTTATGGTTGATGAAGCTCACGGATCTCATTTCCCATTTCATGATCAATTACCGATTGGTTCAATGGAAGCTGGTGCAGACTTAGCATCATGTTCTCTACATAAAACAGTAGGATCTTTAACCCAAAGTTCAATTTTAATTGCACAAGGTCCAAGAGTTGATCACATAAGATTAAGATCGACGATTAATATGATTCAATCGACATCACCTTCTGGATTGTTACTAGCAAGTTTAGATGTTGCTAGAAAATCAATGGTATTTCAAGGACCAGAAAAGTTACCTAAGTTGATTGAAATGGCAGAAAAAACAAGAGAACAAATTAATGAAATCCCAGGATTAAAAGCCTTAGGCAAAGCATATTTTCTTTCAAGAAATGCTTATAATTATGATGAGACTAAAATTATTGTTAAAGTGTCAGATTTAGGGTTAACTGGATTTGATGTTTATAAACAACTTTTTGACGAATACCACATTCAATTAGAATTGGCCGAGACGCACCTCATTTTAGCAGTGCTATCTATAGGGACAACTCAAAAAGATTTAGATGCTCTTGTATCAGCACTTAAAAAAATGAGTGAGACATACATGCCAATGGAACTTGAAGCTATCACACCTAAGATCAAATACAGTTATCCAGAAGCATATACAAGACCAAGAGAGGCATATCATGCACCAAAAAAATATATGCCAATCAATCAAGCTGTTGATGAGATTGCAGCTGAATCAATTATGATCTACCCTCCAGGAATTCCAATTGTTATTCCAGGAGAAGTGATCAGTCAAGACATTTTAGATGACTTAGATTTCTACCAAAGAAGTGGATCAGTCATTTTAAGTGATACAGAAAGCGGATATATAAAAGTCATTGATAAAGAATATTGGATGAAATGGAGCGAAGATGCCGATGAATAAATATGAAAAAGTAGATTTATCTTTCCAAAGTTGCAAATCTACATATGAAGAAGCTGATGTTGTAATTTTTAGTGTACCTATGGATGCAACAACATCATTTAGACCAGGCACAAGATTTGCAGGAAACGCGATAAGAGTGGATTCTTTTGGAGTTGAATGGTATTCTCCTTATAGAGAAAGAGATTTAAATGAGTTTAAAACAGCTGATATAGGGGATCTAGATTTACCTATTGGTGCTGTAGAAGATGCACTTGATATAGTGTATCAAACCACTAAAGATATTTTAGAGGATGGTAAGACACCAATGATGGTTGGTGGTGAACATTTAGTTAGTTATCCAGTGATTAAAGCAACTTTTGAAAAGTATCCTAATCTTCATATAATCCATTTAGATGCACATACTGATTTAAGAGAAAGTTTCTTTGGAAGAGAGTTATCACATGCAACATTTATGCGTCATGTACATAAATTTGTAGGTGA
>Ga0265293_10012777_pt1 | contig 11052 bp, 9 predicted proteins | sample Munlanlewell138R_FD_192505 | JGI IMG/M metagenome (GOLD analysis project Ga0265293, IMG submission 192505) | Leachate microbial communities from a municipal landfill in Southern Ontario, Canada - Leachate well 138R | ecosystem: Engineered > Solid waste > Landfill > Unclassified | place: Canada... | reverse complement strand
GTCAGGGGGTAGGGCGCAACTTCACGCTGGGTGCGCAGAGGCGCGACTGGATCGTCAGTGAGCTGCCCGAGTTCCTGGCGGGGCGCGTTACGCCCAAACCCGGCTTCCATTGCCGCGACTGCCCGGTGTTCGACCTGTGCCGCGAAGGAACACGCCAGTGACGGGCAGCACGCCCACCGTGCGGGTCGCTTCGGCGGGAACCGGCAAGACCACCAGCCTGGTGGTGCGCTACCTCGAACTCATCGACGCCGGCACGCCCCTGCGCAGGGTGGCGGGCGTCACGTTCACGCGCGCTGCCGCCGACGAGCTGCGGCAGCGGGTGGGTGAGGCCACGCTTCAGGTCGAGCGCGACGGTGAGTACCTGGGCGGTCTGTTCCGCGCTTCGCGAGGCAGCGAGGACAGGTTCAGGCTCGCCCGCAACGAACTCGAGGGCGCGCTTCTCACCACCATCCACGGGTTCATGATCGCCGGACTAAGGCTCAACGCGCCGCGCATGGGCCTCGACCCCGGGTTCGGGATCCTGGCGGAGTGGGAAGCGCAGGCGCTGTTCGAGGTAGAGCTGAGGAGCCTGCTGGTACTGGCGCAGGACCCGAGCCATTACCTGCACGAGGCGGCGCGCTTCCTGGGCAACGAGGCGGTTCCGAAGGCGCTGCGGTTGTTCCAGAAGCGCTCACTGGCCGAGCGGTTAACGTTCGCGAGCGGCCCGGAGGAGCGCGCTCTGGCGCAGTTGTACCAGGCGGCCTTGAACGCGTTCGATGCACGCCTCGGCGCCACCAGCCTGGCGCCTAGCGAGGTCGAGCGGCGCGCACTGCAGATGCTGGGTGTGAGCCAGGCCCGCCAGCGCCTGGCGGGGCGCTGGCCCCGCGTCCTGGTCGACGAGTACCAGGACGTGAATCCGCTGCAGGGCAGCTTCTTCGAGCGCCTCGCCGACAGCGGCGTGGAGCTCGAGCTGGTGGGCGACCCGAAGCAGTCGATCTACGGTTTCAGGAACGCCGACGTGGCCGTGTTTCGCCGTGCGCTCGAGCGCGCGCGTGCGGCCGGCGCCGTGCTGCCAGCTCTGGACCTAAGCCGCCGACACTCGCGCGCTGTGCTCACGCTACTGAACCGGCTAACCAAGCACCTCGCTCTGGGCTCCAAAGGGTTCGTGGCGGAGGAAGCTCCGGCGGTCGCAGGCGCCGGCGCTCAGGCTGAGGTTGCCGGCGCGGTGGAGGTGCACGTGGTGAGCGGCGAGCGCGCCCTAGGCGACCTGCGCCTGCGCGAGGCGGAACTGCTGGCCGAACGCCTGAGCGCGCACCACGCGGCGGGCATGCCGTACGGCGATATGGCTGTGCTCGCCCGCTCCTACACGGGCCTCGCCCTCGTGCAGCGGGCGCTCAGTGCGCAGAAGATACCCAACCTCCTGGCCCAAGGCCGCGGTTACTACGAACGCACCGAGATCCGCGACGTGCACCACGCGCTCTCGGTCGGCGTCGACCCCGGGGGTAGTGGCCTCGCACCGTTCCTGCGGAGCCCCTTCGCCAGCCTGGAACTGCAGGAGGTGGCGGAGGTGTGGGCTCAGCCCCAGGACGAGCGCCTGGCGTACCTGCAGCGGCGCTTCCCGGCGGTGGCTCAGCGGGTGGCGTGGCTGGCTGATACCGCCGCGCTTAGGCCGCTGGACGCCGTCAAGCAGCTGCTTAGGGCGCCGGTCATCGGCGGCAAGAGCTACCTTGAACTGCTCGGCGGCCGCGCCCGCGAGAACGTCGACGCGCTGCTGTTCGACGTGGCGGCCCGTCCGCCCGCCGACCTGACCCTGTTACTGGATCGGCTGGAGATGCTGGCCCGGCAGGCGGACGCCGGCGACGTGCCGCAGTCAGGCGCTGGGGTGCGGCTGCTCACGGTTCACGCCTCGAAAGGGCTCGAGTTCGGACTGACGGCCGTGTTCGACACGGGCGCGTGGCCCAGCACGCGGCTCGATCCCGTGCTGGTGGAGCCCGCCACGGGCGGTGTTCACCTGATGGGCGGCGCGGGCTACGCCCAGGCGGCCGACTCTGCTCGGCAGCGCCTAAGGCAGGAGAGCTACCGGCTGCTGTACGTGGCGGCCAGCCGCGCGCGCGACACCCTGATACTCACGGGCTCCGAGGGCGCCTACGGCCCGCGTGGCTGGCTGGCGGAGCTCCTGAGCCTGCGTCTTGCCGGCGCCACCGCGCCCACTGGCGTAACCGTGCGGCGCCACGACTACGCTGCGCCGCGGCCCGCCCCCAAGAGCGAGCCCAGGCACGCCGCGCCGCTGACGCCGGCGCCTTACATTCACGCGCGTTTCGAGGCCGGCTCGCTGCCGCCCGTCACGAGTCCAACGCGGCTGGTGGCAGACGATGAGCCGCTGCCAGCCGCCGTGCTGACCAGCTCCGAACGCGAGATCGAGCGCGGACGCGTGGGCTGGGGCAGCGCCAGAGGCACGCTAGTGCATTACGCCATCGGGCAGAACTGGGCGCCTGATGACGAGAAGGCCCTCTCTACCCTCGCGTCGCAGGAGGTGCTGTTCCCGTTCAGCGAACAGCAGCGCAGGGAGTTGCTCGGCGAGGTGGTCGCGCTGCTGGGCGACTACCGGGCGCTGCTTGGCACCACGCTGCCGGCGCTGGCGGAGCGCCGCGTCGACAGGGCCGAGCTGCCCCTCGCGGTGCGCCTAGGCGAGGCCGTGTGGGAGGGCGTGGTCGACCGGCTGTACCAGGTCGGCGGCGAGTGGTACCTGGACGACTACAAGACCGATGTCACTTTGGCTCCCGAGCGATACTACGTGCAGCTCGGGCTCTACCTGAACGCCATGGAAGACGCCATCGGCGTGAGGCCGCGGGGCCGTCTGGTGTTCCTGCGGCACGCTCAGGTGATCGAGCCCGCGACGAACGAACTGCAGCGCGCCGTCAGGGAAGCGCTGGAGCGGCGCTAGGACTGGGGGGCGACGACCTCGTAAAGGTAGGCGTTACCTACCTTGCCGGTCCTCTGCGCCAGCTCGAGGGCAACCAGGCAGTAGGCCGCCTGCTGCGCCAGGCGCCGGGGCCAGCGGCCCAAAGCCGCCAGGTCGGCGGTGGTGAACGGCTTAGGCAGGCCGGCCGGCAGGAGCGTGAGCAGCTCCTCTGGCCGCCTTAGCAGCACCCTGCTGCGCACGCTAACGAGCTTCCGTCCGGTGACCACCCAGCCGCGGCGGCGCCACGCCTTGCCCGGCACGTGCTGGCGGTGCTCCTCCTCCTCAACGGAAGCCACCTCGATCTCGAGGTTGGGGTGAGCGAACAGCTCGGGCCCGTAGACCAGCTCGGCGAACAGCTGCTCGATACCGGCTGACCGCGGCGAGCGGCGCCGCTCGACCTTACCGTCGGCGTGGTGCTTGACCAGCCAGCGGGCGGCCGCCACCGGCAGCACCAGGCGGACTCGGTGTTCGGGCAGGAGGGCCGCCAGTTTGGTGCGCATGGCTCCGAAGTTACGCGTCTGAACCTCGATCAGCAGGTCGCCACAGCGCGCGTCGATGACGTAGCCGTTGAGCGGCACCTCGAACTGGCTTCCGGGCGGGGCGGAGGCGCGCTTGAGGGCGGCGTGCAGGTCCGATTCGTTCAGCGAACCGATGGCTCTCACGGCTCAGGTCCCCGACCGACCTGGGGGCAGCCTAGGCGTTCTAGGCTTCTGCCTAGGCGCAGCCTCCTGCCCCTACTGCCATGAGGCATGCTCGGTGCATGGAACCGACTTCCGACCAGGCAACTATCGCCGGCGCAGCCGGCGCCTTCGTGGGGCAGGACGCCGCTGGCGCCATCTGGGAGGTCAGGGTCAGCCCTCAGCGGCTGGCACAGATATTGGCCGAATGCTGCGAGGGCCGCTCCCTGCAGGTCACCACGCCCACCGGCGCCTACCGGGCGCTGGCCCGGCGCCTGTGGGTTCTGCCCGCCGGTAACGAGATGCTGGTGCGCATCGCGCTGCACAAGGGGGCCACCGCCTGAACCGTCGCTCACGGCGCCAGCACCCCGAACGCCGCTGCGGCGGCCTTACCCACCACCTGGGCGCCCAGGTTGTTCGGGTGAAAGCGCTCATCGGCGCAGCCCTGGGTCATGACGACCAGCACCAGCGGCGTCCGGCTGTCCTCGAACTCGAACACGCCAGCGTCGTTACGCACGCCCCTGATGGAGCCGCTCTTCGACGCCACGCGCCAAGGCGCCGCCCCCAGCTCCACGGAGTACGGGTCGTAACCAAGGGCGCGACCCAGGTCCGTGTGCTGTTGCCGCCGGTAGATAGCCTGGCACGTGGCCGTAAGCGCGCCAGGCAGCAGCTCGCCGCGCCACAAGCGCGCGAAGTAGTCGCCCAGGTCCGCTGGGCTCGTGACCGAGCGCGAGGGCTTAGTTCCGGCCTGCGCCTGCGCGGTCTGCAACTTGCCAGCCAGGTGCGTGGCGGTCCAGCCGCGGCTCTGCACGCAGGCGTTCACCGCATCCACGCCGACCACGTCGATCAGAACGTTGGTAGCGGTGTTGTCGCTAACGATGATCATGAGGGTGGCGAGGTCATGCAGCGAGTAGTCGCGCCCAGGCGTCAGCGCCTTCAGCACGCCCGAACCCGTGACCAGGTCGGCGGCCCGCACCGTGCGCTGGTCCGTTAGCGCAAGCCCGCCGCTTGCCACCAGCTCGAACAGCGCCTGCAGAACGAAGACCTTGATGGTGCTGGCAGCTGGGAACGCCTCGCCGGCGCGCCAGGCCAGCTGGGCGCCGCCGCCCGCGCCGTGAAGTGGCTCCGCGCATAGCCCGAGACGGGCGCCCGGCGCGCCGCCCCCGAGCTCTACCTCCAACTGCGCGAAGCCAAGGCCCTGTTCGTGACCCACCTCGTCCCCCTGGTGTGGCCGCTCGCCGCTCTGCGCTGCGGACCAGCCGCCTCTCTTACCCGACACGGGCCTACTCTTGCACGACTCATGCCGCGGGGTGTCTTGCCATGCGGTACACCTAGGCCCTACACTTCCTTCGACTCACCGGCCAGGCGCCCAAGGCGCCAACCCGTCTGAGCGCGTGGACCGCTCCAAGCTGGGCGGCTGCGCAAGTTTAGAGAGCGCCCGGCACCGCCGGGACGGTAGGGATGGAAATGGCAACAGGCAAGGTCAAGTGGTTCAGTGGCGAGAAGGGCTTCGGCTTCATCGCGCAAGACGACGGGGGCGCAGACGTCTTCGTCCACTTCTCGGCGATCAAGGCCAGCGGCTTCCGCACGCTGAACGAAGGCGACGAGGTGACGTTCGACGTCGAGCAGGGCCCTAAGGGGCCCCAGGCTCAGAACGTGGAGGTCACCCGCTCCATGGCGCCAGCCGGCGCTCCGCCGCGGCAGCCGCGCAGCGACGGCGCCGGGTTCAACCAGCAGCGCAACGACCGCTTCGGCAGCGACCGTGGCGGCAACCGCGGCGAGCGAGGCTTCGGCTTCGACCGGTCCGATAGCGCTCAGGGGCGCGGCGACCGCTCCCTCGGTCCCGACGGACGACGCAAAGGAGACAGGCGCGGCGGTGGCCGCCGCGAACGCTACTGACCAGTACAACGCCAACCTAGTAAACAGAGCGCGGGCCCGGAAGCTTCCGGGCCCGCGCCTTCGTTGACCTTGGTCAGACGCTCAAGCTGTAGTTGTTCGCGTCCGACCAGCTACCGAGTCGTCGTCGAAGTCGCCCTTCGGAGCGCCGAGCATGGGGAGCACCCAGCGGTCAAGGCCGTACCAGCCGGCTACGCGCCAGGCGAGCACCAGCCAGGTGGACAGCATGAAGAGGACCGGGTTGGAGGAGAGGGTGCCGGCCAGCATGAACGCCACGTTCATAAGGCCGCCGAAGAACGCCGCCGCGCCCGTGAGGAGGCCGAGGATCAGCGCGATTCCGATGGCCACCTCGCCGAGCGCCACCATGTAAGACATGAGGGGCGCCGCGGGCAGGAAGATGTTCTCGATGATCCAGGCGTACCACAAGGACACGGTGGGGTTGTCGCCCTGCGAGCGGGCGATGGCGCCGTTGAGGTAGCCGCGTACCGCGGTGCCAGCGTCGGACCCGACCCAGGCGGGGTTCTGTACCTTGCCCCAGCCAGAGGAGAGCCAGGCCCACCCGACGTAAACGCGGACTATCAGGTAGAAGGGTGCCATCCACTTGGAGGCGTACAGGAATTGCGAGATCTTCGGTTCCGGGTAGTAAGTGGTACTGCGTGTCATGCTCCACAACCCCTTTCGTAACCAAGTATGGCCGAGCCCGGCGGCTCCTGGTTAGGGATATTTTGCCCAGTACCAATGTCCTGGACAGGTGGGGGCGAAAGGACTTCCGGATCGCGCCGTATGCACCTGTAGGTGCGGTCTCGGCGCGGCGCGTTAGCCTTCCAGCGCCGTCACGACCAGCCGCTGCACCAGCTTGGGGTCGGCGCGGCCGCCGGTGGCGCGCATGACCTGCCCCACGAAGAAGCCCTGGAGCCCCTTCTTGCCCGAGCGGTAGGCGGCCAGCTCGTCCGGGTGCGCGGCCACGGCGTCGTTAACAGCGCGTTGCACGGCGTCCTCGTCGTCGAGGCGCTCCAGGCCGCGCTGCGCCACGAGCCCTTCGGGGTCGGCCCCGGCCAGTAGCTCCGGCAGCAGGTCCTTGGCCACACGCGTGGTGATGGTGCCGCCGTCCACCAGCTGTGTGAGCTTGGCGAGAAGGGCGGGCGTAAGCGCGGGGGCGCCGTCGGTCAGGGGCCCAGCCAGGTCGTTCACGATCCAGTTGGCTGCGCTGCGGCGAGCGGCACCCGCCGCCACAGCGGCTTCGTAGAAGCTGCGCAGCTCAGGGCGTGTAGCCAGGAACGCGGCGTCGTCCTCAGACAGGCCGTGATCTTGGTGAAGTTGGCTGAACAAGGCGTGCTGCTGCGGCGTGAGCTGCTCGAGGCCCAGCGGGTCGGTGGCCGCAGCCGGCGCCGCGTCTGGTGCGCCCGACCGTTCGCGCGGCTCGGTCTTGGCGGTGCGCGCGCTGCGCCCGGACGGCTCGGCGGACGTCTTGCGGGCCCAGGCGTCCTTCAGGCCGACGATGCGGTTGAACACTAGCGGCACATTTGGCGCCGCAGCGTCCTCGAGGTCAAGCGGCCCGCGCCCGTCGACCGGGTCGCGCCAGAAGTAACCGGTGCGCTCGAACTGGTAGCGCGTGTCGGGGTCGTCCTGCGCCACGCTGGGCTCGATGAGGCCGTGGTACACGCGCAGCGCGTTCTCGTTCAGGTAGTCGAGCATGTCGCCCTCAACGGCGTCGGGGTTAGGCACGGTGAAGAGCGGCTCGTAAGTCCGCGCCTCGATGGGCAGGCCCGCGGTCTCCGAGACCCAGTGAAGCGCGCCCCACACCTTGGTGCCGTCCGCCGGGCTGGTGCCCACGCTGTCCTTGTACGCGAAACACTTGAGCTCGGTGACGTTGCCCTCTTCGTCGGTCACCACCTCGTCGCAGCGGATCACGAACGCGTGACGCAGCCGAACCGCGCGGCCGGGCGCCAGGCGCTTGAAGCCAGCCGGCGGATCGCTCTCGAAGTCGCTGCGCTCGATGACGATGCTGCGCGTGAGCGGAACGACGCGGCTGCCGCTGCCGGGCACGTCGGGCGGCCAGTACGGCGCCGTGACCTCCACGAGCTCGCCGGGTTCCACGTTGGTGAGGGTGACCTTGAGGGGTTCCAGCACGGCCATCACGCGCGGCGCACGCGTGTTGAGGTCGTCGCGGATGGCGGAATCCAGCAGCGCCAGGTCGGTGCGGCTGTTGGCCTTGGCCACGCCGACGCGGTTAGCGAACTCCCTAATGGCCTCGGGCGTGACGCCCTTGCGGCGCTGCGCGGAGATGGTCGGCATGCGCGGGTCGTCCCACCCAGTAACCACCCCTTCACGGACCAGCCTGAGGAGCTTGCGCTTGCTCACGACGGTGTAGTCGAGTTGCAGGCGTGCGAACTCGTACTGGTGCGGTGGGTTCGTAGGTATGAGGCGCTCGACCAGCCAGTCGTACACGGCGCGGTTGTTCTCGAACTCGAGCGTGCAGAGCGAGTGCGTGATGCCCTCGATGGCGTCCGACAGCGGGTGCGCGAAGTCGTACATGGGGTAGATGGGCCACTCGCTACCCGTGCGGTAATGCTCGGCGTCGACCACGCGGTAGAGGATCGGGTCGCGCATCTTCATGTTCGGATGCGACATGTCGATCTTGGCGCGCAGCACCATTTCGCCGGGCCCGAACTCGCCGTCCTTCATGCGGGCGAAGAGATCGAGGTTCTCCTCCACGCTGCGGTCACGGTCGGGGCTGTGCGTGCCGGGTTCGGTGACGCTGCCGCGCTGCTCGCGGATGCTCTGCTCGCTGGAGGAGTCGACGTAGGCGTCACCAAGGCGGATGAGCTCCACGGCCATGTCGTAGAGCTGACCGAAGTAGTCGGACGCGTGGCGCACGTCCTCCCACTCGAAGCCGAGCCAGCGCACGTCCTCCTTGATGGCTTCCACGTACTCGGGGTCCTCTGTCACCGGGTTGGTGTCGTCGAAGCGCAGGAAGGTGACGCCGCCGTAATCTTGCGCCACCCCGAAACTTAGGCAGATGGCCTTGGCGTGCCCGATGTGGAGGTAACCGTTGGGTTCAGGAGGGAAGCGCGTTACCACCTGATCGACGCGGCCATGCTGCAGGTCGGCGTCGATGATGTCGGTGATGAAGTTGGGGTTCACGCGGCGCTCTTCGGCTGGCGGCGCGGCAGGGGTGGTAGGCGTGCGGTTCACTGCGCTGTTCTCCTAAGTGGGCCGGGCACGGTTACTGGGGCCGCGCGGGGCCCTCAAGTGTAGCGCAACCCGCTGGCGGCGGGCGTGCCAGCAGGGTCAGCGCAGGCTCACGAGCGTGAAGAAGTAGTATGTGACGGGGATGGCGACCAGTGCGCTGTCGATGCGGTCCAGCACCCCGCCGTGGCCGGGCAGGAAGACGCCGGCGTCCTTGACGCCCGCCCAGCGCTTGAGCAGCGACTCGAACAGGTCACCCAGCTGCGCCGCGCTCGAAACCAGCAGGCTGAACAGCAGCGCGTCGTAGACGTTGACCCGCAGGCCCGCCACGCGCTCCAGGAGGAACAGCGCCACCGCCACCACCGCCGCCGCCAGTAGCAGGCCACCCACGGAGCCCTCGACCGTCTTGTTGGGGCTCAACCGGGGGGCTAGCTTGCGCCTGCCGAAGAGGTTGCCGAAGATGTACGCCCCAGCGTCGGTGGCGACCACGGCCAGCATCGGCAGGGTCAGGTACCAGAGGCCCAGGACCCCGTCGGGGGTGTAGCGCAGCGTGATGATGAAGCCGAAGAGCCACGGGATGTACAGGTAACCGAACAGGGTGAACACCACGGCGTTCAGGGAGTTGCGGTTCGGGTTGGCTATCTCGAGGCCCATGAGGTAGACCACGAACAGGCCGATCAGCGCCTCGCGCCAGCTAACACCGGCAATGAGCGGCTGCATGCCGGGGTAGGTCACCGGCAGCGAGGCGGGCAGTGTCAGCACCGCCGCCACGTAAAGGCTGCGCTTGCGGATGGGGATGCCGCGCAGGTTCATCATGTACGAGTACTCCCGCAGCGCCACCAGTGTTAGTACCAGGTAGGCGGGCGCCAGCAGCGGCAGCCCGGCCCACAGCACGAGGAGCGTGACGGACAGGGCGAGAAGGGCGGACACCACCCGTTGCAGGTGTCGACCGCGCTTTCGCGCCGCGTCGGTTCCGGGCGGCGTCGCGAGTCCGCCGGTAGCTGGGTCGGTACGGGACGGCTCGGCCGCCCCACCGGCGGAGCGTGCCGCGGGCCCGCTGGGCGGGCCGCTGCTCACACCGCCAGGATGTCGGTCTCTTTGGACTTCAGCCGCTGATCGATGCGGGTCACGAACTCATCGGTGAGCTTCTGGACGTCGGATTCTGCGCGCCGGAGGTCGTCCTCGCTCATCTCGCCCTCTTTCTCCATGGCCTTGAGGTCCGAGATGGCGTCGCGCCTGATGTTGCGCACGCCGACCTTGGACTCTTCTGCCATGTTGTGGGCCGTTTTAACGAGGTCGCGGCGGCGCTCGTCGTTCAGCGCGGGCACGGCGACGAAGATACTGTCGCCCTGGTTGTTCGGGTTGAAGCCGAGGTCGGCTTCCTGGATGGCGCGTTCGATGTTGGCTGAGGCGCTCTTGTCGAACGGGGTGATCAGGAGAGTGCGCGCGTCGGGGGTGGAGATGTTGGCCAGCTGCGGCAGCGGGGTGGTGGAGCCGTAGTAATCCACCATCACCCGGCCGAGGATGGCTGGGTTGGCGCGGCCGGTGCGCACGGTCGACAGGTTGGTCTCTAGGGCGTCGAGCGTCTTCTGCATCCGCGCCTTGGCGTCATCGATCACGAGTTTCATGCCGTTACCTCCGGGTTAGTGGCGGCTGCAACGTAGTTTAGCGCGTTGGCGCCACGTTCAGGCGCGGGGGCGGCGTTGTAGCTGAGAAACTCAGTTGGCGTAACTGGTCTGCAGCCCGGGGCCTATGAGCGTGCCCACCTGCTCGCCGGCGAACAGCCGCCCGAGGTTGCCTTCGGCGAACATGTCGAACACCGTTACCGCCATCTCGCGCTGCATGCAGAGTGACACGGCGGTGGCGTCCATGACTGCCAGGCCCTTGTTGAGCACGTCGAGGTACGACAGGGTGCGGAAGCGCCGGGCGGCCGGGTTGCGGTTGGGGTCGTCGTCGTACACGCCGTCGACCTTGTTCTTGGCCATGAGCACCATGTCGGCGTCTATCTCGAGGGCGCGCAGCGCGGCGGTGGTGTCCGTGGTGAAGAACGGGTTGCCGATGCCGCCACCGAATATGACGACCCGCCCCTTCTCGAGATGCCTGAGCGCGCGGCGCCTGATGTACGGTTCGGCCACTTCCTGCATGGTTATGGCGGTCTGAACCCGCGTGTCGACGTTCTTGTGCTCCAGCGCGTCCTGCAACGCTATGGCGTTCATGACCGTGCCCAGCATGCCGACGTAATCGGCGGTGGCGGGGTCCATGTGCTTGCCGTGCTGGTGACCGCGCCAGAAGTTGCCGCCGCCGACCACGATGGCTAGCTGAACGCCGCGGCTTTGCGCCGCGGCGATC
>Ga0265293_10012776_pt1 | contig 11052 bp, 10 predicted proteins | sample Munlanlewell138R_FD_192505 | JGI IMG/M metagenome (GOLD analysis project Ga0265293, IMG submission 192505) | Leachate microbial communities from a municipal landfill in Southern Ontario, Canada - Leachate well 138R | ecosystem: Engineered > Solid waste > Landfill > Unclassified | place: Canada... | reverse complement strand
TTTTCTGCCTGTTCGTCTCGCCAATCCGAACGGCCTCCAGAGAGACCGACGGGTGTGTCGTTGTCTCGATGGAAGTCAATGTGTGTGTCAACAACAACGAGGAGAAGAACACATGAAAAAGGCAATCATCGTATTATTTGCTATGGCACTGCTGGCGGCCCCGGCATTTGCCGACTGCGTGGGCGACTGCTCCAGCGATAAGGGAATTTGCATCTCCTACTGCCAGGGGGACGGCCAGTGCATCGCCCGGTGCGCTGACCAGTTCCACCGGTGCGTGTCCAGGTGCAGGTAGCCGGATAAAAGGAGGGAGTTATGAGTGTCTACATGACAAAGCTCGGTATATGGTATGTCGAACACCGGCCAGGGATTCCTGGCGACCCGAAAGGCCGCAAAAAAATATACTGTGGCAAGGGCGAGCAGGGTGAGCGGAAAGCCCGAGAGTTGCACACGTCTCTCGGGCTGGACAAGACCACCAGGGCGGCGGCCCGACTCGGCCCGACCGTGATGGACTGTCTATCTGGGTACATGGCAGCAAGATACGGCAGGATGGCCATGTCAACCGCCATGTCCGCTGATTACCGCATCCAGACGAGGATAGAGCCGTTCTTTCGGGGCCTCAGCGTCTATCATCTGGACCGCAACATCATGGACCGCTACGTCGTCCAGCGCCTCCAGGATGTCAAGGCCAGCACCGTCAGGCGCGAGCTTGTCATCCTGAAGGCGGCGACGGCCTGGGCGCTGGATACCGGTCTGACCGTATCTGACCCCATCAGGAACTACAAACTGCCTGAGGCGGACACCGCGAGGGTCAGCCCCCCGAGTCAGGCGGAACTGAAAATGATCCTGGCCCACGCCGTGCCCCATCTCAGGAGGGTGATATTGCTCGGATATTACCTGGGCTGCAGGATCGGCAAGGAGGTCTTCGGCATCAGGTGGGCCGACTATGACGCCATCAACAAACGGTTGACCATACACGCCGCCAAGAAGGGCAAGGAGTCGCTGCGCGACGTTCCCGTCCACCCCATCCTGGAAAAATGTCTGCTGTCATGGCTGAAAGAGGACCGGCAGCGGAAGGTCGTGCCGGAGTATATTGTCCACTACCATGGCCGGAGAATAGACAAGCTCCGCAATAGCTGGAAAAACGCCCTGCAGCGGGCGGGAATCACCAGGAAGTTGACCCCGTACAGCCTGCGCCACGCCTCGATCACGGGGATGCTGGAAGCCGGTTCGGACTTGAAGGGGGTTTCGGAGATCGCCGGGCACAGCTCGACCAGAATGACCACTATGGTCTATCAGCATACGTCAGAGTCGATCCGCAGGAAGGCGGTCGATTCACTGCCGAACATCTTGCCTGAGTAGGAGTAATACTCCTATGCTCCTATTTTTTTCTTGTGATTATTCCAGGGATTGCGGGGCGAAATGTCTGCCGTGTGAAGGCAGTGCTCTCCCGCTGAGCTAATCGCCCTGTGTTGCGTTGTGCCGGGTCTTGCACTGCAACCGTGCTCTCCACTACTACCAGAATTTGCGGACGCAGACAACAGAATTATTGGCCTGGTGCCGGTTCGGCCCGTCAACAGGGGGGAACGGGCGGGCCGGCAGGCGCCCGGCATCAGAGGCTCACAATCCGTGGGCGGGCAGGCTGTCCAGGCACCGTTCCACCAGTTGCAGCAGGCGGGGATAGTTTCTTGTGCTTTGCCCGGCCAGCAGGATGTGCAGGGAGTACAGTGCGGGACGGACGAATTCCAGAAAATCGGCTTTTCCCCGCCGGCAGCCGAGAAAGGCAAATGCGCCGAGCGCCTGCATATTTCTCTGCAGGGCCAGGTGGAAGTATTCATCCCGGAACTGCCCGGCGTCGTACGGCAGGTACCGGTGCAGTTCCCTCAGGTATTCATTGAGCAGTTCGTCCTGCGCTTCGCCGGGCAGGCGGACGTAAGGGTCGATCAACAGCGAGGCGAGATCATAGGCCAGCGGTCCCAGTCGGCCCCCCTGGAAATCGATGATCCTGATCACGCCGTCGCGAATCATCAGGTTGCGGCTCTGGAAATCACGGTGGAGAAAGAAATGGGCCGGCGCCCGGCCGGCATGGTCGGCGATGTCATTGAACTCATTGTGCAGCTCCGGGCCGGGGGTCTCCAGCCTGAGAAAATCGCCGCACAGGGCCTGCAGGAAATAGCCTGACTCACGTTCCAGCATCAGCCGCCGGTCGTAGCGGGGGGTCTGCCAGCACCAGGAAACATCAAACCCGCGGCCGCCCTCGATCTGCATATGGACGAGCGCCCGCACCGCCTGGCGGTAATATTCCATGAGCGCGGCTCCGGATCCCCCGTCTTTGCGAGCCAGGTCGAAGAGCCGGACGTCACCGAGGTCCTCGATCAGGAGCAGGCCGCTGTCTTCAGCAAAAGCAAGCGGCCGGGGCACGGGGACCCCTTTTTGAAACAGGTGGCGCCCTATGAGCCAGGCTGAGCGCGCCTCGTCTCTTTCCGGCCTCTGGCCGCCGGCGGGAAAAACAGCCACCAGAAAGCTGCCGTCGGCCATGCGCACCCGGTAGAACTGCCGCTGCGAACCGTCTCCGGCCAGACGCCGGATTGCCGCAACCGGATGGCCCGCGGCCGCTCCGCTGAACAGCGGCAACCTGCCGGTTAATTCAACTATTTGATTTCTCTTTTTTTCCATACGCATTACTGTATGCTCTGGATATACTGCATTTCTATCTGACCCTGAACCATTGAACCATGTCAATGCAAAACGAATTCACCCGCTCACTGTACAACGGGGACGAGTTTACCGTCACCTATGAACTTGTCCCCGGCCAGGGTTCGGGCGGCAGGCGGGTGGACCGTCTGCTCGCCTTTGCCGAAAAGGCGAAGGCGGACGGACGGATCAAGGCCCTGTCGATAACCGACAACCCCGGCGGCCACCCCGCCCTGGCCCCGGTGGCCATAGGTTCCGATGTCCGGGAGCGGGGCATGGAGCCCCTGATACACTTTTCCCTCAAGGACAAGAATCGCAACCAGGTCGAAAGCCATCTATTCCACTACCATCGGCAGGGGTTCGCAAATCTGCTGGTGCTCGGCGGCGATTTTCCCCGCCCCGGCTACCACGGCCAGGCCAAGCCGGTCTTCGACCTGGACAGCGTGCAGACTCTCCGGCTCATGCGCGACATGGAGGAAGGCACCTACCAGAAATATTTCGGCTCCCGCCGGCCGGCTTTTACGCCGATTTCCTGCAATCGCGGCTGCGTGGTTTCCCCGTTCAAGGTAGCGGAGCCGGAACAGGTCTGGCAGTATGCCAAGCTCCTCAAGAAAATCGAAGGCGGGGCGCAATTCATCATTACCCAGCTCGGCTATGACATCTGCAAATTTGAAGAGCTGATCAGGTTCATGCGGGACAACGGCCTCACCGTCCCCGTGCTCGGCAACGTCTTCGTCCCCTCTCCCGCCGTTGCCGGATACATGCTGCGGGGAAAGGTGCCCGGCATCGTCTTCCCGGAACTGCTCGCGAACATAATCGAGGAGGAGGGAAGAAACAGCGACCGGGAATCGCGCCTCATCCGCGCCGCCAAGATGATATGCGTGCTGAAGGGGCTGGGTTTTTCCGGGGTCCACCTGGGAGGCAACGGCCTGCGTTTTGACGATGTCAGGTTCATCCTTGATACGGCCGAGGAATTGACGCCGCACTGGGATGAACTCCGCCGGGATGTCCATTTCCCTGTCTCCGGCACGTGGTACCTGTACGAATCAGCCCGGCCCGAAGCCTGCGGAGAGAAAAGGAGCCCGCTTGCGCCGGGGCGGCTGCACTCCCGGCAGTACGGCCATAAAATCACCCACGAATTTTTTTTCTCTCCTCCGAAGCCCGCCGGCCGGCTTTTCGGCGGCCTCTGCCTGTTGTGCGCCAGGACAAGGAAGTCGACGGCCATTCTGCGCACCATCGAGAAATGGATCAAGGGGTTTCTGTTCCACTGTCTCATGTGCGGAGACTGCACCCTGGTCGAACTGACCTATATCTGCCCCCAGTCCGGATGCCCCAAGAACCTGCTCAACGGCCCCTGCGGGGGGAGCAGACACATGACCTGCGAGGTGCATCCGGACAGGTACTGCTACTGGGTCAGGGTATATAACCGGGTCGCCCGCTCCTCCACTCCGGAACTGCTCGGGCGGACTCCGTTCCTGCCCCCCCGGGACTGGACCCTTGACCGGACTTCATCGTGGATTAATTATTTCAGCGGCAGGGATCACTGCCGCCTCGACCTGACCAGGAAGGAAAAATAACCGCCCCACCACGGCAGACAACGGAAGGCCATGAACTTTATCTTCGAACGGTGCACGTATCTGTTTGACCCCATCCACCATTACTGGGAACACGAGCGCATGCACCGGAAAATCTCGGTGCTGCTCGTCCTGTTCTTCCTCATCAGCCTGCTGGCCATCGAACTGAACAGGCAGGGCATCCTTCCCGCCGGGATATCCGCCGTGGTGCCGGGCAGCCATTTCTGGGCCATTCAGGCCGCGTTCACCGTCGTCCTCGTCCTGGAAATCATCAGCCTGATCTTCACCCTCCCCTGTTCTTTTTCCCAGTCGGTCGGCAAGCAGTTTGAAATTCTCTCTCTCATCCTGATGCGCAACGCCTTCAAGGAGCTGTCCACCCTGCCGGAACCCATCACCTTTACGGGCAACGAGGACGCCATCCTGCGGATACTTTCCGACGGTTTCGGGGCCCTGCTGCTGTTCGCCTTGCTCGGCGTCTATTACCGTGTCCAGCCGCAGCAGGCCGAGGAGGGTGGAAAACACGCGGACCTGTTCAGCTTTGTTGCCGCCAAGAAAGGGATCGCCCTGATTCTGCTCGGACTCTTCCTCTACATGGGAGCGGACACGATACTGCAAACCCTTGCGGGCAGAGAACATTCGGACTTTTTTTACGGTTTCTACACCCTGCTCATCATCACCGACATTCTGGTGGTGCTGATCGCCCAGTGCTTCCAGCCTTCGTTTTATTCAGTGTTCCGCAATTCAGGCTTTGCCCTTTCCACCCTGATCATCCGGCTCGCCCTGGCGGCGCCGGCCTACTACAACGTCCTGCTCGGCGCCGCCGCTGCGGCTTTCGCCATATCCATGACCATGATCAGTTCCAAGCTGTTCACCGGCCAGGTGCGGAAACGCTCCGACAATTGTACGTGAACAAGGAGGCAGCCGGAAGAAACGCCCCAACGGAAACGGCGGGGAATGGTCAACCAATGATCCTTTCGGGGGCGTTATACACGTTGAGCCTGCCCGGGCGGGCATAGCAGACCATGGTCATGCCGGCCCGGCGGGCAATGGCAAGGGCAAGGGATGATGCGGATGTGCGGGACATGACGATGGGTATCCCGATGCGGGCGCATTTCAGGACCATGTCCGAGGTCAGGCGCCCGGTCGTGTACACGGCTCCCCGGGGGTTTGCCCGGCCAAGCAGGATGGAGCCGACCACCTTGTCCACGGCGTTGTGGCGGCCGATATCCTCGAAAAAAACCTGCAGCCCCCCGTCGGACCAGAGACCGCAGCCGTGCACGCAATGGGTTTTCTGGCCCAGATCGGATTCATGCAGGACCCGGCGGATGAATTCGCCGATCTCGGCAAAGGCCATGGAATATTCCTGCAACGGCTCGATCTTGCCTTCAAGCATCTCCCGGGAGATTTTGCCGGTCCCGCCGCAGCCCGAGGTGATGATGACCTCTCTGGGCTCCAGGTCCTCCTCGACGTCGGCATGGACCGATATCCGCCCGTCGGGACAGACAAGCACTTCGCGCACCTGCCCCGGTTCCTCGATATATCCCTGTCCGAACAGGAAACCGGCCCCGAACTCCTCCAGGCCGGTTTCCAGGACCATGGACGAGCCGATCTCATTGTCGTTCAGGGCGACACGATAGGGTTTTTCCACCGCCAGCAGTTCCTGGGCGCGCTCCCTTCCTTTCGCGGTGACAAGAACCGTGTCATGGTGGTACAGGGTGGTGTTTTCAACTCGCTTCATGGAACGAATTCTTCCTCCACTGAGTCATGCAAACATCTGGAATCCGCGCCCTCCCCGGAATTTCATTCCTGCCTGTATAACACAGCGCACCGCAATCGAAAACCAATAATTCAACTGACTTCCGGCTGATCCCTGGATCATGCGGGCCACCGGAAACAGAATCACAGAAGAAGAAGGCACCCCCAGACAACGGCGGCATTGAGCAGGGAAACAAAAACGGCGGCGGACCCCATGTCCTTGGCATGTCCTGCAAGCGGATGGGGCTCCTCCCCTATTCTGTCGACCACCGCTTCCAGGGAGCTGTTCAGCAGTTCGACCGTCAACACCAGGAACAGGGAGCCGACCAGTAAAATCTTTTCGACTACCGTGTTTCCCAGCCAGAATCCCAGGGGACCGAGCAGACAGGTAAACAGGACTTCCTGCCTGAACGCCGCTTCGTTGACAAAGGCATGCTTGATTCCCTGCCAGGACCACTGGAGCGCCCTGAACAGTCTTGTCAGACCGGCGGCATTATGGGGTTTCATGGCAAACCTCCTGCGGCGGCGGGGAAAAATCATGGCCGGAGATAATGAGATGCCATGGAACAATGTGGTTCAACGGCATCGTCCCTGGGTCACTGATGAGAAAATACATTGTTCAGCCCCCGATGTGCAATTCGATAATATCAGGAAAAGAAAGAAGAAAAACGAAAAACATGTATATGCTTTTTGCTCCTGATCGGTTATGCTCTTGTACCAGATTCCGCCAAAACAATGAACCAAACATTATCCCTCTGCATACATTTTGCGAAGCCGGCAAAATTGACCGGCAGGACGATGCACGGGGGTTTGATTTTTTCAGGAAGGAGAACATGGTACCAATAGTCACTTTCATCGGCTGGCATAACTCGGGCAAGACAACATTGATCCAGGAAGTCGTCAGACATCTCAAGCAGATGAATCTGCGGGTGGCGGTGATCAAATCAAGCAAGCACAGCGGCATCGAATTTGATCGTCCCGGAACCGATACGGATGTTTTCCGCCAGGCCGGAGCCGACGCCGTAACGCTCATGGCCCCCGATCAGTTCGTCATGATGACCGCCCCCCAGGATGATAACGTCCTCACCCTTATTCACCGTTACTTCAACCAATACGACATCGTTATCGGCGAGGGATTCAAGCACGAGAGGAAAATTCCGAAAATAGAGGTCACACGCAGGGGATTTGAACCGATGGCTGACACGGTCCACCGTGTCATTGCCACCGTCACCGATCAGCCGCTGACCGGGGAAAACGTTTTCCGCCCCGATGAGAGCGGGAAGCTGGCCGAATTTATCGCCAGGAAATTCATTACTGAAGAAAACAAATATGCGGAACGAGCCCTGCTGTTTGTCAACGGCAGAAAAATCCCCATGAAAGGTTTCGTTCAGGATGCCCTGGCCGGAACGGTCAAGGGATTTATCCAGTCCCTCAAGCAGACCGGAGAGGTCTCCCAGGTCGAACTCCTTATCCAATATACCGGCGAAGACACCCCTCCGGAAGAAGAATCACCATAATTGCAATCAGGCAATTTTTCTCCGGCACTTTTCTCACGATTCCGACAAGTCGATTCCGTCCCGGGATCAGCAGTAGTCTGCACCGATCCGTCATGGATCTCACAACGGTTCCGGCACCCGGACCGCCGGCGTTTACCGCATATCGTCCTGCCGCCGGTGCCGCGTGACGGGAGCCCCTTACCTCCATACTCAGGAAATAATCGCCCGCGAATCCGGCATCAGAAATTACGGCTGCCCCCGTCAACCGTAATCAATCTCTTTTTTTATTTTTGAAAAAAATAAATTGATGATATAACTAATTAAATTTACAGGAAGGAATATATTTTATTCTTACCTTCCCAACATGAGCAGTTTCGCCTAAAATACGAATAAACAAATAGTTAACAAGACATATTTCCTTACTATTCTCAAAACAGGTAAGTCATGGAATTTTCCGAGTCCAAATTGCCTTGGAGTCCGGCCAGCAGTATCGATGCGGATGAAATTGAAAAAAGGCGGAAAAAAATTCCTCTTTCCTGCCTGATCAATTCCCTGAATCGGATCAATTTCAAAAACGACGATATCATCCTGAAATTTAAACATAAAAAATACAATAATTTCATTTCATTAAAAGCAAAGCCCCAGATATGCAACAACCTCCTGCTGGAATGCCACTGGTCGGAACCATTCCGGCTGGAGAATAAGCTGAAGTTTTACGACCTTGAATACTTAAGCTTTACCGATGGGTTAAGCCAGATCCAGGTTCACGCGCGCCTTGTTGACCACAATGACCAGGGTTTGATTCTCGAACTCCCCGAATATTCCTATGAAATCAGGCTGCGTACCATAAAAAGGCATCCCTGCCGGGAGGTCTTGGCACAGATCAGCCAGGACGGAAGCGTGATCACCGGCAACCTGGTCAATTTTTGCGCTGAATCCTTTGCGGTCGTTTACCGCCCCGAATCGCTCCATATAAACATAGAAATAAACACGGAGAATTCAGTACATGTAGTACTGATCCACAAAGAGGAGTTCATCTTCACAGGCAAGTGCACGATCATTCGTCACGAACGACATGCCAATGAATCCATCTTGGTCTTCAGGCCGGAAAAAGATAACATCAGGCGTATGAAATCGAAAGAACACCGGACCGAAAGGCTGGTGCTGTCACCCCTTCCCAACGTGATCTTTCAGCATCCCTTTACGCAGAAAAAGATACACCTTGGATTGAACGACATCTCCGGTCTGGGCTTTTCCGTGGACGAGGACAGTGAAAATTCGGTGCTTCTACCCGGCCTCATCATCCCTGAACTGGAAATAGAGTTCTTCCACGGCCTGTCCATAGCCTGCAGAGCGCAAGTTTTATACCGCCTTCCCAGAGAGAATTTGGTCAGATGCGGATTTGTGATTTTGGACATGAATATCCATGACCATATCAAACTCTCATCTTTGATCTACAAAGCCAAAAACAGATATTCTTATATCGGTTGTACGAATGTCGACCTTGATGCCCTGTGGGACTTCTTTTTCGATTCAGGTTTTGTCTATCCTGAAAAATATTTTCAAATTGCCGAGCAGAAGGATAAATTTATCAGCACCTACAAAAAAATTTACGAAGAAAATCCTGAGATATTGCAACACATCATTTACCAAGATAAAGGAAAAATATATGGTCATATCTCCATATGCAGATATTACCAGAAAACATGGATACTGCATCATCTTGCAGCAATCAAGTCATCAACACATAAAGCAGGTATCGTTGTTTTGCAACATATTTTCCAGCATATTAACGAACTTCATTCACTGCCTACTGCAAATATGAGTTTTCTTGCAGGTTATTTCAGGCCAAATAATCGTTTTTCCAACCGATTGTTCGGAACCTCCGCGACTGGAGCAATGAATGATTCTCAAAAAAGCTCTATAGATGAATTTGCTTATTTTTATTTTCATCCAGATAATACCACCTTTGCCCCCTCGAATGCATGGGCCATATGCGATACTGATCGAGAAGATTTGGAATTATTGCAACTTTGGTACAATGATAATTCCGGTGGCTTATTGATCAGAGCATTGGATCTTGAGCCCGAAACTTTTTGTATGAATGAATCAATCTGTGAGGATTATCTGAAAGCAGGCCTCAAAAGAGAAAGAAAACTTTTTTCCCTCAAAAAAGACGATGAATTAGTGGCAATCATCATAGTGAATGTTTCAGATTTTGGTATCAATATGTCCAACCTGACAAATTGTATCCAAATATTTGTGTTAGACCAACAACATATCTATAAAAACATACTTAATTTTGTTTTGAACCAGATGATGAGGCATTATGACTGCAATTCTGTTCCAGTACTATTCTATCCTAAATCCTGCGCAGAACAATATGATTTTTCTCTTGAAAAGACTTATTTATTGGGGATATTGAATCTTGAACACATTGGTGAATATCTAAAGTTTATGGACTCCCTGACTGTAACAAATAAAAAAATTTCATTGAATACTTTCAATAAAGAAAAATGATTTTTTTTAAAAGAATTCCATAAACCATGGTTGACAATTATGATGAAAATAAACCCTTGTATGGCAGCAGGGGTATTGATTTATACCTGAAGCTCATAAAGCAGAAATACAATTATGTAAACATTGAGAATCTATTGCGATATGCGGAGATGGAGCCTTATCAGGTCGAAGATGAAGGCCATTTCTTTTCGCAAAGGCAAATAAACCGTTTTTACGAAAAGCTCGTAGAGTTAACCAAGAACAAAAATATAGCACGCGAAGCCGGCCGCTTTTCTTCCTCGCCCGAAGCATATAAGACATTTGCAAGATTTACTATTGGTTTGATTAGTCCCACAAAATTTTATCACCTGATGGGATTTTATGTAAATAAAATTACAAAATCTTCGAAATATGAAGCAAAAATTTTAAGTTCAAATAAAGTTGAAATAACTGTCACCCCGTATCCGGGGACGAAAGAGGAGCCGTTTCAATGTGAAAACAGGATGGGATACTGGGAGGCGATGTCGACCTATTACAAGCTGAAGCCTTCAGAAATTGCCCATCCGGAATGCCTCTTCAAAGGGGGGAAAGTCTGCCGGTACATCGTTTCCTGGCCCAAATCGCCGGTGACCGTTGTCAAAAATCTGCGAAATATCAGCATCGGCCTGCTCATCATTCTGTGCGCCGCTTTTCTTCTCAGTTCGATGACCGCCTCTTCCCTGCCCTTTCCCATGACGATCTTTGTCCCTCTTTATGCAGCCTCATTAACTGCCATTGTGATTCTGAACTGGTACCTCAACAAAGTTGAAACCCGTAATCTTCTCGAAACCATCGACTCGCTGAGAGATTCTTCCGACGAGCTCCTTGAGCAGATTGACATTAACTATGAAAATTCCATGCTCATTAATGAAATCAGTCAGACCCTGGCCAAGCAGAATGAGCCCGATGCCCTGTTTGCCGAAATAATCGATATCCTGCACAAACGGCTTGATTATGACCGGATTCTGATCATGCTGGCCAACCCTGAAAAGACCAGG
>Ga0265293_10012775_pt1 | contig 11052 bp, 8 predicted proteins | sample Munlanlewell138R_FD_192505 | JGI IMG/M metagenome (GOLD analysis project Ga0265293, IMG submission 192505) | Leachate microbial communities from a municipal landfill in Southern Ontario, Canada - Leachate well 138R | ecosystem: Engineered > Solid waste > Landfill > Unclassified | place: Canada... | reverse complement strand
TTTGCTTAGTGCATAGGAGAGGTCTGTCCAAATTTTGGATAGACCAACAAAAGGGAGGTAAAAAAGCTCCAAAATACATAGATTTCTGACAAAAAAGTACAGATTTAGCTTAAATTAGGGTATTATATTCTCACTTTTTTTGTAAATTTCTAAATCAAAAGTCTCTAATTTTCAAATTACAAATTTAACAATTATCATAACTAAAAGAAAGCATAAATTTTTCTATATCTTTTAAACTCATAATAAATCTCCGTTACATTCCCTTTAGATTCCTATAAGAACCCCGTACATTCTCCAAGATAGCAAGGGAAATGTAAAGGGAATCACATAGGCATCTATCTGTTAAATAGTGATATATAAAACTGAGTAAGTAATTAGTGAAAAAAGGGGGAAAGAGACTTGATAACAGGCATTTTTATGTTTTTTGTTCCATCTTTAATAGAAAAAGAAGGCAATTTTCAAGCTGGAATTTTACATTTTGTTTTGATTTTCTATGCAACACCCTCTTCTATTGTTTAAAGGTACAAATCAAAGCTCATTTTGTCTTTTATCTCTTGCACAACAGTTTTTTTATGGCAACTCACCTTAACTGCAGAGAAAAGTGCAGGGTCATGGTAAACCTTTGGTGACAATGCAAATGTCCCGTCCTGCATCGCAATACATTGATAAACAATATTTCTGCTAACATCTTCTCTACTGATAAATTCAATTATCACAATATCGCCAACTATCGGGTTCCATTGAGGGGTATCTCCCACAGCCTCTTTATTTTGCTTATGTATTTTGCCACTTACTTGAGGTATTTTACTCTCTGCAAATAGGCATAATATCAATGCCATGGCAATTAGCATTATTACTATCTTTTTCATCTGGTCTCCTTATTTTAAAATCATTAGCTTCCCTATTTGTGCATCCTGCCCCTGTTCTACACGATAAAAGTATATGCCAGATGCGACATTCTGTTGATTTTGATCTTTTTTATCCCAAATTATCTCTTTATTGGTCTCAGGGTTAGCCTCTATTTTTTTTACCAATTGCCCCTTTATATTATAGATAGAAATGCTTTTGACTTGCTGGGCTTTAAAGTGCACATTACCTGATATACATGGATTAGGATATGCTGAAATAGCCTTTGGCTTTACAATCGTATGATCATCACTTGCAACAGTATAGTCAAAGCTATATAAAAATGCACCTTCACTGCTATACTTTAACATCTTATTGTATTCAGGATAGAAGAATTCTTTGGTAAAGGGCAATGCCTCATACTCCCCCGCCTCATGAAATTCATAATCTCCTATTGAATAAATAGTTTTTTGCCTTGGGTTTTCTATACTTTTTGTCAGCAATCCATTAAATGCATTGAGTGTCGTGTAACATGAATCAAAGTTTTGCGTATACAAAAACTCTAAGCCACTGTCACTCACGCGATAGACACTGGCATAGCCAGGCGGATAATCGTATATCATAAAGTGATCTTCATCTACAAACATAAAGGATGGCATATTATTTCCATTAGCTGGCTGGAATGAATATGTAAACACAATATCTTCAGGCGCATATCTATCTCTAAAATCAATATTTCCAAGATTACAAACTGCAATCATACTATCATTCTTATGGCTTCGAAAATCTTGGATTTTGCCATTAAAAGTACAGTAATACTCAATGCTATCACCAATTAATCTGTAAACATAAACTATGTATTGGTCTATACTACTATTGCTTGTTGAAATATAAAGGAAATCATCAACAATGTTTATTGTATGTAAACCTTGATCAACATTTATTCGATACAGTGATTCAAGCTGCTCATTGTCCAAACTATATACATCAATGACGTACTGATTATTATCAAGTCTTAAAAACAAATATAATTTTTCATTATACACCTCGAAGTTAATAAAATAGTCAACACCCTCAATACATGTTGTATAGTAATCCTCAAGAAGAGATGGATAAAAGTAAATAGTATCATTAGCTGCATCCCAAGCAACAATATTGCTATCTTTTTGCCTGCATCTATTATTCCACAACCCGTAATCTTGAATCTTAGTTATTCCTGATCCAAGTTCATATTGGCTTATGTACAAGGTATTATTGCTGTAAATATATGGATAATCCAAATTCAAACAACCAAATAAGCTATTGCCATAGATGGTATCTTCTTCATATATTATTTCTGATGTGTTAATATTAAAAACAATAATATCACCCCAAGCATTATTAGTAAAGAGAATATCATCAATGAGAATTGCGTCTGTATAATGCCAAAAATCAGGAGCACCTGTTATATCGTCTTTGTAGATAGACACAGGATTATTGATGTCACTGAGATCAATGACTTCCATATACCGATAACCCATTATATAGAGTAATTCATTTTCATATTTTATGTGGGATAGAGAGAGAATTTCATCATCTGAAAGAATATATTCTGCAAAGTGTTCTGGTAATTCATCACTCTCAACTTCATTGAGATTAAAAAACCACAGAACTGTCATATTATATCCACCTCCAGTAATACTACCACACTGTATAAAAGTAGAATCTGCCAATGTAAAAAAACCATATGCATCCCAGATTTGTCCTTCTTCTTCTAAAGTGTGGCTATTATACTTTCTACCCTTATAGTTTTCATCGTCTCCAAGTAGTAGATAGTCATCATATAATCCTTTTGAAACAGTATAACCTGCATATATACCCGTATTACGAGTTAATATGCTTTGCAATGGGCTTTGTGAAACATCAGCGATTGATAATAGTATTTGCCCAAAAGTTATATCATTTTCTGCCTCAGCATAATACAGTTTATCTCCAATAATAAATGAACTAAAAATAGGTGGATTATTGTATTTCTCGATTATGTGTTTTAGTGCTATACTCCCATCTTCATATATCTGATACTCTCCTATCCTCTGATAGTTTTCTACATACAATCTGTCATCATATTGATTGATAGCAAATCTATAATCTCCAAAATCAACCACAATGCTATCTAAATTTATGTTATCAATACTATCAATTCGCGCATATAAGCTTAAGATAGTTAAAGTAAAATATGCAATGCAAAAAAATATTCTTTTCATTTGAGCCTCCTTTTACTAATGAGAGGGCAGAATTAACTGCCCTCATTATTATAGGTTAATACTCTTGATCAATATAAAAATCGATGCGAACATCATTTTCTAAGTTTCTTGTAACAATTCTACCATGGCATTCAACTTGAACAGTGTGGTACTCACTATTACTGTAACATTCATATGATGGTGTACTGTAAAAACCATCTGAAGAAGTAGTATAATACCTTATTGTTGTATTGTTATTTCCAATAATTGAAATTTTCACACTCTCACCATTCATAGGTCTCCATTTGGGCACAGTCGAATTATTCGGATAATAAGATTTGTAAACATAGCCACAAATTTGCCCACGGCAAGCAGGTGTTGAATCGGTATTTATTGGGTCTGCGCTTAATACAGTTATTGCAAATGCAATAGTAATTAAAGCAATAATTATTCTTTTCATTTTTGCCTCCTTTTTATTTATCAATGAAAGATTAATTCTTAGCTAATGAATAAAAAGGTGCTATGTGAATTTATTGTACGACCCGATAAAGAAATTCTTACAAAATGATGCAAAACCGAATATGATAGTGTAGTGTAGTGTAGTGTAGTGTAGTGTAGTGTAGTGTAGTGTAGCATTTATCCTCCTTTACTAATCACATGATAAATTAAAACACCATCAAATATGTGTCAATAATATAACATATTCTTTTTGTGTCAAGAAATAATTGCATATTAATGAAATATTATTTCTATTGTTCAAAGGTACAAATCAAAGCTCATTTTATCTTTTATCTCCTGCTCAACAAAAAAAACTGAACATAAAATGGATTATTATAATTTTATATGGGTAATAGTTGGTTATTAAAAGTCTCTAATTTTAAATTGACTGCCTGCAACTGTAACTTCTTTTCTGGACATATTGACATAAATGAAGGAATGAGCTTCGCTTGACAACTAAGATAGTTGTTGCTACGTTTTTTGTTTCTACAAGTTTGTTATATGTTGTCTATGTGCGATGAATAACTACGAACAAGCAAACGTAGGTACAATCTATCTTAGTTGTACCAAAATAAGACCGCAAAGCTCCTTATAACAAACAAAAATCAATTGTTTTTACCTTACCTGTTCGAAGAAAAGCTCCTCACCCGCAGCGTAGCGAGGACCAAAAAGGTGTGTTGTTTAAAAAAGCCAATTCAAAGCACTCTTTTTTAATATTTGAGAGTTATTAATTCAGTTTTAATTTTTAAATGCGATTTTATTATCTTCTATAATCATATAATAAATGGTATTATACATTTTATCTGAACAGTAGTTCATCTTTTATCTTGACTAAATGCACTACTTATTTAAATTGAACCACGATTCATAAGAACTAAATATAAGGAGGAAAACAATGGCTTATGAAATTGAATCTTTAAACAGCAAGAAGAGTAAAAAGAGAGCTGATTTAACCAAGGCTGCAATCAAGACATTTGCTCAAAAGGGCTTTCACAGGACAAAGATCTCGGATATTGCCAAAAAGGCAAAGGTAGCCGATGGTACAGTGTACTTGTATTTTGAAAACAAAGATGATCTACTCATCAAGTGTTTTGAAGAAATGCTTACCGATCTTATGGAGAAGGCTGATCAAAGGCTACAGGCAATAGAAGACCCACTTGAAAAAATGCTCAACTTTATTGACTTGCACATTGATTATTGCGAGAAGAATCGCGACGCTGCAAAGCTTATAATCATCGAGTTGCGCCAAAGTCCTGAGTTTTACGAAAAGTATCCAGATTTTTGGCCCATTAAGAACTATTTAAATTATCTGACAAAGCTCTGCAAAGAGGCTATTGATGCGGGTAGAATCAGAGAAGTTGACCCTGATTTATTGACGACCATTATTTTTGGTTCACTTGACTTTTCTATTACGGCATGGCTATTATCTAAGAGTACGATTGACTTAAAAAGAATTAGAAATGGTGTAGCAGACATTCTTCACAAAGGACTAATAGGAGACACAAACAATGAAAAAAACGATTAAAGCACTGATTGTTTTATTGCCAATATTTAGTCTTTTTGGTGCTCTAAATGCGGAAGGGCTGAGCATCCAAGAAGCACGCAAGATGGCAAAAGAAAACAATATCAGCAATAGGAGCCAAGTTGAAATGCTCAAGAGTGCTCAGTCGAGAAGCAAAGCCTCATTTACCCAGTTTCTTCCCTCAGTCAGTGCTGCTGGTACGTATATACAGAGAGGTGATGATTTTCAACTAAAAACCGACATGGTGACCCTGCCTGTTTATAAGATTGACAGTTCAACAGGCACGCCAGCACCAGTAGCGGGAGAGTTTGTACCTTTTCAAATTGATATGAAATTAGGTGAAAAAGACAGCTATCTCTTTAATGTCAATCTCACCCAGCCCCTCTTCACAGGCGGAAAGGTGCTTACTCAATACAAGCTCAATAAGAATTTAGAAATGATTGAGCAGAACAAAATGCAATTGAGTGACGAAGATCTGATTTTGAAGGTTGACGAAGCTTATTGGCGGGTAGTTACTTTACAAGAAAAAGTTCTGCTTGCAGAGCAATTTAAAAGCACAGTTGAAAATCATTTAACTGATTTGAGAAATTATAAAGCAGTGGGTATTATCACGCAAAATGACGTTTTAAAAGCAGAAGTAAAGTTAAATGATGCTGAGCTCAATCTCTTAAAGGCAAATAATGGTCTGAAGCTTGCTCGGATGGCGTTCAATCAAGTTATTGGTCAGTCTTTAGACAGTGAGCTCACTTTATCTGATAAGCTTGAAGAGGGTGTGTTAAATACGGGCAAAGCCGATTTGGACAGCATTGCAGAAAAGCGCCCTGAACTTCAAATGCTCAATACAGCTATTAAACTGGCGGAGTGTAATACGAGCTTACAAATCTCACGTTATATGCCTAATATTGTTCTCAATGCCAGCTATAATTTCATGAACCCCAACCCCTATAATTCATTTAAAGATGAATGTGGCAAAGACTGGACTATTGCCCTTCTTGCTCAAATGGAGATTTTCCATTGGAATGAGAGAGGCTATATGCTCTCTTCTGCCAAAAGCATGCAAAAGGCTGCTCAATACCAATTTGACGACGCCAGCCAGTTGATTAATCTGGAAATATTGCAGTCTGAAAACTCTTTAAATGAAAGCCAGCAAAAGGTTGCCCTCACAAAGATAAGCGTTCAACAAACAGAAGAAAACCTTACCTACTGTAATGACAAGTTTCGCCAGGGGATATTAAAGAGTACAGATGTTTTGGATGCTCAAACCTTATGGCAAAAGGCAGAGTCTGACTATTTAGATGCCTTGGCAGAGTTAAAAATCAGCGAAATAAAGTTCAATAAAGCCATTGGCGAATTAACACAAAAATAAATAAGAGGAGAAATAATGAAAAGAATAAATTACTTAATAATACCTTTAATGCTCGTTTTTGGAGCTTGTACAAAGAAAAGCGTAGAGTCTTATGATGAAAAACAAATTATTGTCAAGACCGCAGAAGCAACGCTGAAAACATATAATCCAGAGTTATGTTATTCTGGCTCTATCACCGCTGGCAAAGAGGCTAATTTGGGCGTTGTCTTGCCAGGTAAAGTCGAAAAACTCTTTGTTCGTGAAGGTTCTAATGTGACTCAAGGGCAGTTACTTGCGCAATTATCTGATGAGTTATTAACCCAAGCACAAATTGAGTTTAATGCAATTAAAAAAGACTATGATCGTATTGCAGAGTTATTTGAAAAAGGCTCTATTTCTGAGATGGAGCATGATCACTTGAAGGCAAAGTTAGAAGCCTCAGAAGAAAAGTATAATATGCTTAAAAAGAATACACAAATCAGGGCACCTTTTGCTGGTATAGTAACTGAAATTCTGGTCAAAGAAGGAGAGAATTTTATGTTGATGCCTGCGCTTAATCCTGGTTATTCTCATTCATCTGGCATAATCAGATTGATGCAGCTTGACCAAGTAAAAGTGCAAGTATCTATCAATGAGAAGGATATCAGTCAGATTAGAAAGGGTTTATTGGCAAATGTTACATGCGATGCTTATCCCAATGAGACTTTTAGGGGGCAGGTCGATAATGTTCACCCCATTTTATCTAATTTTTCACGTACTACCACTGTCGATATTATCATCAATAATAAGGACAAAAAGCTTTTACCAGGCATGTTTTGTCGTGCTTCAATAGAGTTGCCTACAGCAGAGGGTATCTTTATTCCTCGCTATGCAATGCTCAAGCAATCAGGCACAAATGAATCTTATGTTTTTGTTTATGAAAATGGCATAGCAGCTAAAAAGATCATCAATATAGTCAAATCTATCGATGATGAAATCATTGTTACTGGCATTAATACAGGCGAACAAGTCATCACCGCAGGTAAGACAAAAGTCCAAGATGGTGATATTTTAACTATTGATAGGAGCGAAAAATGAAACTACCAGAAATAGCGGTTAAAAACCCTGTTTTTACACTAATGTTTTTTCTGGCAATACTCATCTTTGGCATCGTTTCACTGACAATGCTACCCCGAGACATATTGCCTGATGCAGAGATCCCAGCTATCACGATTGTGACTGTCTATCCTGGAGCCTCAGCAAGCGAAGTTGAAGAGCAAGTAACAAAGCTTTTAGAAAATCAACTCTCTTCGGTCACTAATCTGACCAAGATCAGCTCAAAATCAAAAGAAAATGTCTCTTTTATTTCATTAGAATTTGATTGGAATACCAACCTCGATGAAGCTTCAAACGATACGCGTGACATGCTTGAGCTTGTAAAGCAAGATCTCCCCTCTTCTGCTTATTCACCCTCAATTGTCAAAGTCAACAGCTCAATGGTACCAGTCTTGATCTACAATGTCACTGCCAAAGAGAGCTATAATACACTCGACCAGATACTTAATGAAAAAATGACAGACCGCCTAAAACGTGTAAAAGGCGTAGGCAATTTTATAATAGTTGGGCAAAAAGAGAGACAAGTCAAGGTCGAAATTGACCCCTACCGCCTGCAAGCATATCAGTTAAATATGGGAACAATTGCCCAAGCAATCAAGGCAGAAAACCTGACTGTTCCTGGTGGTAGTATCGATTTGGGGCTAAATGAGTTATCAGTTCGTGTACCAGGTGATTTTGAGACAATTCAGGATATTGAGAATCTTGTGCTTGCCTCTGTCAATGGCAAAATAGTACGTCTTGCAGACGTGGCAAAGGTTTCTGATGATTATAAAGAAAAAGATGAGATCACCAAAGGTTTCAAAGAGAGATCTGTGGTCATCATGGTGCAAAAGCAATCAGGTGCAAACACTTTGGAAGTCGCTTCTGCTGTGAAAAAAGAGATAGCCTTAATCCAAAAGACTATGCCTGCAGACGTGAAGATCAATCAGGCAATAGATTCTTCAGTAATGATCTCTCACTCGATCAAAAATGTCACCTCTACTATCTGGTATGCGGCATTTTTTGTGATCTTTGTAGTGATTTTCTTTATGGGTAATGTGCGCAATAGTTTGATCATTATTCTTACCATACCTTTTTCTTTAGTTCTGGCATTTATCTATATGTATATTGCCAAATTCTCGATCAATATTTTCTCCATGATGGCTCTGGCAATAGCGCTTGGTATGGTGGTCGATAATGCAATTGTGGTATTGGAAAACATTACACGTCATATAGAAAATGGGGCACGCCCTCAAGAGGCTGCGATCTTTGGTACATCTGAAATGGGCATGGCTATTTCTGGCTCAACCCTCACCACAATAGTTGTCTTTTTGCCGATGATTTTCATGGGTGGTGTGGTTGGTATTTTATTTAAACAATTAGCACAAATCGCTTCTGTGACTTTGATTGGTTCACTTTTCACAGCGCTTACACTCACTCCTATGTTGGCATCTATTTTAATAAAACCCATTCAGGAGCAAAAAAAGTCTCATGGTAAACTTGCCACCTTCTTTAAAAAGATCTTTATGAATACAGAAAATAAGTATAAAAAATGGCTGGACTGGGCTGTCAACCACAGAAAGACCATTATCTATGGCTCTTTACTACTCTTTGCCATTACTCTTGGTCTGTCAACAACTGTCGGCTCTAATTATATTCCAGACTTTGACGCAGGCGATTTACTCGTCTCAGTCGAGCTACCAGTGGGCACATCTTTAACTGAGACTGAGCGTGTAGCGGGTCTTGTTGAAGACATATTTTTAGAAGAGATCCCTACCAAAGATATTCAATCACACTATAGCATCATTGGTCAGACAGAAAAAGGCTTGCTCTCAATTATGAGTTTTAAGGAGGGCAAAAACGCCTTTACTATTGGCGCTAAGATAGTGATTCCAGACGAGAGAAACTATAGCTCTGCCGAGGTAGCTGATAGAATTGGCAAACGCATTGATATGATACCTGAAATTGAGAAGTTTGCTATTTCTGGAGGTAGTATCTTGGGCAAAGCTGTCTTAGGAAACAAAAAGCCTATTGATATTAAAGTAATTGGCAATGATTTTGACAAGATTAATGCCACCGCTATGATGATCGAAAATGAATTAGTAAAATATGGCAAACTTAAAAATATCAGCAATACTATCGATCAAGGGAAGATGGAATTGCAGATTCATATTGACCGTGATAAGGCGCGCGATATGGGGATAAATGTCGCTCTGGCAGGTTTATCAATCAGACAAGCAGTTTATGGTATCGAAGCGTCTCAATATAAAGATGACGGCGAAGAATTCGATATTTTAGTACGTTATGCACCAGAGTTTAGGAATAGTATCGATGCAATTGGTGATATTTTAGTGCCAAGCATGACGGGGCAACATGTGCCAATACGCTCCTTTGCTGAGATTGTCGAAGCAAAAGGGGCTTTAGAGATAAAGCGGGAATCGCAACAGAGAGTTGTCTATGTCTCAGCCGACTTGGACGGGGTGTCGCTGGGCGAAGCAGTGCAGGATATGCAGAAGCAGGTCGAGCAACTTGACATACCTGAAGGTGTGATAGTAGATTTTGGTGGGCAATATGAAGATCAACAAGAGTCTTTCAGATCTTTGATTCTACTCTTTATTTTAGGTATAGCTTTGGTGTATATGGTGATGGCTTCGCAATTTGGTTCATTAAAAGATCCATTTATTATTATGTTTGCAGTGCCACTTTCTATTATTGGCGTCATCTGGGCTTTTTTATTAACTGGCGAGACTCTCAGTGTCACGACATTCATTGGTATCATCATGCTGGTAGGTGTAGTGGTAAACAATGGTATTGTATTGGTTGACTACACGAATCTCTTACGTGCGAGAGGAGAATCTTTGTATAAAGCGGTTGTCAATGCGGGTCATTCACGCTTGAGACCTGTTTTAATGACATCCTTTACAACCATTTTGGGCATGCTACCTATGGCAATGAGCAGTGGCATGGGCTCTGAAATGTGGAAGCCTATGGCGATCACGATGATTGGCGGACTTTTAGTTTCAACAATTATCACGCTTATTTTGGTACCTGTGATTTATGCTGTTATCAACAAGAAAGGAGAGTAAGATGAAAATGATGAATATCACGTGTAATATCAGCTCAGTAAACCACCTCATACAAATTATGGAAAGAGAACAAATCAACTTTTATCAGCTATTTAATGAAGTCTGTGGCAAGCTACCGAAAGGCGAGCCAAGATTAAATAACCCTGTCTGGCCTGGTTTGAATAATTCTGTCTTCTTAACCTGTACGGAAAAGCAGTGTGAGAGCATCAAAGAAGCGATTAAAATGTTCAATAAAATGGCTTACAATGATAATGAATTAATTTTTTATAATAGCTGGACTATCGATGAATAAGCTATTTGAAAAACATTGAGAGCTTTGAATTAGAAAGCAGACAAAAATTATAGTTAAAATACAACATGGTAATATTATATGGTATCATATAATAGCATTAATTAAAGAATAAAAGAGGTGTTCAATGTCAGGTAGCTTTATCGATTCAGAAATAGACAGTATTGTTG
>Ga0265293_10012772_pt1 | contig 11055 bp, 21 predicted proteins | sample Munlanlewell138R_FD_192505 | JGI IMG/M metagenome (GOLD analysis project Ga0265293, IMG submission 192505) | Leachate microbial communities from a municipal landfill in Southern Ontario, Canada - Leachate well 138R | ecosystem: Engineered > Solid waste > Landfill > Unclassified | place: Canada... | reverse complement strand
AAAAGCGGATTAGAAGCAAATTTTGAAACATATACAAACTGCGGTAGAGTTTGTATTAAAGGTTATAAGATTGAAAAAAAAGGAGATTCATACTATGTGTTTATGAACCAAAAACAAGGGAAGGAAATATTCAATGTAAAACTTCCTTCGGCAGGGGGATATGTAGAAATCCAAAACCAAAATGAATATGAAGAAGAAGTTAAAATGCAAAAAGAAAAGTATTATGCAGAAATAAGAAAAATAGCCAATCAAAAAACAATTGAAAAGGTTGTTATTGAGTATCACTCGTATACAAAACTCTCAGTTAGGTTTGGAATAGAAAATCAAGAGTATAGAGATGATTATAATAAAATATCATACAAAATAAAAAAATATTGGGATAATATAGAAAATATAATATCAGAAAATTCAGAAATAGTAGGAGACTATGATGATTATAATACTTGGACAACATATACAATTCCATACAAAAAACTAATAGAAATATTAGAAAATATAGATACAAAAAAAATTGACAAAGAAACAGAAAAAACAGAAATAGAAAAAAAACAAAAAATTGAAATGAAAAAAGAAATTGACGATGTTCTGTATACATATACAGAATTTGACAATTCTTTTGGAGAAAACCCTGAAGGAGAGTGGATGGTTACAAGAACTGAGAAAAAAGATGGTAAGGAAAAAGCAATAAGTATATTAACAACAAAATATAAAATGTCAAAAGAAGAAGCTGAAAATTTTCTAAGTAAGCTGAAGTAAAATTGCTTTTAAAAGGAGGTATAAAAATGAAATACAAAATGGCAATTAAAGAAGTCAAATCGGGCAAGATATTAGCATTAGGAAATTCTATATATGAATTAGTAGAAGACTATAATGCTGATATTAATGACATTGAGACAATATCTATAGAATATCTTGTAAGTTCAAAATGTAAGAATCTAAAAGTTGTAAAAGGACAATTTACTCAAGAAAATTATTAAATTGTGAGAAAATTAGAATTGGTTTAAAATATTTTTTGACTATATATATTATAAATATAAAAGGAGTTTTTTATGAAAAAATATAAAGAATATACAGATGATAAAAGATTTTTTATATATGATTATGAAATACATGAGTGGAATAATTTTAATAAATTTCATTTAGTTGCATTTGAAGAAATGGTAAAAAACGGAGAAGGTATTATCGATAAAATAATTGATAAATATGGTAGTAGTAGAGAGAATATAGAATTGGGTTTGTACACTGAATATAATTATGTAAGAGGGATATTGCAAGATGATTTATTAACTTGTAATGGTAGTTTTAAAAGTCTTGATGATAGAAAAAATATTAAAATTATTCATAAATATGCAATTGAGCATAAAGTACGATTGATAAGATTTTTGGATGCAGAGCATAAACTAATTAAAGAATTTCCTATAGATTATAGAGAAAGTTTTTTAGAATTTAACGGCAATGTTCGATATTGGATGCAGGAATATCTAAAAGATAAGTTATATAAAAGAATTAAATAGATTATTAAGGAGTCTAAAATGACAAACAAAATAATAAAACAATTAAAAGAAGAAAATCAAGACTTCGAGTGGTATCCCACCACTACAGAAATTATTAATGCTTTATATCAAGACTTAAAAGATTTAGGCTATTTCTCACTATTAGACATCGGAGCGGGTAACGGTAAAATCTTTAAAGTATTAGAAAAGATAAATACTAAAGAAAGGTTTAAAATAAATAAATATGCTATAGAAAAATCTCAAATACTCATTAACCAAATGGACAAAGACATTTTTATAGTAGGTACAGATTTTATGCAACAATCTTTACTTGACAAAAAGGTTGATGTAATATTTTGCAATCCTCCTTACTCTGAATTTAAACAATGGGTAAATAAAATACTTAATGAAAGTTTTAGTAAAAGAGTATATATGGTCATTCCTGAAAGATGGATTGATGACAAGGAAACATTAAAAATACTTGAAAATAGAAATATGAAATATACTATTATAGACAGTTTCACTTTTGAAAATAGTGAAGATAGGAAGGCAAGAGCTAAAGTAAACCTGATTAAGTTTGAATCAAAGTATGATAATTACTATAATAGAAATGACCCTTTTGAAAATTGGTTTAACAATCATTTTAAATTTAGTGCTGAAAAAGAAGAGGTTAGAGATTGGGAAGTTAATCAGAAAAAAAGAGAAGAGTTAAATCAACTAGCTTTAAAGAAAGATTTTATAAACAATCTTGTAGATAGGTATAATGCTGAATTAGAAAACCTTATTAGTAACTATAGAAAGGTTGGTGAGCTTGATAGTGATATTCTAAAAGAATTAAATGTTAATGTTAAAGGATTATGTGAAGCATTGAAACTAAAAATAGAAAATCTTAAAAATCTATACTGGAAATCTTTATTTAACAATCTTGATGATATTACAAAAAGGCTAACAAGTAAAAGTAGGGAAAGTTTAATGAATACTCTTTTTAATCATACCTCGATTGACTTTTCTGTATCCAATATATATGCTATAATAATATGGTCTATAAAAAATGTGAATGAATATCTTGACAAACAATTGTTAGAAATATATATGGAGTTATCAGATAGAGATAATGTAAGATTATACAAGTCTAATCATAGGATTATTGAAGATGGTTGGAGGTACAATAAAAAAGAAATGAGTCATTATAGTTTAGACTATAGAATAATAAAAAATGGTTATAGTTGTTTTGATTTTGACTGGTCAGGTAATTTAAAAGGATTAACATCGGAAGCTAAAAATCTAATCTTTGATATTTTCACAATAGCAAATAACTTAGGATTTACTGTTATACATAAAAATAGAACATGGGCTGTGGGTAAGAGAGAAGAGTTTTATGATAGTGAAGGTAATTTATTTTGTGATATAAAATGTTATAAGAACGGTAATATACATTTTAGATTTAATCAAGATTTTATGAAGGCTTTCAACATAGAGGCATCGCGATTAAATAAATGGATTAAAACACCAAAAGAAGCTGTAGAAGAATTTGATATAAATATTGAAGAGGCTGAAAAGTTTTTTGGTAGTAACTATGTATTATTAAAATCTAATGTTAAACTATTAGAAGAAAAATAGTTAAGTATTTTAAAAAAGTGTCGATAATATAAGTATAAAACAAAGCATAAGAGGGGGATTTTAAAATGAGTAGACTAGAACAAATGATTATGGATGGTAACGGCTTTACTGTTAATGACTTGAATGAATTACAGGTTAGACAAGATTATAATAATATTTTAAATGACCTTGTAAGTGATAATCAAGTTGTTACAAAAGTGGCTGAAGAGATGTTAAAAGAATCAAGATTAGTTTATCGAGTTTTTGAAAGTTAAAAAAGGAGGGTTTTAATATGCAATCACAAATTGACTACAAACAAGAGCTTTATCTAAAAGCAATGCAAAAAATGAGTGCCGAACATAAACGCTATTATAACTTAGTGCTACAATTAAGGGAATGTGAAAAAAGGTTATTAACAGGCTATAAGACAAATAGCTTAAAAATGAGGGTATTTGTTTTTTGCTGGAATACTGAAGAGCGGATAAAGGAATTTTTAAATAAACAAGGGGTTTTGATATGAAAGATGATTTTGATATTTTTGAAAACGAATGTGTAGAAAAAATAAAACAAATATGTTATAAGCTACATACTTTTCCTAATGATATGTCTTTAAAAAGTTATATAAAAAATAAGTATGGAATGTTAGCTGTAAACTTAGTTAAAAGTTTAGGTAACTATATACATAATAGACCTACTTAATATATGTGAAGTATATTTTTCTATTTTGTTATTATATACTGTTCAATTTTATAAAAAACTTTATTTAATTTTTCAAGTATTTTATTAAAAGGGTATCGTATAATACCTATAACAAAATCCAGTTTTTTAAGTTTTTTCATTTTTAACAAACGGTCTTTAGGTTTTATACCATATCCCTTAAATTTTAAATGTCTAGTATAATTTTTGAAATTATTCATGTATATCTTACTATTAATTTTCATATATAACAACCTCCTTTTATATATAGTTAAAATTAAAATATTTAATGTATATTTTTATATTTTATAATATTATAGTAGTATCTTATTTATAACTAAGGAGTCTATAATGGCAAATTACTTAATAACTTTTGATTTAGGAGAAGCAGTGTCAGAGGATTATAATAACTTCAAAGAAAATATATATGATTTCCTTAATGCAACTCCAAAATATCCTGATATTGTATTACCTGATACAACAATAATAATTGATACTGTTGAAAATATTCAAAATATTTATAATTTAACTACTAATTTTATTGAAAAGTGTCATGCAAAATTTTTTTACAGAATAACACAATTTATAATTACAGAGATATATCAGGAAAAAATTTTAAATTTTCCTAAACCAATTCCTAAAAATTATAATGTAGATTCTTTATTAGATTATTTAGAATATATGATTAAGCACTACAATTTAGAATCAAATACATTTTTAGTCAAAGATTTCTTTATTGAAGATGAATGGTTAGAATACCCCGAAAATAATAGAATGCTTTTAGGTAAAAAGTTTTATCAATTAGTTATCGAAGAATATTCTGATTCAATACAGATATTAAATAAAACATTAGAAGGGCAACAAAAATATAAAATAATTATTTGAAATAATTATTATTCTTTTTGCCTATTATTATTTGATTATTTATTCAAATGATTTTTTTGTATAAAAGACCTACTTGATTTATACAGGGTTTTTATTTAAAAGCAATTTTTTATAATCCACAAATAAAGTTTTTTCTCAAATATTCTAAGAAAATAGTATAACTTTTCAAATTTTAAAGCTATTTTTTTTATCTTTATGAGTTTAATTTTATATTCTTTTGAATTTCTTGAACCTATTTTTTCTTCCAGTTTTTTATGTATTTCTGTTTCTCTGTGCATTAACATTTTTTAATTTCTCCTTGATTTTTTTATTTTATATTTATATAGTTAAGAATAATTAAATTAAGGATATTTTAATGGAAAGGGATATAATAATAGCTTATGATTTTACAGATGGAGAAATTAGATATGATAATTTTAAAGATGAAATTTATAAATATTTTGAAGGTAAATCTAAAAAACCTGAAGATTGGTTGACTAATACAACTTTAATTTTAGCTACTAAAAGACTTGATAAGGTTGATACATTAAAAGATAACTTTTTTAAAAAAATCCAAGATTATAATTTTAAATTAGATAAATTTATAATAGCTGAAATAAATTCTTATTCGCATTTATAAATAGACCTACTTAATATATAATAAGTATTTTATTTAAAACATTTCCAAAATCTTAAATCTAAATAAATACTTTTTTTGAAATATTTATATGCTAATTTTTCGAGCAAAATTTCCAAAGCTATAAGTTTTGTGTTTATTCTTCTTTTTATACCTTGTGGTTCTCTATAATATTTTCTCATATAATAAAAATCTCTCATATATACCTCACTTTTTTTGTTTAGTATATATAAAGTACAATATTAAAATATTACTTAGTAAATAGGATCAGAAATTTCCACTATAAATATTCGTTGTAAATCGAATTTAGTTTTTTCAGTTTCTTTGCTTTTAATATATCTTTTTAATGGATTAAGTAAACCTTTAATATATTCAATAATTTTATTTTCAATTTCTTTGTTTTTATAAGGTAAATTTAAAGATATTTCTACAATAACAGTAGTATTAGTCCACCAATCTTCTTCACTTATATTAACTTTTTCTTGAATATAGTTTTCAAAAAAATCCATTATTATCTTTTTTAATTTGGTATGATTACTGGAAGCATCATAGCTGATAAGTAATTTAATTTCCATATTATAATCCTTTGTTTATATATTTTTTCGGATTATAATATTATTTGATTATTTATTCAAATGATTTTTTTCTATAAAATACCTACTTAATTTATGATAGGTATTTTATTTATTTTTGACATATATAAAAATAGAATATTTTTTAAAAAGTTAAAAAATACTTGACTTTTATTTGTTGAATGCAGTAAAATACTATTGACTTATATTAATGAAAATAATATAATACCGCTCCATTATAATAAGTGGGTATTTTAAAAATTATTAAAGGGGATATTATGGAAAAAAATAAATTTGGGTCTTTTGATTTAGGAAGACAACTTTCTAATTTTGAAATGAAATATTTTGATGATTTTATGAAACCTATAAATAGTGAAATTCCCGCAAATGAAATATCTATAACAGATTCTGTAGAATATAACATTCAAAATCTTGATAATTACCTAAACGGTAAATTTTAAGATAGTATGGCAAATTCCAGTTCCAAAGTTACTTAAAATAAATACAGAATTAATTTCTTTTTGTTGTGGTCATGATGAACAAGATACTGATTTGAATAATTTTTTATTAAATGATGCTAAAATATACCTTGAAGAAATATTTGCAAAAACTCTTATTTGGTATGATAATAATGAAATAATAGCCTATGCTTCAGTTTCTAATGATTCTGTTAAAATAGAAAAAGATAAAGTATCCGATAAATTGGGGGATAATGAACCTCCTTTTAGTTCTTTCCCTGCTGTTAAAATCGGTAGACTTGCAGTTACCGAAAATTATCAAGGTAAAAAGTTTGGTCAAAAAATAATGGATTTTTTCAAATTATTTTTTCTAATTCGTAATAAAACAGGGTGTCGTTTTATTATTGTTGATGCTTATTTAAAAGCAATTGATTTTTATAAAAAAAATGGTTTTATTTTTTTATCTAATTCTGATAAAAGTAATCAACATACTCGAAAAATGTTTTTTGATTTGAAAGTTCATTTAGATAACCTTAAAAAATTTGATGATTTCTCAAAAATAGAAGAAATATTTATTAAAAATTTTTCAAATTTTATTATTTAGCTCTTTATTTTTTTGGTAAATATATCAATCTTTAAAAGTTAAAGTTTTTGGAAAATCATCTTCCGATAAAACATAAAAGTCATTATTAAGAATCAATACAATAGAATCATTGTATTTATCAAATAGAACTTTAAAATTTTGAATTGAAGTATTGTATTCTATAACAAATTTAAAAGCTCTTTTTTTACTGTCTTTATCTCTAAAATACATATTAAATTTATCTTCAATTTGGGTATATGTAAATGTAATTGCAAGCATTTTTTTATGAATAATTTTAACATTAGAATTTAAAGTAATATCATTCAATCTATTATTTTCAACATTATCAATATATTTTTCAAGTGATTCTTTTGTACCATTTATAAGTTTTGATACTTTGTCAAATTCATGTTTAAAATATGTTATATAAAAATCTAAGTCTGAAGCATCGTTACTTTCATAATATTTGGATGCAATTTCAAGTAATTTATTATCAATATTTAAAATGACTTCATTTATACTATCTAATAATTTATTCAATTTTGAAAAATCATTATTTAATGTATCAATATGTTTATAAGGAACAATTATACCACCAATAACCATATATTTTTTATCAGTATGTCTACTTTCATCACAGTAAATATTATACAACAATTTAAATCCTAATATTGACAGCGTTTCACAAAAATGTTATTTTATATTAAAGGGTAAGGTATATTCTTAAAAACCTCACTTATAATTATTCCTACTTAATAGTAGGAAATTTAATATAAGGAGGTCTCTATGAAGAGAAAGTATATCTTTAGGACATCTTTCTTTCACAAAGGTTTAGGCAAAATAATATATGCCAAAGACTACGGTAAGAAAGCCTTTAAGATTTTTATTGGAAAATAAAAATCTTTGTTTTTGAAGAGAAACTCGTCCTTTCTCTTCTCTTTTTTATATCGACAATTTATACAATAAATAAAATAAATTATCAACTACTTTTTTAACATATATAAAGTCAAAACTATAAATTTTTCCTTAATTTAACTATATAGTTATTAGGAGGATTTGTATTATGAAAAAGAAAATATCAAAAGAAATACAAGAAAAATTAGACAATATTTACTCTATATATGAAGTTTATAAGGGTGTAAGAATTTTTGATGATGGTATTAGTATGGAATTAACTCGAAATCAAAATATAGAAAGAAATACAATAGAGTTTAAAGAAAAATATGTTAAACTATTTAAAACTCAACAATTTTTCTTTGCTTTGCAAAAACCTATAGAAAATTTAATGAGATTTATTTTCAAAATTATTATAAATAAAAAATACTAAATATTGTTTATAGGAGTTAAAGTTTACTCATAAAAATATCTAAAATCTTGTAATAAACCAATTATAAACTTAGTAACTGTATAACCTTTATTTTCCATATTAGATAAGAAAATACTACCATATTTTTCAATATCTTTTTCATTCAGTATTTTATTGGTTTCACAAATTATTGTTGTGGTTGTTAACCATTTATCAGGTTCTTTTATTTTACCTTCAAAATAATCCTGTATTTCTTTTTTAAACTCATCTTGTTTATTACTATTTCTAAAATTAAAAGTTATTATTATTTCACGCATATATATTCCCTTGATTTTAAAATAAATATTTTTATAAAAATTTTCAACTAAAATTTAGAATATTTAACTTATATATAAAAAGGAGGATTCATGTTATGAGAATTTGTAAAGGAAGTAATGATGTAAAATTAGAAAGAAATTATATACTACCCGATTCTAAAGAATATAATGTAAAGTTAAAAAAATTAAATAGATTGGATAGAATACATTATATTATAAAAAAACCTTTAGAAGAAATAATTATGTGGTTAAAAGATAAAGTTATAAAAACTTAATATAAATTAAGTAGGTCTATTATGTATATAGTTACCAAAGTTTATTAACTAAGAAAGTTTGGGAAATTGTTTAATATTTAACTATATATATGCTCTACTGGTCTAATGGTTAGGACAAAAGACCTTCAATCTTTTAATAGGGGTTCAATTCCCCTGTAGAGTATTTTTTTAAAGGATTGGTAATATGAAAGTTTATCAAATGACTATTTATTTTGATAAGAGTATTTGTGATTTTAAAGAGTCTATAGAAAAAATTCCTTTTAGAAAGTATGAAAATGATTTAATGAAAGTTAAATCACTAAAGAATAAATATCTTATCGGCTTTACTTTGAAATGTAAGAAAAAAGATTTGGAAAAATGTTTGAAGTTGTATTTTAAAGAGTTTTTTTGTCAATATAGGTTTTATAAAAAAACAAGAAAAGAAGCTAAGATGTTTACTAAAGAAGAGCCTTATATAACCGAAGTATTATATAGTGATTATAGAAATTCTTCACCTCAATTTTAAAACCCTTGCCTTTAGGCTTGGGATACAAAATTGAGTAATAAGTTTAGTTTTTTTGAATAAGTTTAGTTTTTTTTAAAAAGAGTTTAGTTTTAAAAATTTGACTATATATATAAATGTTTGTGGATATAAGTATAAGGAATTGCAACTTTCAGAAAGAAGTTGGACTTGTCCAAGTTGTGAAACTGTTCACGACAGAGATTGGAATGCAGGAAAAAACCTGAAGAAATTCGGTTTGAATATTTTAGAGTTGGGACAACCCGATGTTAAGCCTGTGGAGTCTAAAACCCCTGCATTTAGCTGAATTTTGGCTAAGTGTAAGTTTGGACGATGAATCAGGAAGCCCAATGCTTTAGCTTTGGGTAGTTCACTAGCTCCTATGTTGTAAAGGGTGTGGTTGTCTTCATGCTACACTCTTTTTTTATATTCTACTACAAACTTTTTTAGTATAATTATCTTTCAACTTTTACTTGTTTTTTACAATAAATATTGCTAAAACACTTGACTTTTTTTAAAAAAAGTGTTAATATGTACTTATAAAAAGATAAGGAGACTTTATATGACTACATTAGAAATTTTAAACAGATTAGAAAGAGGCGAGTGTTTATTAAGAGATTGTGAAAAGACTTATTTTTACAATCGAGAAACAGGCGAAAAGGATGCTATATACCATGATAATTTATATGTTATTCGTGAGTATCTTAAAGCATTGGTTATAAGTGATGACCTTGTAAGGATTATACCTGCAAGGAAGACTACACTTATCAAAAAAGAGTATAATAGAAAAGAAGTTATGATGATTTTGAAACTTGCTTTTCTAAAACATAAAAGAAAATTTAATAGTTATAGATAATTTTTTTAACTATATAAATATATAATAATTTTTTTAAAGGGGTATTTTTATGAAAAGGTATAAAGAAAAAAAAGAGGAACAGTATTTTGTTGATACACAATACTGGGGCGAACAATCAGTTATTTCAAAAAAAGATTTAGAAAAAATATTAGACAAAAATGATATGTCTGATATAATTAGATTAGTTGATAAAGAAGAAGGTCTAAGGTGGAATAATGTAAGTGATTATTCTCTAAGAGTTGGTGCTTGGCTTGACCCAAGAAATGGTAAGATTGTTACAGGTACATCAAAACAGAACTCTACTGGTATTTTAGATGCCTACGGTATATTATTGTTTAATATAAGTCCGAATTGGAGTGAAATATCCGATGATGATTTGTTAGGAAATAGTTACAATACTGTAACTATACCCTTAGAATATTTAGATGAGGTTTTAAAAGATTTATCTAAAGCATCTCGTGAGGATATTGATGATTTAAAAGAGTATATTGAGGTATATAAAAATAAAGTTACATTATATTATAATAGTATTATTGATATTGAAGATTGGTTTGATATAGTTGTAGAACCTTTTGAAGGAATATCTTATGATAACGCATTTGATGAGGTAGTAGATTATTATGTATTTGAAGAAGCAAAAGATAACCAATTTAATTGGTATAGTCAAGTAGATTCTCTTTATGAGAATGTTTATTACTATGATGAAGAAGGTGAAAAGGTTTATCCTTATTAAAAAAATGAGTCTCTTAATTAAAAAAAGAGACTCAATTCACTTATAGAGATTCTTCTTCTCAATTTTAAAACCCTTGCCTTCAGGCTTGGGATACAAAATTGAGTAATAAGTTTAGTTTTTAAAAAGAGTTTAGTTTTTAAAAATTTAACTATATATAAAAGGAGGAA
>Ga0265293_10012770_pt1 | contig 11056 bp, 8 predicted proteins | sample Munlanlewell138R_FD_192505 | JGI IMG/M metagenome (GOLD analysis project Ga0265293, IMG submission 192505) | Leachate microbial communities from a municipal landfill in Southern Ontario, Canada - Leachate well 138R | ecosystem: Engineered > Solid waste > Landfill > Unclassified | place: Canada... | reverse complement strand
ATCAGCGTCTCCAGGTCCGCGGCCGCGCCGGGCGCGATGATGGTCATGCCGATGCTGATGTCCAGGGTATAGGCACCGGAGCCAGCGGCATTGTGAGCCGCCAGTTGGTGCTGCAGTCGTTCGTTGAGCGAGTGGGCATCCTGGCTGTCGTGGATCTGCGCCAGAGCGACGAACTCATCGCCCCCGATCCGAGCCAGGATGTCCGAATCGCGGAAAGTTTGATGCAACACCTGCGCAGCGTCGCGCAACGCCTGGTCCCCGGCGGAGTGGCCCAGGCTATCGTTGATCTGCTTGAGGCCATTCACATCCATAAAGAACAGCGTCAGGGCATGTTGTTCGCGCTTGGCAAGCTTCAGCGCCTGATGGGCCAGTTCGAAAAAGCCACGGCGATTCCTGAGCCCGGTGAGCTCGTCCGCCAGCGACAGCGTGAGGTGATGTTCCGCGTAGCGCAGCAGCGCGGCCTCACGCTCCTGTCTCTTGCGCTCAGCAGTATGTTTGTGGATGGCGATCTCGATCGCGCCGTGCAGCTCTGCTTCCTGGAAGGGCTTGACCAGATAGCCCAGCGGTCCGATGAGAACGGCCCGATGCAGCGTTTCGGCATCGCGGTGGCCCGTCAGGAAAATGATCGGCAGCCGGGTACGTTCCAGAATCAGGCGGGCCGTCTGGATACCGTCGAGATCGCCGCGCAGCCCGACGTCCATCACGATCATTTCAGGCTTCAGGCTGTCGGCCAAAGCGATTGCGTGCGCGCCTTCGCTGGCCACACCGCAGATCCGATATCCCAGGCGCGTCAGGGTTTCCTCGAGGTCCCGGGCAACGACCCAGTCGTCCTCGACCAGCAGAATGGATACCGATGCCGGACGAACCGCTTCGTCGGCCGCGCTCGTTCCGTCGGATGAATCCTCCTCGCCGATCCCCGAGGCGAGCTGCGAGTGCTGCTCCAGGTCGATCAAGTATGCCTCCTGTTTCGGCCAGCCTCGATAACCCAATGCACGAACCCCCCGTGCGGTTCACCCTACACGCGAGCGGGGCGCCGCCAGCGGATCGGCTTTGCCGACGTGTCGGAAGTATCTTCGGTGCGAGGCGACTGATTTCGCGGCATATGTCCTTCGATTCGAGGATTATTCGTGGCAATTTGCCCACTCGAGGCCCCGCTTGCCATACAATTCCGCTCTTTGCCGCGCCCGAATCGGGCGCCGGAAGTGTTCCACCCGGTGTTCCAGGAATCATTATCGAAGGCCGATGACTATACGACCCCAAAAAAAAGCGCTGATCTGCGGCTCCGTTGCCTTCGACACGATCATGGTGTTCGAAGATCGTTTCAGAAATCACATCCTGCCCGATAAGATACATATGCTGAATGTGTCGTTCCTGGTACCCAGGATCCGGCGGGAGTTCGGAGGATGTGCTGGCAATATCGCGTACAACCTGCATCTGCTGGGCGATATCGGCTATCCAATGGCGACTGTCGGGCACGATTTCGGCCCATATGCACAGTGGATGCAGGAACGCGGTGTGCCTGGAGATCACATCCGGATCATCGACAGCGAACACACTGCCCAGGGCTTCGTTACGACCGACTTGGATGACAACCAGATATGGGCGTTTCATCCAGGCGCGATGCAGCAGGCGCATGTCAACCAGGTTTCCAAGGTGCCCGATGTCGCGATCGGTATCGTGGCGCCGGATGGCCGCGAGGGCATGCTGCAGCATGCCGCGCAGTTCGCCGCGCAGGGCACGCCCTTCATTTTCGATCCCGGCCAGGGATTGCCGATGTTCAACGGCGAGGAGTTGAAGGCGTTCATCGCCCAGGCCACCTGGCTGGCGGTAAACGACTATGAGTGGCAGGTGGTGCAGCAGAAAACCGGCTGGACGGCGGGCGATGCGCTGAATCACGTGCAGGCGCTGATCGTCACGCGTGGCGCCGAAGGCTCCGTGATCCACACCGCGGCTGGTGAGCTGCGTATTGCCAGCGCCAAACCGGCAGCGATCGTCGATCCAACCGGATGCGGCGATGCTTATCGCGCAGGCCTGCTGCATGGCCTGCTACACGGGCGCGATTGGGAGACCACGGGGCGTATCGCGTCGTTGCTGGGCGCGATCAAGGTCGAGTCTCGAGGTACCCAGAACCATCGCTTCACGCCGCAGGAATTCGAGCGACGGTATCGCGAGAATTTCGGGGCGGATCTGTCTCTTGCGACGGCGCAGTAAGGCGCGGAGGATCGACGGTACGCAGCGTCATGGCGGGGCGTTCGGCGCTCCGAACTCCTGGCGCAGGGCCCGCGAACATCAATTTCAGGAACCTATCTAATCATGAGCAGCAGTTATCTATTCACATCCGAGTCGGTTTCCGAAGGGCATCCGGACAAGGTGTCGGATCAGGTCTCGGACGCAATCCTCGATGCAATCCTGGCGCAGGACAAGTATTCGCGCGTCGCCGCGGAAACACTGTGCAACACCGGGCTGATCATCCTTGCCGGAGAGATCACCTCGAACGCCACGGTCGACTATCAGGCAGTCGCCCGCGAGACCATTCGCCGCATCGGCTATGACAACACCGATTTCGGCATCGACTACAAAGGCTGCGCCGTACTGGTGGCCTATGACAAGCAGTCGCCGGACATTGCCCAGGGGGTCGACGAAGGACGGGGGCTCGATCTCGATCAGGGCGCAGGCGATCAGGGCCTGATGTTCGGTTATGCGTGTGATGAAACGCCGGAGCTGATGCCTCTGCCGATCTACCTGGCGCATCGTCTGGTGGAGCGCCAGGCGCAGCTGCGCCATTCAGGTGCGCTGCAATGGCTGCGTCCCGATGCGAAATCGCAGGTTACGGTCAAATATGTCGACGGGCGTCCAAAGGAGATCGACACCGTCGTCGTGTCCACTCAACACCACCCGGATGTGGACCATGCCACGCTGTCCCAGGCTGTGATCGAGGAGATCATCAAGCCGGTCCTGCCGCAGGATATGATCGGCAAGAAGATCAACTACCTGGTCAATCCTACGGGCCGATTCGTCGTCGGCGGGCCGCAGGGCGACTGCGGGTTGACGGGGCGCAAGATCATCGTGGATACCTACGGCGGCGCGGCACCGCATGGCGGCGGCGCGTTCTCCGGCAAGGATCCTTCGAAAGTGGACCGCTCGGCAGCGTATGCGGCCCGCTATGTCGCCAAGAATATTGTGGCGTCCGGGCTGGCCACGAAGGCCCAGGTGCAGGTGTCGTATGCGATCGGTGTCGCTCGGCCCACCAGCATCATGGTCACCACATTCGGCACCGGAAAGATCGCCGACGAGCAACTCGAGGAACTGGTCGCCAAGCATTTCGATCTGCGCCCGAAAGGTATCGTCCAGATGCTGGATCTGTTACGTCCCATCTACGAGAAGACGGCCGCCTATGGACATTTCGGTCGCTCGGAACCGGAGTTTACCTGGGAAAAGACCGACAAGGCTGAAGCGCTGGCGCTCGATGCAGGAGTCAAACGGGCGGCAAACAGCTAAACTACGACATCCGCCCGCGCGTCGAGGGGCGCTGCAGCAGGCCTGGGTCTTCCCGCCTGCCAGGCTCGGCGCGCACGCTGCCACCTATGGCAACGGCGCCCATCCACCTACGCATGGAGATGAACATGAGCGCAGTTGCAACGCCGAGCACTTCGGTCGTAAGCAATCAATCCTCGTTTGCCGACGATTTTCGCGTCGCCGACCTGTCCCTGGCCAAGTGGGGCCGCAAGGAAATCCTGATCGCCGAGACGGAGATGCCGGGTCTGATGGCGATCCGTGAGGAGTTCGCGAAGTCCCAGCCCCTGAAAGGGGCACGCATCACCGGCTCCTTGCACATGACGATCCAGACCGCGGTACTGATCGAAACCCTGGAGGCGCTGGGCGCGCAGGTCCGCTGGGCTTCCTGCAACGTGTTTTCGACCCAGGATCATGCGGCTGCGGCGATCGCGGCCGAAGGCACGCCGGTGTTCGCCTACAAGGGCGAATCGCTGCAGGAGTATTGGGAATTCACGCACCGCATCTTCGAGTGGCCCGACGGCGGCTATTCGAACATGATCCTCGATGATGGTGGCGATGCGACCTTGCTGTTGCACCTGGGCGCGCGCGCCGAGACGGACGCCGCCGTATTGTCGAAGCCCGGCAGCGATGAGGAAGTCGCATTGTTCGACTCGATCAAGGCGAAACTGAAATCCGACGCATCCTGGTATTCGACCCGTCTGAAGCAGATCAAGGGCGTCACGGAGGAGACGACCACGGGCGTCAATCGCCTGTATCAGATGGCCAAAGAGGGCAAGCTGGCTTTCCCAGCCATCAACGTCAATGACTCCGTCACCAAGAGCAAGTTCGACAACCTATATGGCTGTCGCGAGTCGCTGCTGGACGGCATCAAGCGGGCGACTGACGTCATGATCGCCGGCAAGATTGCCGTCATCTGCGGCTATGGCGATGTCGGCAAGGGATCGGCGCAGGCCATGCGCTCGCTGTCTGCGCAGGTGTGGATCACCGAGATCGACCCGATTTGCGCGTTGCAGGCTGCGATGGAAGGTTATCGCGTGGTCACCATGGAAGAGGCTGCCGACAAGGGCGATATCTTCGTCACGACCACCGGCAATTTCCATGTGATCACCCACGATCACATGAAGCGCATGAAGAACAACGCCATCGTGTGCAACATCGGGCACTTCGACAATGAGATCGACGTGGCATCGTTGCGTAAGTACACCTGGGAAAACATCAAGCCGCAGGTCGATCACATTATTTTTCCGGATGGCAAGCGCATCATTCTGCTGGCCGAAGGGCGCCTGGTGAATCTCGGCTGCGCGACGGGGCACCCATCCTATGTCATGAGTTCATCGTTCGCCAATCAGACACTGGCGCAGATCGAGCTGTTCGCGAACACACAGAAGTATCCGATCGGCGTTCATGTGTTGCCAAAGCATCTGGACGAGAAGGTAGCCCGGTTGCAATTGGCGAAGCTGGGCGTGCAGCTCACGCAGCTGACGGACGAGCAGGCCCGGTATATCGGGGTGGCGAAGGAAGGACCTTACAAACCGGATCATTATCGATATTGATCCAGCATGGGCGGGACTTGGTGTTCACCGAGTCCCGCTGCTGCAACTGCCCGTGAGGGGCGCCGTCGTTGCGCGGGCCCGACGCGACCGCCGGCGGCCTTTTCGTCCGGTCATGATCGATCCTGCCTGCGCCACTGTGGGCGAGGCACACCACACTCAGCGATCGGCAGAGGTGCTTCCGGGCTCGTCTGGCGTGGGTCGTGCCACCAGCGCTGAAACCGTCAGCTCGGGGGTCGCCACGTCCAGTTGCTTCGGTACGCAGCGCAACTGATCGGCCAGCACGCGAACCGACAGCTTTGGCAGCACATGGTTGCGCAGGCCTTCCATGAGTTCGCAATCCCCGGGTTTCAGATCCAGCTTGCGGTCGCGGGAGAGCGCCACGGTTTTCCATTCGGCGGCGAACGCGTCACTGCTGATCGCAGGCTTTACCCCCATTCGCCGCAGCAGTTCCTGCTCGCTCTCGCCCAATGACGATACGGGAGCCTGCGTGGCCTGAACCGGCGTCGCCGTCGTGATCGTCACGAAGAATTGTCGGGAGGGCCGGTTCAGGCGGCAGCCGCTGGCGCGCACTTTCGTTTCGGCGTGCGCTCCGAGCGCCAGCAGAATGTCCTTGATACGCCTTTCCGCAGCATCGCAATCGTAGGCCGTCGTGAAGCCGGTGTAGGAATACCTGATTTCTTGAGGACGCCAGACGGCCTGGACGGTCTTCGCGTCGTGGGTCTGCAGATCCGGGGTCTGGGTGTCGGCGGCCGAACCGGGCGCAGCGTCCGCCGAAACGAGGGGCCAGATGGTCGACGCAAGGGATGAGAGTATCAGCGCGGCGGCCATGTGCCTGGGCAGGAAGTGGATACGGAACGGGCGCATGCTTGCTCTCCTTGAGCGGGTAATCGGAGGTTCAGGCTACATCTTTCGCCAGGGGGTTTGGGAGAGCAGGACGTGGGTCTTCGGCGTGATTGACAATCGTGCTTTCCGCAGTGATTCGTACACTGCGTAGGTACATCTCTCGCATTGTTGCGCGGCTCTCGTGCGTCCAGAATGCGACATATTGTCAACGTTACACGGCTATACGATCCTGCTGCCGAGACAATAAAAGAGGGGGTGCACTCATGTCTCCTGAAGGGCCGAGCGTTGTTTGCAAGGTGGTTCATACGACGTGTGCTTCCTGTGGAGCTTTTACGGAGTATGACGGCACCTCCGCGATGAATGTTCGCCAGCTCCGGGTGCTGCGCGTGCAGCACTGCCCGCGCTGTGGCGAACGGGGTCGTACGGTGATCGCAATGTTGTCGTGTCATACGACGGTGCGTCGTTTGCGTAAGCTGCCGCTGAACCCTCTCGAGACCTTTTCTTCGGTCCGGTTGGATGGGGCGGGCGCACGGCCGGATGTCGTTGAGCTGAGAGGCCTCAGAAATCGCGGAGATATCAACGCATAATCGGCGTCAAGGCGCGATCCGATCGGCATCGATGCGATTCTGCGAAGATCGATGCGATCCCGCGAAGGTAGGGCGCCGGATTTCCGGGCCCCGACCGTGCCGCATGGCGTGAAGGCAGAAGGAACAGTATCATTTTCGGATGAACTCTTTCTTTGAGCGCCTCGATCACGGCATCACGGTGATCGATACGGGATTCGTGCGGCCACGGTTCGATGCAAGCTACCTGCTGGTGGAGAATGGGCGCGCGGCCTTCGTCGATACGGGTACGAACAGCGCCGTCCCTCGCCTGCTGGCTGCGCTGCGGGCGCATGGCCTGACGCCGCGCGACGTCGACTATGTCATCCCCACCCACGTACATCTGGACCATGCCGGTGGTGTGGGCCTGCTGATGCAGCAGCTGCCCCAGGCGCGACTGGTCATACATCCGCGCGGCGCGCGGCATATGATCGATCCTGCCGCCCTCATGGACGGCGTACGTGCGGTGTATGGAGCCGAAGTCGCGGCGCGCGATTATGGAGAACTCGTTCCTGTTCCGGCCGATCGGGTGGTCACGACCGAAGAGGGCATGGTGATCGAACTTGGCGGGCGGGCTCTGCGCTTTGCCGATACTCCGGGGCATGCGCGCCACCATCACTGTATCTGGGATGAAGCCAGCGCTGGATGGTTCACCGGCGACACCTTCGGATTGGTGTACCCGGAACTGCATACCCCCGCCGGACCCTACGTCGTACCCGCCACTGCGCCGGTGCAGTTCGACCAGGTTGCGCTGCACGCCTCGGTCGAACGCTTGTTGGCCGTGCAACCGCGCCGTATGTATCTGACCCACTATGGCGAGGTCCGGGACTTGCAGAGGCTTGCGGCGCAATTTTTACGACAGGTGGATGCCATGGTGGAGGTTGCGCGCGGCCTGGCCCGGAAGGGGTCGCAGGGACACGGTGCTGGTCATCGCCATGAGCAGCTGAAGCGAGCTTTCGAGGATATTTACTTCAGTGAGCTGCGCCGGATGGGTTGCGCTCTCGATGACGATGTCCTCCAGGGTGTGCTGGGGACGGATATAGAGCTCAATGCACAGGGGCTGGGCGTCTGGATCGACAAGGCGGCGTGACCCGCCGGGGCGGTGGCGGTTGGGCGGATCCGCAGCCGTCCTTGGAACCAAGATCAGCCTTGCGTCATTTCATGGTCGGGTCCGAAATCGCCGGAGGTGGCCATGGGTATCCTGGTATGGTTGATTGTAGGGGGAGTCTGCGGCTGGCTGGCCAGCATCATCATGCGCACCGACGCGCAGCAAGGCATTTTTCTCAATGTCGTCGTAGGTATCGTGGGTGCGCTGCTGGCAGGATTCATCGTCTCCCCACTGATCGGGGTGGGAACGATCAACGAGGGTATTTCGATCGCGACATTCCTGGTCTCGCTGGTAGGGGCCATCGTATTGCTGGCCATCGTCAACCTGTTCCGGCGCGGCAGCGTACGCTGACGCCGGGCAAACGGGCAGGCTTCCGGCCTGCGCAGGCGATTTCGATCCGGGCTCTGCCGCAGGTGCATTTCGGGCTTGCGGCGGGGCCTGGATCGCATCTGTGGATATCTCCGGCTGGGCCCGACCACTCGATAGCGAAGATACCCTGAATACCAAGTATGCAGCCTGGGTGCTGGGAGCAAGCTGCTTCTTGTACACCGGTGGCTGCGAATCGGTTCACTGCGACCTACCGCGGGATAGCCGCCGCGCAAGGATAACCATGGCATGACCATGGCATGACTGGACGCCAGCGGGGGCATGATCGGTGAGATTATGGTCGCCCGCACCCAACGGGCGAAGCGCCGGTTTCACTGATTGCGTTGCTGTGTAAACACTGCTTACGATGAGTTCTCATGCAGGCTCGTCCCGGCGCGGTCACTGCGCCGGCAGTGGGGGAACCATCGATGCGTGCTTTATTTGGGTGGGGGCGAGCGTGGACGTGGGGGTGGATCGGCCTGCTTGCGAGTTCGTCGCCGGCTGCGCTGGCAGGGGCACCAGGCGCCGTTGAGATATTCGAACTCGATGCGGCAGCGCACAGCCCAACGGCAGTTCTCCAGGGTACGCTGGACAAGCACTTTCGCCCGGTGGATCTGCGTGCGTCGGACCGTGATACCGCGTTCTGGCTACGGCTGCATGTCGCCGAGGATATCGATGCGGCCGGCATGCCTACCCTGAATCTCGACAAGGGGCGGCATCTGCATCTTCGGCTGTTCGCCGTCGGCGCCGGCAGTGTGCAGGAACTGCCCATGGCAGCTACGTTTCCAGGCTTTTCGGGCCTCAATAAAGCCGTCTACCTGCTGCCTCGCGATCCACGGCTGAGGCGGACCTTGTATGCTTTCGCCGAACCTCCGGGCCAGGGCAGTGCGGTGGTGCATGCATCCACATCCACCCTGCAGAAAACCTTGTCGCAAGGCGCGGATCATGCGCGCATGATCGCGCTGAGCTGCGGCGCCTTGATGGCAATGGCTGTAGCTGCGCTGCTTATCTGGTTCATGTTGGCCGAGACGCTGCTCCTGCTGTATGCAATGCTGTTTGCGTTGCAAGCTTTGTACGTGAGCTATCTTTCCGGTCAAGGCTTCGAATGGCCCATCCTGTCGTACGCGCTGCCGATCATGTCGTACACTTGGAACGTATGTGCTGCGTTGGCAGGTGCGGTCGCCTGTCTGTTCGTGCGCGAAATCGCCGAAGTGCAGCTCTTTTCTCCACGTGTCTACCGGCTGTTCGGCTGGCTGGCCGTCACGTTCCTCGTGCTGGCTTTCGCGAGCCTGGCGCGGGACGCGGGCCTGGGCGGTGTCGTTGCCGTCGTCGGCAACCTGCTTTTCCTGGCCGCCGCCGCGGTTACGCTGGTAGTCGCGTTCATGGCCTGGCGCCGCCGGAATCGTGCGGCGGGCTGGTTCTTGATCGCCTGGGGCCTGCTGGAGGCGTTCACGATCGTGACCGCCATTCATCTTCTGATCGGCGATGTCCGGACTCCTTCGGCGGCTCTGTTGTACTACGGTCTGCCGCTGTCGATGGTGGCTGCCGCAGTGCTGATCGCCCTGGGCATGGCAGATCGATTGCGCGATCAACGAAAGGCGTTGACCGATGCGGAGTGGCGTGCCCGGACCGATTCCCTGACCGGCGTGTTGAACCGACGCTCACTGCTGGAGCGTCTGGAATCGACCTGCTGCTGCGCGCGTGGCCAGGGGTTGCCCGTGGCATTGCTATTCCTCGACCTGGATCATTTCAAGGAGATCAACGATACGTTCGGGCATCCCGCCGGCGATGCGTGCCTGAAGGCGATCATCGGCCCGATCCAGGCGGAGCTGCGCCAGTCGGATGTCATTGGCCGGTACGGTGGAGAGGAGTTCGTGGTCATCCTCAGCGGCGCGGACCTGGAGGCGGCGCGGCCGATCGCCGAACGTATCCGTAATCGCGTCGCGAATCTGCGCGTCGCAGGGTTTGGCGAGCCGATCGGTCTGACGTGCAGTATCGGGGTGGCTGCCAGCGAGGCACTCGGCGCCTGGGGCGAGCATCTGATCGCCCGGGCTGACGAGGCGGTCTACGCGGCGAAGCGTTCCGGACGCAACCAGGTTCAGATCGCCGTTGCGCTAGCTGCATGAAGCGTCCGGAGGGTCGCGCGCCGCCGGGCGGCTCAATCGACGCGACGGGGCGGGTCGTCACGAAGCGCGAGTGACGACCCGGCGGTGGGTTCGTGATGCTGGCATGGATGCGCCCGTCGGCGGCTGTTTTCAGCTAAACTAGAGGTTTGGGTGAGGCGCTTTGCATGGGCAGAGACCTGCGCCCGCGGTTGCCGCCTCGATGCCGTCTCGCCGGATTTCCGCCAGATGCATCCAGCGTGCACGGGCCCATCAGTGGCCGATCTACCCGTAGCGCAAGGGGATTGCGCGTTACAGACCAGCGAATCATTCGGGCGCATACGTCGTCCACGGGAAAACATGCTCTCTACTTCCAACGTTACGGTTCAATTCGGCGCCAAGCCCCTGTTCGAGAACGTCACAGTGAAATTTGGTGACGGCAATCGCTATGGGCTCATCGGTGCCAACGGTTGCGGAAAATCCACGCTGATGAAGGTTCTGGGCGGCGAGTTGGAACAGAACGCCGGCGAAGTCATGCTGGAGGCGGGTCTGCGGCTGGGACGGCTCAACCAGAACCAGTTCGCCTATGAGGACCAGCGCGTGCTCGACGTGGTCATGCAGGGTCACGTGGAGATGTGGGAAGCGATGCAGGAGCGGGACCGCATCTACGCGGATCCCGAGGCCACCGACGAGGATTACATGAGGGCGGCGGAACTGGAGGCGAAGTTCGCCGAATTCGGCGGCTACGATGCCGAGGCGCGCGCCGCCAGTATTCTCACCGAGGCCGGCATCGATCCCGCCTACCACGATGGACCTATGCGGGAGGTGGCGCCGGGGTGGAAATTGCGCGTGCTGCTTGCGCAGGCTTTGTTCTCCCGGCCGGACGTGCTGCTGCTGGACGAGCCGACGAACAATCTGGACATCCATTCGATCCGTTGGCTCGAGGGGATATTGAACCAGTACGAC
>Ga0265293_10012769_pt1 | contig 11056 bp, 11 predicted proteins | sample Munlanlewell138R_FD_192505 | JGI IMG/M metagenome (GOLD analysis project Ga0265293, IMG submission 192505) | Leachate microbial communities from a municipal landfill in Southern Ontario, Canada - Leachate well 138R | ecosystem: Engineered > Solid waste > Landfill > Unclassified | place: Canada... | reverse complement strand
CGATAGTATCAACACTTGTAGTCAACATAAAAGCCCCACCAACCCCAAACAAAAAACCAAACCACAACAAAACCCCTATTTTACGACACTATCAAAAAAAACATCCAAAATCAAAACCCTTGTCAACCCCTATTACCTGCAAACCGCCAGCAAATGAAAGTATTTTTTATTTTCATTTTTTATCTGTTTTATGGTGCAAATAAAAATAAAAAACCTTTGAAAAGACCTATAGATAGATGTTTTTAAGAAATTTTGGCTGTATAAATCATGAGTGTTTTTACCTGCGGATTGTCAGCAGATTGCTAAGGATTTTATAAGATTTTAAGAAAAAAGAAATTTGCGGGGTGGGTAAAAAGGTGGCAAAAACACACAACACCACCGAAACTGAAACTTAACCGACACCCCCCCCACATTAAAACAACCTAGCAGCGCAAGATGCGGCAGCGTAAAGAGATTCGTTTGATAAATGTGCATATCTTTGTGTCATTTTGGCTGTTGAGTGTCCTAGTAGAACTTGGACTTCATAGAGACTTCTTTTGGCATTGACAAGCGCTGAGGCGTAGGTGTGCCTTAGGTCATGGATTCTTACATCTGCGAGATTTGCTTTTACTCTTGCAGAGTTCCATGAGTTGTAAAAAGTCGTGTAGGGTTTGTTTGTAGCCTTTGAGGTAAAGAGATATTCGCTCTCTTGAGGGATTTGCTTGTAAATCTTGTAGAGTTCGGGAGTTAGGGGGATAATCCTCTTTTTGCCGTTTTTTGTCGTGGGGATAATCCAGAGCATTTGTACCTCATCAAAATCTTCAAATTTGGCTTTTAGAAGCTCTCCTTTTCTTGCTCCTGAGAGTAGTAACATGGGGATTATGTACTTGAGATGTACATTTTCGCTCATTAGCACGGCATCTAAGAGTCGTTTTGTCTCGGCTTTGCTTAAAAATCTTTGTCTTTCGTTGTTCTCCTCAAAATGTTTTACTCCGCTTACTGGATTGTAGGGGGTTTTTAGGAGCTCAAACTCATACGCTAAACGATACGCTTGGGAGAGAAAAATGAGAAGCTTGTTTGCGGTGGCTGGCTTGAGTCTCTTTTTTTGCATCATCTCCGAATGCAGCTTCATGACATCAATTTTCTTTAGGCTCTGCATCGGGGTTGTGCCTAGAGTCGGGAGGATATGGTTTTTAAAGATGCTCTCATTTGTATCATGGCTTTTGACATGTTTTTGAACATATGGGAGGTAATACTCTGTAAAAAAATTTGCTAGTGTAAGAGCACCTGATTTCTCTGCCATGATGGAGGCTACATCACTTGAGAGTTGTCCTTTTTTTAGGTTTAAAATGATTTTTCTTGCTTCACTGGCACTGAGTATCTCTGCGCTGCCTATCTTTCTCATGGTGCGACGAGAGTTTTTAGAGTAGGAGTAATAGAAGGTTTTTGTCTGAGTGTTTCTAACTTCTAAGATAAAACCGCTTAACTTCTCATCATAATAGACCTCTTTTGCCTTTGCTTGATTGCAGGTAATTTTTGAGACGAACTTGTTGGTTATGCTTGCTTTTGGCATGGTGGTTCCTTTTTGAAAATATAAGGAAATTTGGTGAGGAGGTTGCTTCGTTTTGCTAAAAAAAGGGAAAATTGAAGCCAAAGAGAAGCAGATGAGTAAATGTAGAGTAAAAATTAACTCTTGACACTCTCGATTTTTTGACAGATTTCGGTCATGATATACTCAAGTTTTTGTGCTTTTTCGTAATAGGTTAGGAATGGTTCGACCCAGTTTGGTATAGCTAGAGGTTTACCATTCCGCTTTACTCCCCAATTGTTGATTGTCGAATATGGAACTTTACAAATTTCAGAAAAATCTTGCTTTGATATTTTTAATTCTTTTAATCTTGCAATGAAGATTTCTTTTGTCATGTAATGCCTTTAATCGTATATTTGGATAATTTTATCATAAGATATACTGATTTAATATGCTCAGTCTTGACATAATATGTGTAATAGTATATAATTGAAATAAAAAACACTAATATACATAAACAAAAAGGCTTCACAATGTCCCAAAAATCATACGATAAAGCTCTTTTTAGATTGTTGTCGATTATTTTGATGCTTGCTAAAGATGAGAGACCTACTATCTCTTCGTTGGCGGAGGAGTTTAATGTCTCACAAAGAACGATTCAAACAGATGTCTATACAAGGTTGTACGGGTTTAATATCACAAAAGATAAACTAGGCCGGCTTGTTTTTGGAGAGATGTTTGATATGTTCGACGGGATTGAGGTTTTGTCTCAAAAGGCAAAGATGAGAAGGTAGAGAGGGTTTAAATGTGTCGTCGGATTGTATTGGATAAAGAATTGGTGGAGCTGTGGAGAATCGAACTCCAGTCCGAAACCACGCTACTCCTAACGTCTACATGTTTAGTAAAGTCGTTTAAGTTTAATCTTGCTTCACACAACTTGCAAAGCTACGCAAGACGAGCCTCTAAGGTTCGTTTTACGCTCGAGACAGACGTAAAATATATCTACATAATGGTTATACTTCGAGTCCTAGCTATCTAGAGTCACTAGGTGAAGCAGCCCACCTCTTGCGAGGGGTCAAAACTTATGCTACTGCGTAAGCTGGGCGGTAATTTGTATTGTTTGCGTTTAAGCAAGTTGAGCCGCGTAACGGAAATGCTCAGTCCGACATGCAATTAGAAGCTACTTGATCCCGTCGAAACCAGGTCAGCCCCATGAGTGAAATTATATCCAATATTTATATACAGATAGTAAAGAAAATAGACTACACGATTACTACACGTTAAAAATTATATACTGCAAAAAAAGGAGTAAGAGTATGAAAAAGTTTATAGCATCAACACTGTTGTGTGCGAGCCTCTCTTTTGCAGGCGGTTTTATGGATATGGGAATGAGCGGTGACTTACATGTGATGCTCTCAAGCGAAAAGGTGCTCAGCCAAGGGCAAAACAAAATCAAAGTGGAGCTTAATAAAGGCTCGCATGATGGGGCGAGTATCGTGGCTAAGGATGTTCGTGTTAAATTTTTTATGCCTGAGATGCCGGGAATGCCTTTTATGGAATCTAAAAATATTTGTAAAAAAGTACAAAATTATTTTGAATGTGATGTCAATTTTGCTATGGATGGAACCTGGCAGTATCAAGTTTTTATCAAAGATGAGCAGGGCAAAGATTATAAATACAAAGGCAGTGTCAATCTAGGACAAGCTTCATCGTCGCATAATCACTAAGGAGATTTGCATGAAAATTTTAACTCTTTTTTTAGCTCCGCTACTATGTTTTAGTGCGGAGTTTAGCGAGGTATTTGAAAAGGCAGTGCTAAAGTCACCTCTTTTGCGTGCAAAACAAGAAAAGATTTTAGCATCACATGAGGCTATCAGGGGTGAAGTAGTATATAAAAATCCAGTTATCTCAATAGGTGCCAACGACTTGCTCTTAAATGAGAATTTTTTAAAAAGAGATATTGAACCTATGCAAACGCTCTTTATAGGAATCTCTCAGGAGTTTGAAACATTTGGCAAGCTTGAAATTAAAGAGGCAATACTTAGAGCTGATACTCTTATTTTGGAGTATGAGTTAGAAGATTTGAAGCTGGATTTGTACAAAAAAATGCTCTTAGCTGTAGATAAGATAGCTACATTTTTAACTCTTTTAGACTCTTTAGAGCAAAAAAAAGCCAATCTTGAGATATTGCAAAACTACTATGAGGGTAGCATTGACATTGAAGATGGGTTTAAAAAAAGTGTTTCGTTGCAAAAAAATATCTTTCTAGTAGAAGATAAGATTTTGGAGCTTCAAGAGAGCGTACAAAAGGCAAAAAATGAGTTTAGATATCTAGCAAATCAGGATTTTACCGATGTGCAAAAAGTGCAAATCAAGGAAGAGTTCTCTAAAGAAGAGATAAAAAAATCCCCAAAATATAAAATTTTAGAGCTAAAGAGTAAGCAACTAGAGATTATTGCAAAACTTCAGCAGAGAAATAAATACTCAAATATCACTCTCTCTGCTAGCTACAACCATCGTGATAAGTTTGATGATTATCTCTCTGTGTCAACATCTTTTGCGCTGCCGATTTACGGTAGAGAAGATGCAGAGGTTAAAAAGACGCACTATCTAAAGCAAGAGAGCGCCCAAAACACGCAGAACTACTTGCAAAATACTATTATGCTTTTTGATAATAATTATGAAAGAGTAGAGTATTTGAGTAAAAGAGTTCAAAACCTTGATGCAATCATAGAGAGGTATAAAGAGCTACGAAAGTATGATAATGCAAATATCAGAAACAGCATTACGCTTGAGAAAAATATAGAAAATGAAAATCTACTGCTTGATTTAGAGGTAGAGAAATTAAAATATAAACTAGAGATAAGAACTGCTCTCTTGGAGCTTTTTTATCTAACGAAAGAGAGTCTATGATGAAAACGCTACTTTTAGTTCTTTTAATTTTTACTTTAGCACATTCAAAAACATTTGAGCAGGCTTTTAATGTTCAAAGTATTAAGCCAAAGATGCAGATGCAAAAAATAACCCAAAGCTATTATGCAACAACCTCTTATGATGAGCAAAAGATTTATGAACTAGTGTTGCGCTTTGATGGAAATATTGAAAATCTTGATGCAAACGAGCTTTATAAGAGCGTTAAAAAGGGGCAGAGACTATTTGATATCTACTCAAAAGAGATATATACCTTGAAAAAAGAGCTTGAGAGTACAAAAAATCTTCAAACGCTAAATGCAACAATTCTTCAGAAGTTAAAGCTCTATGAAGTTAATCAAAAAGCAATCACTTCTCAAGATGCGGCTATCCCTTTTTATAGCAAATACAGTGGGAAAATCATCCAGAAAAATATTTACGAAGGCTCTTATGTCAAAGCGGGCACAACCCTTTTGAAGATTGTGGATGACTCCTCGATGTGGGTTATTGCAAAGGTGTATCAAAAGGATATGGAGTTTGTGCAAGAGGGCATGAGCGCACTTATTGATGTGGAGGGCTTAAGTGAACCTATAGTTGCAAAAGTAGAGAAAATTTATCCGAAAATAAACAAAGAGGATTTGACCTTTGATGTCAGGATGGATATTAAAAATCCAAATTTTAAAATATTTCCAGATATGTTTGCAAAAGTGAGTTTTAGCAAAAAACTAAGCTCAGCGCTCACGCTTCCAAAAGATGCCGTAATAAAAAGAGCAGATAAGTTTTATGTCTTTGTAAAAATCTCTGCAAGCCAATATGAACCCAAAGAGGTAGGAGTTAAGTACATCGGCGGGTACTACCAAATACTTCACGGCGTAGATGAGAGCAGCGAAGTAGCACAAAATGCGCTCTTTTTGCTTGATAGCGATGCTCTAACAAACGGCTCATATATGAGTGAAGAGTGGTAATGAGATGATTGAGAAGATTATAGGTTATAGTGCAAAAAATATATTTTTAGTTCTTATACTCTCTGCTTTATTAACGGGTTTGAGTCTTTATAGTCTTAAGCATATCTCACTTGATGCCCTGCCGGACCTCTCACCCCCGCAGGTAATTCTTCAAGTCTCTTACTCTGGGCAGTCACCTAAAATCATAGAAGAGCAAGTATCCTATCCGCTTATAAGCTCCTTGATGTCGTTGCCAAACATTAAGACTATCAGGGCGATGAGCAGTTTTGAAAACGGACTTATATATATCATCTTTAAAGACGATACGGATATATATGATGCAAGAAGCAGGATACTAGAGCAGCTCTCCTCCATCTTGCCGACTCTGCCATCAAATGCAAAAGTGAGCATGGGACCAGATGCAACGGGCGTTGGTTGGGCGTATCAATATATACTAAAATCAGACAAACTTAATCTTGCCGAGCTAAGGGATTATCAGGATTATTACTTAAAGTATGGACTATTGGGGGTTGATGGTGTCAGCGAAGTTGCGGCAGTAGGTGGCTTTGTAAAAAATTATCAGCTACTTGTAGATCAAGATAAGATGGTTAAATATAACATCGGAATCAATGAAATAACAAAAGCTCTAAAAAATAACAATCAAGATATTGGCGGCGGCATTATTTTACAAAACGGCTATGAAAATATTATTCAAGCTCGCGGATATGCCACAAGTATTGAGGATATATTAAACATTACACTCAAGGTAAACGGCGTAGTTCCTCTAAAGCTTAGAGACATAGGAGAGCTCTCTTTAGTGCCACAACCACGACGCGGAGTTGCCGAGTTTAATGGAGAGGGCGAAGTAGTAGGCGGCATCGTCTTGGTGCGTTATAAAGGGAACACCTATGAGGTAATAAAAAAGATAAAAGCCAAAATCGACTCCCTAAGGAGCGCAGATGTAGAGATAGTTACTGCTTATGACAGAAGTAAGCTAATTGAGAGAGCTATATATACACTTAAAAATACGCTGATTGAAGAGTCCATTATTGTTATTATCATTATAGCTCTGTTTTTATTTCATTTTAGGAGTGCTTTGGTTGTTATTATCGTGCTTCCGCTAACTGTTTTACTTAGTTTTTGGCTTATGAGCCTTTTTAATATAGGTTCAAATATTATGAGCTTGGGGGGGATTGCCATCGCGATAGGGGCTATGGTAGATGCTTCCATCGTCATGATAGAAAATGCCCATAAGCATCTCAGCAAAAGTGACGGCTCAAAAAGCAGGATTGAGATTATTATCGACTCCTCACAGCAGGTTGGTCGTCCTATCTTCTTTGCTCTTATCCTTATTGTCGTCTCCTTTTTTCCTATTTTTGCACTAGAAGGGCAAGAAGCTAGGCTCTTTTCACCTCTTGCTTATACAAAAACGTTTGCGATGCTAATAGGTGCACTTCTCTCCATTACTTTAGTGCCGGTTTTGATGATACTGTTGATAAAAGGAGAGATTAAAAAAGAGGAAGAAAATTTTATAAACCGCTTTTTTACATTTTTATATACTCCTGTGCTAAAATTATTTTTAAAGCTAAAATATCTTGTTATTGTTTTGGCTTTGTCTGCCATAGCGTATATCTACCCTCTTTACAATTCGCAAAAATGGGAGTTTATGCCGCTTTTAAATGAGCAGGACTTTATGTATATGCCCGTTACTCCATACGGAATTAGTGTTGAACTTGCTAAAGAGTTGACTCAAGAGACAAATAGGATTATAAAAAGCTTTCCCGAAGTTGATACTGTCTTTGGCAAGGCAGGTCGTGCAAATACGGCAACAGACCCCGCTCCTCTTGCTATGATAGAGAGTATCATCACATTTAAAGATGAATCCCTTTGGAGAGAGGGGATGACTTATGAGAAGCTTATGCTAGAGATGAACAAAGCGCTTGAAGTTAAAGGACTTATCAACTCATGGACATACCCGATACGAGGCAGAATAGATATGCTCTTAACGGGGATTCGCACGCCTTTGGGGATAAAGCTTTACGGGGATGACAATAAAATGCTAGAAGATATATCCTCACAAATAGAGCAGAAACTAAAGACAACCCCGCTCACACTGAGTGTTTCTGCAGACAAATCAAACAGCGGCTATTTTTTAGATATTGAGATAAAGCAAGATGCTCTCTCAAGATATGGTCTCTCAAAGCAGGAGATACTAGATGCTATCTCCTTTGGAGTAGGCGGATTGAGTGTGGGTACCTTTATAGATGGGCTCAAACGCCATCCTATCTCAATGAGAGTTGATTCAGATCAAAGGGATGATATAGATAAGATTAAAGCGCTAAAGGTTAAAACAAAATCAGGATTTTTACCTATAGAGATGTTTGCAGATATAAAATATACAGAGGGTCCAAGCGTTATAAAGAGTGAGAAAGGGATGAAAGTCTCCTTTGTTTATATCACGCCAAAGAGCGGGGTAAGCGTGGATGAGTATAAAAAAGAGGCGAGAGCTCTTTTAGAAAATATCAAACTTCCAAAGGGTTATTACTATGAGTTTGCAGGGCAAAGCGAGTATCTCGAATCTGCAAAAGAGAGACTCGGTTTTATAGTTCCTATAGTGGTTCTTACTATTTTTGTACTTATATATTTTGCGCTGGGGGATTTTAGAAACTCGCTTATTGTCTTTTTAACCCTGCCCTTAGCTGTTCTTGGAGGGTTTTTATATATAGATTATCTCGGATTTAATCTCTCTGTAGCCGTAATAGTCGGCTTTTTGGCTCTGCTAGGGATTGCGGCGGAGACGGCTATTGTCATGATAATCTATCTTGATGAGGCGGCAAAAGAAAAAAATATACCATTTAAAGAGGCAGTGCTTAGAGGCGCCGCAGGACGCTTAAGACCAAAACTGATGACTGTTTTTGCAATTCTTGGCGGACTTGTTCCTATTATGTACATAGATGGAGTCGGAAGCGAGGTCATGCAGAGAATTGCAGCGCCTATGATAGGCGGAATAGTGACTTCTGCAATTTTAACGCTGCTAATCATCCCTGTTTTATACTCTCTAAGAAAAAGAGTGTAAAATACTCAAATGAATATTTTACTACTTGAAGATGATATTATTTTATCGGAAATTCTTAGCGAGCATCTGAGTGAAAAAGGGTACTTCGTATCAGCTGTTTATGATGGAGAGGAGGCTTATGAGAAACTGCTCTCTAAGCGATATGATTTGATGCTCCTTGATATAAATGTGCCGCTTTTAAATGGTTTTGAGCTATTAAAACTCCTAAAAGAGCAGCATGTTACTACCCCTGCCATTTTTATCACTTCGCTTGATTCTGCACATGACTTAAAAAAAGGTTTTGATTTGGGGTGTGATGATTATCTCAAAAAACCATTTGAGCTTTTAGAGTTAGACGCAAGGATAGAGCATCTTATAAAAGTGCATAATATGGATGCCGCACATATAAAAATTGACTCACAAAATTATCTTGACATAAGCACATACGAGCTTGTTAAAAACGGACAAAGGACAAAAATCTCTAAAAAAGATTTTGAAATTATTAGATATTTTTCCTCGCAAAAAGATAGAATTGTCTCCCATGAGGAACTTATTGCAAATATCTGGTTTGAGAGCGAAGTGCCAAGTGATGCAACGCTAAGAACCTATATAAAAAATGTAAGGGCATATCTAGGCAAGGATTTTATAACTACCATCAAAGGAGTCGGCTATAGAGTTAACATCTAGTGAAAAAAAGTCGTTTTACGGTTTTTTAGGACTTTATCTTAGTTCATCAATCTTTCTTATCCTCTTTATTGCCGTTAGTTTTTACAGCTATGAATCCTCAAATATTATCTCCATGAAAAAAGAGAAGATGCAAAATTTAGCACTAACTCTCTCCTCTAAAATTATCTCCTCCTATATGCACTCAGAGCCGCTGCAGGTAGAGAACATTCCTGGGTATGAAATCACGCTTTATGATGAAGATAGAGCGCTTATATCTGGCTTTGATATACAAAATGTTCCGCTAAAACAGGGGTTTTATGCAGATGAGGGGTTTGAGTATTTCATAGACCTAAGCCCGCAACTTCATCATGGCGTGAAGTACCTGATACTTAAGAGCAAAAAAACAGACAAAGAGATTTTAAAACTGCTTCAAGAGATACTCCTCGTTGCTCTTTTCTCAGTTGCTCTTATAGCGGTTGTTGGCTATCTTTTATCTAAAATGTTTTTAAAACCGATACAAAATGAGAGAGTAAAGCTAGACAAATTTATAAAAGACTCAACGCATGAGCTAAACACTCCCATCACTGCGATACTTATGAGTATAGAGAGGCTAAAAAAAGAGAATATAGATGAGAAGATTTTAAAAAGAGTGGATATCAGCGCAAAAAGAGTGCAAAAAATCTACTCCGATTTGACATATCTGCTGCTTGAGAGCCAACATCAAAATATAAAGCAGCTCGATATACGAAAAATCATAGAAAATGAACTCTCTCTTTATGAGGATTTGGCGTTAAAAAAATCTATCTCTATCCATAAGGAGCTGCAAGAGAGCACCTTAACTATTGATGAAGTAAGTGCTCAGAGGCTCTTTGGCAACTTAATATCAAATGCTATAAAATACAACAAACATGGCGGAGAGATAAAGCTAAAGCTAACAGCCGATAAGTTTAGCATCAGCAATAGCGGCATTGGTATAGCAAAAGAGCAGCAGAGTAAAATTTTCGAGAGGTTTTATAGAGCTAATGAACATGAGGGCGGGTTTGGCATAGGTTTAGATATCGTAAAAAGAGTTTGTAGCAAATATAAGATTGAGATTGAGATAGACTCAAAAAGCGGTTTAACGACGGTTAGTTTGGTATTTTAAGGTGGTGCCGACACGAGGATTTGAACCCCGGGCCTGCTGATTACAAATCAGCTGCTCTAGCCAACTGAGCTATGTCGGCGGAAATAGAGTGGAATTTTATCTCATTAACCTTTATTAAAACTGATTTTATGTACAATTCGCGCCATGAAAAGAGAAATTACAGCAAAAACATTTACACCGATTTATGATGAGCTTGAAGATAGATTGAGATTTGTTATAAATTATCAAGATATGCAAAACAGAGTTGATTTTATGATAACAAGAAGTTTTATCATAAATCTTATCTCCACTGCCGAGGAGTTTATGACAAAACATTACGGTACTGTCGATTTTCAAAGTGTGCCCACACAAGAGAATAAAAAAGATTCAGAGAATCAAAAAAATGAAGAGAGTCAAGAAAATAAAGATAATGTTATATCAAAAACAGATAGTGTAAATCTAGAGCTCCTAAAAACGAGTGAAGAACTCCTACTAGAGGTTAATTTTTCCTTCGACATAAATTCAAAACATACCCTTTTAACACTAAGCTCTAAAAATATAACAGCCAAAGCAGATTTGGATGGTTTTATGCTTTTGCAAGTATTTCAAGTGATGAAATCTGCCATACCCTTTATAAAGTGGGGAATATCTTACAATTTTTAGACATAACATCATATTTTAAATTGAACTCTCTATTTAATTCAAAAACTAGATTCCGTGTCAAGCACGGAATGACGACAGGACACGGAATGACGGAACATACGTAATCCTAAACAAACAAGCTGCCAGCCTGAACAAACAAGTCGTCATCCTGAACAAACAAGTCGTCATCCTGAACAAACAAGTCGTCA
>Ga0265293_10012768_pt1 | contig 11056 bp, 18 predicted proteins | sample Munlanlewell138R_FD_192505 | JGI IMG/M metagenome (GOLD analysis project Ga0265293, IMG submission 192505) | Leachate microbial communities from a municipal landfill in Southern Ontario, Canada - Leachate well 138R | ecosystem: Engineered > Solid waste > Landfill > Unclassified | place: Canada... | reverse complement strand
GGCAACCGCAACATGCTCTCGCTCCGCGACAACCTGAACGCGCCCGACGCGGCTCAGAAGTGCGTCATGTTCATGTTCGACGGCCTCTTCAGCCGCGACGTGCAGTGAGCACTCGAGCCAACGACGACGAGTTCAGCAGCAAGTAGGAGTAGCCGGGCGTCCTTCGGGGCGCCCGGCGGCTCCGCCCCTCTTCAACCCTCTCCCGCTGCGTGGTGCGGTCACGAACCACGCCGGTACGGCGCCACGATGAGCGCCGGCACTCCTGAACGGAGGCACGAACCTCATGGCCAACTTCGATCCCCAGGTTCTCATGGACAGCGCCGGCCTCGCCGTGCGCAACAGCCGCGCCGCTCTCGCCGAGGTGCAGAAGCTCGGCCCTGCCTACGCCGCCCAGGCGGTGGAGCTGAAGCGGCTCGCCCAGAACGCAGCCGACTTGCAGACCGCGCTCGGTCGCGTGCAGATGAACTACCGATCCGGCGACCCGCACATCCAGCGGGTCGAGAACATCCCGGGCCGGCGGATCCCGTTCGACATGCTGGTCGACATCCCCGTGCGTGCGGCCGACTCCTCGACGCTGGAGGGCAGCATCACCATCAGCCAGGAGGGCCCCTTCGTCGCGGTGGCGCGCGTGGCGACCTTCTTGTCCGCCGCCAGCTTCACGGTGCGCACGCCGGAGGGCGCCACGGCGCGCTTCCAGGGTCGATCCTTCGGGCGCTACCGGCCGATCCACTCGGCCTGGGACCTGAACGACGGTCAGCCCTACACCGAGGTCACGCAGGCGGTGGCGGCCCCTGGCGCCGGCCAGCCCCACATCGCCAGCCCCTCGAACCAGTCGAGCTTCCGCTCCATGCAGGGGGACTTCAGGATCCTCTTCACGAACGCCGGCTCCAGCTACCCGCGGTCGAACCTGGAGGTGCCGAGCACCTTCTGGACCCGGGCGATCAACGAGCCCTGGGAGCTGGGGGCGCTGGACTTCTTCGAGCGCGGCGAGGTGATGACGTTCAAGGTGCTGCCGCTGCACCCCTCGAACCCCCAGTACGGCAACGTGCAGTTGTTCGCGAACGGCAACCCGATCTACCCGAACATCGCCTCGCAGTACGACGCCGTCGAGGGCATCGACGACCACGTCGTGAACAACGAGACGACCGACCCGGTGACGCGGGTGTACGACGGGATCCTCACCATCGGGTTCTGCGGCTACCGCATCATTCAGCCCGCCGGGGCCGGCCCCTACTGAGCCACCGTCCCGGGTCCGGGAGGCTCCGTGCGCGAAAACTCGCGGAGTCGTCCGGTCCCGGGGTAGGATCCCCCCATGGATTTCGCCGAACAGATGGGCCGGACGATGGGCGGCCAGCCGCCGTCGACCGCGCAGGCTTGCAACGCCACGCGGGTCATCCAGGCCGGCGGTGATCTCATCTCGCTCCTACTGCACCCGTCGGTGACGCCGTTCGAGCGGATCTGGCGGCGCCTCCCGGAAGAAGGGATCCACCTCGCCACCAGGGAGCGGCCGTTCACGTTCGAGGTGGGGTCGTACCGGGTGCCGAAGAACATGGCGCTGCTGGTCGCCGAGTACAAGTTCGACGTCTTCAGGTTCAACGGGGCGTCGCCTTGGGACATGGTGCCGATGGAGACGCGGCGGCTGCCGCTCTCGATGGGCTACGACCTCAACTTCGACCAGTACCGCAAGGGCAACCTGCAGGTGGAGGTCTTGCCGGTGCCGCCGCCGACGCAGCAGGAGGCCTTCACGCCCACGCCGACCGGCGGCACGGTGATGTCGGGCAAGTCGGTGAGCCCGCTCGACCTGTTCGGGCAGGCGGGCACGGCACCGCCGACCATCGCCACGGTCTACGACAACACCAGCGGGTCGGGACCGAACGCTGCCTCCCTGAGTCAGTCGGCGATCCCGGCGCTCGGGGCCGGCAACGCCTTGCTGCCGCAGGACCAGGAGGAGCAGCAGGGGCCGCGGCGACTGCCGTTCACCTTCTACGCCCGGGAGAACCAGGCGGTGCAGCTCCGGGTGGCGGTGTTCGGGATGATCCCGATCCCGGTCGCCTTCTTCGAGTCGCGGCTGAAGGGCTTTCTTCTGCCGCTGAACACCCTGGACATGCTGCTGCGCAGCGTCAACCCGTGCTCCGAGCAAGTGGGGGTGTAGTGGACTCAGGGAGCAGCGGCGGCGCCGTCATGGGGCACGAGGACCGGAGCGGACCTCACAACTGCTTCGCGACTACGGCTCACCAGACCCGGCGCCCCGCTGCATCCTGTTCGTGATCAAGAAAGGAACCTGCTCCCATGTCGAACCATCCCGAGTTCTCTCCCGCCTCGCTTCGGATCCTGCAGTTCAAGTACGCCAGAGAAGTAGAGATCAATGCCCCAGACACCGATCCGTCGCTGGCTCTGGAAAACTACAACACATCGAGACTGAAGGATGGCGCCCTTGCTTGCGTATATTCTCCTGACGGGGGAGGTTTCGAGGGTGGCCAGCCAAGGATCTACTTCTTCAAGAGGAGCTACTCTGGCCCGCCTCAATCGGCATATGCAAAATACTTGATCGTGCCCAAGTCCGGTGGTGGCGCCTGGGCCGAGAAGAGGAGCGGTGGCATCATCAACCAAGATGATAACCCGGGTGGTGGGTTAGTGGCGCTGACGGCTGGCGCGGGTCTTCAGGAAGTAGTGGCTCCATTTGAGTGGAATTGGCACTACCTCGGTGCTTTCGCGGGTTTGGTTGGCAAGGTAACTGTCTTTGCTACTTCGATGGTTCAGTGTGGAGCTGTCGCCGGGGCGCAGGTGAATGTCCAACTACAGGGCGCCGCATACAACCATGGAGTAGCCCCATCGTTCTCCGCCATCGCCCAGCCAGCACTCGCAACGCTGCTGGCGGATCAGTACATGCAGGTGATGCTGATCGGTAAATTGTCCCTGTCCGACGAGGATCATTGGGCGGTAAGGGTGATGGCGTCTGCCACCGATCAGGACGCTGCTATCACCAACACGCAAGTGTACTACATGATCAGCGCCGAGACTGCCGGCACGTACTGACAACGTCTGCTCCAGGAGTCCCGCCATGTACCGACCACCTCGTCTACTTCGTGCCACCGCCAAGAACCTCCGGCAGGAGCTTGGACTCCTGCCGGATATCGCCAAAGCACTCGCCAAGGTGCTCAAGGCGACCGAGGACAGCTCCAATGTTCACGACGTCGACGAGGCGCTGGAGGCTGCCGAGGAGGCGATTCGTCAGCAGAAGGGCGGCGGCACCTTCGGGGTCGAGCCCATCCGCGACCCGGACAAGGGGCTGGACAGGTACTGGGGCGACACGGTCGCGCTTTACGTCAACACCGGGGACCCGTACAATGCGACCGTGGTGTACGACGTGGAGCGCGACGTTTTCTACTGCACGGACTGGGGCGACTGGCTCGAAGCCTACGAGCATCGCATCGGTCGTCAGGTGCAGTGACGAGGAGAGCATGACCCAAGGAGCCTGGTTGGTGGTGCGGAGCGGCAAGCGGACTCGGTCCCCGGGGCAGCGGGCGGGGACGACGCTCTCGCTGGTGGCGGCCGGCCCCTTCAGCACCAGCAAGCAGGCGCACGACGCGGCGCAACTCCTCCAGGTCGAGACGCGGCGCCCGCACAACATCCGCCCCTACACGCCGCGGGACTGCCGCCTTCCGGGACCGAAAAGTCGCGGTCCCCGGCGGTCCATGGGATGATCCGTGCATGGCGAAGGTCAAGGTCAACGCGGTCGAGGGCGTCCCCTCCTGCAGTAGCTGCGGGCTCGCTGCCACGCCCTACGGGTCGGCGGTGGCGTGGCTCGTGGTAGCGGGGATCGTGGGCTGGATCTTCGTCAACACTCTGCGCATGACGCCAGGGAGGAGCGCGAGCTGACGTGGAGCTGTCCCTCTCTGACGTCACGGCCGTGCTCGACGTCGCCCGCCGGGTGGACGCGAACCCCCTGTCGTTGGCGGCGCGGATCGCCGGCTTCAGCGGCGAGGAGCAGCAGGCGGGGGTGCCGACCTGGGCCTGGGTCGTGCTGGCCCTGGGCGGCGGCGCGGCGCTGGCGCTGGTCGCCTACCCGAGGGTCAGCCGCCTGCTGTCGAACGAGGCTCCCTGGCTGTCCCAGGGCGGCAAGGGGCCCAGCCGGTCCCGCAAGGTCTTCGGCCGCTGGGCGTAGCTCCACTCTGCATTCCTCCGCGATCCTCCCCGCCCCTGCCCCGCGAGCAAGACCCTATGGAAGATCTGCCCCCCGTCCGGTTTGACGCCCCCCGCCGGCTCGGGCTCCGCCACGATCGCAGAAATTTGCGTGCCTCCCGGGCGGTCCAGTAGCCTGGGGTCAAGCAAGGAGATCAACCCCCATGTCCCTCGGCATCCTGCAAACTGGTCCTGGTCGTCCCGTGAGCGATGGCGTGCTCGGCTCCGCGATGGTGTCGGGCCCCGGCTACACGCCCTACCGCAGCGGCTCCCTCGGTGAGTATTTCGAGGCGGGGATCTCCGGCCTCGGCGGTGGGTGCGGGTGCGGACTCCGCGGCCTCGGCGAGGGCGCACTGAGCGTCCCGACCAGCATGGTGCTCGGGGTTGTCATCGGCGCCGCCGTGATGTACCTCGGCGGCTGCGAGATGATGAAGAAGTAGCCACCGGTGCGATTGGTGTTTTCGCACCGGTCGCGGTAGGCTGCGTCGGTGCCCGATCTCCTCTCGGATCTCCTCAAGACGGCGGGTCAGTTCGCCACCTTCATGCAGCAGTCGGCGCCGGGGGTGCCGGAGCGCGTGTGGCGAGAGGTGGCGCCGTGGCTGCAGCACCTCGTGAGCCGCGCGCCGCTGCTGTGGATCCCGATCATTAGCTCGGGGTTCGAGTGCGAGGTGCTCTACCCGGATCGGAGGAGCCCCACGGGCTGGGTCGGTTGCAGCAACCGGGCGGTGACCGTCTGCGACTGCTGCGGCCACCGGACGTGCCTGCACCACTGCCGCATCGACGCCAACGGGGAGGCGATCTGCTTCGAGTGTGTCGCGCTCGCGCGGCAGGCAGCGTCCGAGCATCCTCGGCACCCTCCGAAGTCCGACCCTCGGCGCCCGAACCAGGACGACTACCCGCCCGGAGCGCAGGGGCGTCAGCAGACGCCGCCGGGAGTGAAGAAGCCCGAGATGACGCAGAAGCAGGCGCTCCGCGTGTTGGGGCTCACCGCTGAAGCTGACGAGGACGCGATCCGCACCGCGCACAAGCGGCTGTCGTTCGAGTGGCACCCGGACCGCCACAAGACCGACGCAGCGAAGGCGCGGGCCGAGGCGAAATTCAAGCAGATCCAGGTGGCATTTCGGGTACTGACCGAGCCACCGAAGCGCTGAGACGCGAAAATTTGCGGTCAATCCTCGTTCTCAGCGAGGATGGACCCGATGGACGCCTCGGCAGCCATTTCGACAGCGGTAAACCTTAGCGCGCCTCTGCTCAAGAAGGGGGGCAGCGCGGCTGCTGTTCAGAAGGGCAACGCGGCGAAGGCGGGTGGCAAGGTCGCCATCGACGCGATAGCAAAGGGTAAGAGCGTCCGTGCTACGGCGGGGCTGACCGCCGCAGCGGTGGGCACGGTGGCCTGCGCGAGCAACCCGTACACGGCAGCGGCGGCTCCGATCTGCGGGATCGTCAGCAAGGTGGTCACCGAGCTGATCTACGACGGCATCCACGCCATCCACAGCGGTATCAGGCGCCGCCGCAAGCGCATCCGGCGCAAGTTCTCTGACGCCGAAGCCAAGCAGAAGGAGCTGGACGCGGCCCTGGAGGAGTCGATCACGGATCTCGTGGTGGCGTGGAAGAAGCTCGCCCCCAAGGAGCCGGCTCTCACGCGGGCCCAAGCGGGCGACCTGCTGCAGGCCGCGGGGCTCCCCATCGAGTGGGACGTGGGCACCGACCAGGCGTCGCTGGACGCCTGCATCCGAGGCCAAGCCACCAAGACGACCTGGCGGGTGCCGAACTACCTGTCGCTCATGTACGACAGGGTCAGCTACAACCGGGCCGCCATCAAATGCACCTATGGGTCGCGTCCGACCCGAAAGGAGATCCAGTCCCGGGAGAAGCGGACCGACGCGGCGATGGCGCTGTTTGAGTCGAAGATGACCGGTGCCTTCGAGAAGGCAGCCGCGGCGCTGATCAACATCGCTACCTCGCGGCTCACGGTGCGGCTGGCACTGGACCAGCTAGAGCTTCAACGAGCCGCCCTGGAGGCGAACAACCTCCGCAACCTGCGGATCCGTAACACGGTCATCACCTCTACTGCCGTGGTCGGAGCTGCAGGACTGACCTGGCTTCTCTACAAGAAGGTCGCGTGAACATGAGCTACTCGATCGTCAGCCTGCCCACGACGAACATCGGCCCCGGGTACGCCTACCTCTCGGGCGCTGGTGATCTGGGTGCGTTCTGGAACAAGAAGTCGGTGCGCAAGCGTGTGAAGGCGCGCAAGGCCAAGCGCAAGGCCAAGCGCAAGGCCTCGGGCAAGAAGAAGAAGACGGGCAAGATCATCGGCGCCGTGCTGACGGGTGGCCTGTCGCTGGTGTTCAAGAAGAAGAAGAAGAAGAAGACCAAGGCGGCGGCTGCTCCTGCCGAGGTGCCGCCCGAGCCGCGCCCCGAGGAGGCGACGACGGCGGAGGAGCAGACGACTGACCTGCAGGAGACGCTGGCAGAGAAGCAGGCCTCTATGCCAGCGGCGGTCGAGTTTCCTTGGATCCCGATCGCTATCGGCGTGGGGTCGGTGTTCTTGATCGGGACCATCGCCATCCTAGCGTCGCGCAAGAGCGGGTGAGGACCCCATGTACGAAGTCACGAGAGATCGGTTCTACAAGGTGTTTCAGCCAGGCGACCCGACTCACGCCGGATCCCCAGGGTGGAGCCATGCCCCGGTTCCCGGCTGGGGCGTGAACCCCGTGCGGGTGGGCCCTCCCGCGCTCGGTGCGGTCGCGGCCGCGGTCGAGAGCCCGCTGACGGCTGCGATCCGGCAGGCTGCCAAGAACACCGTCTTCTTGACCCGGGAGAGCCCCGCCGCCTACGTGCCCCCCGTGCATCGGCAGGTGCCGGCGCAGATGTTCAACGAGCTGATCCACACGGCCGCTCCGTGGGGGACCTTCCCGAACCGGCGGGCCTACGACGGGCTCGGGGCCTACTACGCGGAGGCGCCGCTGCGCGCCGTGGCGGGGCTCGGCGCCGAGGAGATCACCGACGAGGAGGAGATCGAGGACAGTTGGAAGCCTCTCTTCTCCGAGTCGCAGCTCCCTTCTGACCAGCGCCAGGACCTGACGGACGAGGCGGCGGCAGAGGAGGAGGAGAGCGGTGGTGGGCTCGGCGTGCCCCTGCTGCTCGGGGCGCTTGGGATCGCCGCCATCGTCGGGATCGTGTACTTCAGGCAACGAAGGAGAGGTGGATGATGCACGGCGGCATCGGTGCGTACTACGCGGAGGCGCCCCTGCGCGCCGTGAGCGGGCTCGGGGCGACGGTGCCCGGCGGGATCGTGACGACATCGTCGGCCTCGCCGGCGCCGCTGATCAGGTCGAACAACCTGACGACCACCAACACGCTGAAGCAGGCCGCCGGAGTCGGCATCGCTGGTGGGGCCATCCTCGCTGCGGTGCTGGTCGTGCCGGCGGCGCTCGGCGGACTCGGCTACTGGATCGGTGGCAAGGTGGCGCCGACGCCGGCGGCGAAGAAGACCTACCAGTGGAGCGGTGCCGCCGCGAACATCATCGCGCCGGGCATCGGCTTGCTGGCGGTGGCCCTGATCGGCGCCGCGCAGGCGCCGTCGATGGCGACGAATCCCCGCAAGAGATCTCGTCGCAAGTCCACCCGGAGCCGCCGCCGGCGCCACTCACGCCGCACGAAGAAGTCTCGCTGACCCAGGACAAGGAAGAACATCATGGCATTCGGATACCCCCTCTACGTGAACGGTCGTGAGCTGCAGCAGCCGTTCGTCCTCGTCCACGCGATGCCGGGTACCTACCAGGCGGTGCCGCAGCCGGGCATCGATGGGCTCGGCAAGATCCGGTTCAAGATCAAGCTGAAGGGCAAGGGCAAGGGCAAGGGCGGCCTTCTGAAGAAGGTGGCCGGCGCTGTCCTGACGGGCGGTGCTTCGCTGGTCCCGAAGAAGTCTCGGGGCAAGGCGGCGGCGGCTGTCCTGACCGGTGGCGCCTCACTGCTGGCGACCAAGAAGGTCCGGTCGACGATCAAGAAGAAGCCCGGCAAGGCGGTCATGGCGGTGCTGACGGGTGGCGCCTCGCTGGCGACTCCGAAGAAGCCTGGCAAGGCGGCGGCGGCTCTGCTGACGGGAGGTACCTCGCTGCTCGTCCCGAAGAAGCTGTCGGCCAAGATCTCGGCGACGTTCAAGGGTAAGGCGAAGGCCGGCGGCACGAGCAAGACGACGTCGGCGCAGACGCCTTCTGTGAGCACAGCGACGGCGGCCTGGATGAGCGCGATCAAGTCCACCGGCAAGACGAAGGGGCTCACCGACGCGCAGAGGGCAGCGGCGCTGGCCACGATCAAGTCCACCGGCAAGACGAAGGCGGTGGTCGCCCCGGTCGTCGATGAGGCGATCGTCGAAGAGGCGGCCGTGCTGCCCGAGGAGCCGGTGGTGGGCTTCGGCACCAAGCTCGGCATCGGGCTGCTGGGGCTGCTGCTGGTGGGCGGCGGCGCCTACCTGCTGCTGCGCAAGAAGAGCCCGTCGCCATCAGCACTCGGCGCTCGCTCTTCGTCGTCCCCCAGCCGCTCGGTCCGCAGTACCGCCAGTGCCCGCCGTCCCCGCAGCACCCGCGGCACCCTGCGGACGAACCGTCGCCGTCGGTAACCCGCGGCTTTTCCGCTACGAGACAGCGTCCTTGACGGGCGCGGTGCGGAGGCGTACCTTCGCGGTGTGTTTGCACCACAGACGCCGAAGTCACCGACGCTGAAGGATTTCAACCTCGTCTACAACCCGTCGGCCCCCTCCAGCGCGCAGATGCTGGAGAACGCGCGCTTGAAGGCCGATACAGCTCGGCGCCAAGCAGTGCTCGCCGACATGCGGGCCAAGGCGAAGGCGAGCCCCGAGGAGGCGCGTCTCTACGACCACAATTTGGGCGGCAACATGCACCTGATCCTGGCGGTGATTCGTCGGGACGGTTCGGTGCTCGACTTCCTCGTCTGCGACGTGACGGAGGTGGACAAGGAGGGCGGTGGGAAAGAGATCGCGATCGTGATCCCGTGTCCCGTCTGCAACCTCTTCCAGGATCACGTCGGGCAGAACATGACGTTGCAGCAGAGTAACCGCAACTTCACGCTCGACGCCACGGGGCGCGGGCACCCGTGGGTGAACCCGGTGAACCCGAAGGAGGTGTTCTCCCACGTCGGGCGCGTGAACACGCACGAGGCGTTCACCTGCGGCACCTGTCACACGCGCTGGGTCATCGAGAACAACAAGCTCCGCAGGGACTGAGCGATGACGATCACAGCACTAAAGGCCGGCAGCGACCGCTCTTGGAGCTGGAGCGGGAGCAGGAGCGGGAGCAGGAGCTGGAGCGGGAGCAGGAGCTGGAGCAGGAGCGGGAGCTGGAGCAGGAGCAGGAGCAGGAGCTGGAGCTGGAGCAGGAGCAGGAGCAGGAGCGGGAGCTGGAGCGGGAGATGACGGTCGCGGCGATGATTGTTGGCAGGTGGTGGGTTCAGGTGCTGCCATGCTCGTGGTCGTGCTCGGGGATCTGTGGGTGGGACTGCTCGGTGTCGCGGTCGTGCTTTGGTGGCAGGAGCCGGAGTAGCCCATGACTTCCGCAGCGATGTCCGTCGGCGTCTTGCGGAGCTGGCACGTCCCGTCCGGATCGGGGTCGGGGTCGAAGGGGACGTCGTGGCTGAGATCGGTGTCGCGGTCGGGCAGGGGAGCTGTGCTCGGCTGCAGTATTGAAGGCTGGTTGTAGCAGCCGCGTTGGCGGCTGCCGTGGACAAGGAGGCAGAGTAGAGATGGCAACGAAGAAGACGGTCAAGAAGTCGAGCAAGGTTCAGGTCAAGGGTTTGGTCGTGGCCCCGGGCCGCAACGTGTTCCTGCGGACCGTGACCTACCACTACATCGGCCGCGTGATCGGGGTGAAGGACGGGTGGATCATGCTCGAAGAGGCCTCCTGGGTCGCCGACTCGGGCCGCTTCTCCGTGGCGCTGAAGGATGGCTACTCGGGGCTCTCCGAGGTCGAGGTATACCCGGGCGACGGCCGCACCGACATCGAGAGGGCGACGGTCGTCGAGGCTCTCCCCTGGAACCACGCGCTGCCGACGGCGACCAAGTGACGGACGAGGCCCCCAAGGATCTGCCGGAGGGGGCGTCCCTCTCCGGCGAGGACCACTTCGGGGCTGGTGCCTCCGCCCTGCATCGCTACGGCGTGCTGTACCAGGGCCCGTGGGAGACGAGCGGTGACGGTGCGAACCGCGCCGTTCGTCTCCACGCGCGGGCCTTGGCGGGCACCGGCATCCCGGTGCTGCTCAAGAGCTTCGCGCATGTGGTGGTGAAGAACGGCATCGCCATGCCCGTCATCGACTCCGGGGTGCCGGGGGAGATCCGCGACGAGGTTGGGGATCTGGTCCGGGCGCCGATCCGGGAGACGATCCCGCTCATTCGCCACCTCGTCCCTCGAAGTGCCGAGTCGCTGCGCCAGATCGTGGTGCCGCGGTCGGTCATCCACGAGGACGTTCGGGCGCTGGCTGCGCTGCGGGAGAGCCTCATGCGCGCCAACATCCTCTTCACGGTCTGGGAGCGCGACCGGATCCCGGACGAGATCGCCCGGGTTCTGTCCCGGGTGGGCGGGTGTTGGGTCCCCTGCACCCAGAACGCCGAGGCCCTGGCCGAGGCGGGGGTGCGGAGCGAGCGTCTGCACCTCGTCCCTCACCCCTTCGACCCCGCCTCCAGGCTGGCTCAGGAGGGACCAGGGCGGGCACCGGTGGCCGGCAAGCACTTCCTGTCCATCGGCCTCTGGCAGCCGCGCAAGGCGCTGCACGAGTCGCTGGGGGCCTTCTTGAGGACATTCGAGCCGGACGAAGCGACCTACACGATCAAGACCCCGCCGACCAACTGGCCTGGGTA